>SDBT01011878.1_pt1 | contig 13994 bp, 26 predicted proteins | sample 2277101 | NCBI WGS metagenome assembly SDBT01 (sample SAMN10404973, study PRJNA504765) | marine sediment metagenome | isolation source: marine sediment core GS10_PC15, 103 cmbsf | place: Arctic Ocean: Southern Knipovich Ridge | collected 2010 | reverse complement strand
TGTTAAGGATTCGAGGATTCAAGGATTCAAGTTGCTTTTAGCCCTTAGCCATTAGCCATTCCCTTATTCGCCTTTAGCCATTAGCCATTAGCCTTTTACTTTTTATTCTTCCCCTGATCCCCAGCCCGATTCCCGGTCTTTTGATCCCTGATCCCTGATCCCTGATCCCTGGTCTTTTTTCCCGATCCCTGCCGATACTAATAGCAACGCCCGAAGTTGCAGTGGCAAACCATGCCAGGGCGCCGGCTATCCCGGAATCACCATGACGCTGTTTTTTGTCCTTGCCTTTTGTCTTTGTGTCGGGCAGTTTTGCGATTCCCTTTATAATCCTGAATGCCCGATGATCTTCGATTATATCTGCATCTTTAGGCAACAGAATGCTTTGATCTTCAAACGCCGCTTTATATCTTGGCATGTTTTCCCGATACCACTTTTCAGAAAGCATGACCTCTGCAATTCGGCTGGCACTGTATTTTTGCATGGCCCGCTCTGCAAGGAACTGACCGTTACCCCTGGCGTCCAATGCGCCGAATGAAAACATGGGCAGCCTGTCCACAATATAAAAAAGTATCTGTTCCTGCTGTTGGAACGGCATATTTCTGAGCTCCAAAACAAACAGAGCTTTGAAATTTGCGCTTTGCTCTTCAGCAAGCGGCATGATCACGGTGAGATCTCCGGTTCGACCGAAGTCTTCCCCAAAATAGTGCCTGCGTTTTTCGTCAAGACCTGTCAAAAGCGGCTTTAAAGTTTCCTCGCACCAGGCTTCTACTTCCGAATGTCTTAAGCCGTCTGCTATTTCCGCGAACGCCCTGGTTTGCTCATAGCGAACCACAGGAATGTCCGGGCTGAGACAGGTCTCTATAAGTGCCCGTGTCAGATAAACTCCGGTTCCCTGGCTTGGTATGCAGAAAAGCTCTTCATCTGCATCATCACCATAAGAAGCAATTACTTCCTGTCTCCATTCTGCCTCAGCTTCCGGTGTCCATTCGCGTTTTAAAACCTCAAAAACCCGTTTGCAAAGTCCGGCTTCAATGGCCTCATCAAAATCAATGCGGTGAAGACTGTATTTAATTCTTCCTGAAAGAATATCCTGAATCAAAGAATTGAAATCATTATCATCGCCATTGTGGGTTGAGATGATCCTCACATCGCCACCCCAGATAAGCATCGCCATTGCTGCTTTAATAAGCCCTGCTAAATCCTCATGAAATGCTGCCTCATCAATAACAATACGCCCCTGCTTTCCTCTCAGGTTTCTTGGCCGAGATGAAAGCGCTGTAATTTTCCAGCCTGATTCCAGGGTAATACGATATGCAAGGATCTTTTGTTCTCTTACGACAGAGCGCCCATCTTCAATCACGGTATCTGTAAATATTTCTTCGCCTTCCTCCATCACAGAAGCGGCAAGATTATATGCGCGTGCCCAGTTGGCGCAATCTTCTATAAATTCCAGAGCCATGTCTTTCGTGTAGCCGATGTACCAAACGTTCCGCTTTTCGCCTGTGCCTTTTTCCGATGCCCAGAGCACATCGTCAGAAGCCTCCGACCAGGAAATTCCAACACGCCTCCCTTTTTCCATCACCTTTACCCGCGCATGATCAGAGGTCCACTTTGCCTGATATGACAGAAGTATGCCGGTTGTCTTTCTGGCGGCATCAAAATCTTTGTGTGTTTTATTTTTTGCCATTATTTATGCTGTAACTCCGAGAATTTTTTCCCGTATTTCTTTAGCCATAGCTGTGGATAGTCCGCTTGATTTTCCAGTTTTGCCGATTTCAGACTTATATTTTTCTTTCATCTTATCGATCAATTCCTGCGCCTGCTTAATTTCCTTTATTTTAGCCAGGTTGATGGCGACTGGATGGATCAGCATTATATTATGTTTGTTTTCTATGAGATCCTGAAGAGCTTCGATGGCATCTTCAGGTGTTTTTATTACTTTTGGATCGACCGATAGAGGAGCTGCCGGCATTTCTTCTTTTGCAGCTTTCAATGCCATTTGTTCAATATTTGTAAAGGCATAAACGTGCTGTGCATTTAAACTATTTAATGCCTGCACAAGCAATCTGCTCCTTAATTTGACTGTATTTCGTTTAATGTCAGATAACTGCTGCCGGTATTCCCGACGCTTTTTCGACCATTCGCCTTCAACAGACCAGCCCTTCAGCGTCTGGATAGAAATGCCTGTAATCTCGGCAATTTCCTCATGAGTTTTGCCGTCAAGGATATACAGCTCTTCAGACTGTTCTCTGAGTTCCCACGAAATTTCTTTCATCATATTATTATCGCTCCAGGACTAATGGGATATTGCTAAGCCATTCATTCAATTTGGCTGCATCAACTTCATCTATTGCCCCATCAAAAATATTTACCGTATATGATATAGGCCTGCCGCGCTTATGCTGAATCCCCTTCAAGCCTCGATAAAATTTAACCCGTTGCTCATGGCCATCTGCCCAGCGAAAGGTAACATAACCATTCAACCTGATTGCCTTCTCACCTTCTTTGCTTTCCATCTTTTTCCCTTAGCCTTTAGCCCTTAGCCTTTAGCCCTTCGCCTTCAGTCTGTTATTCCGAGTGCTTTTTTAATCGCCTTGATCTCGGCAAGGACATTATTATATTCGATGATCTGACCGGCCAGGACAACAGCCAGCCCGGATATTCTGCTTTCTTCGAGATCCTTGACCTGTTCAAACGGATCAAGCGCTTCCCGCAAACTGTCACGATTGCTTTCTATGCGGAGTTTAAGCTGCTTTGCCTCAATGCCCTTCTCCAAAAGCCTGCCTTGAAATTTTAATCTCTCGTTCATGGCCCCACCATAACCTGTTTTTTATCAATCCGCTGTGATGGGCAGAATTGATTTTGACTGATAGCCTCTGTCTGCTTGGTGATTATTTTTGTATTCATTATGATAATATCCCTAAGATCGCCGGCGAGTGTTCTATATCCCCTTACAAGTTCCACATTGCTTTCATACATATCGACGACCCTTTCAAAACGCCTGGTCTGTAAATACGCCAATAAAAGAGCAGCTATCCAGGGCCCGACGACAATAAAAAATATAATAACACCGAATGGCCAGTTACCGATTCCACTTATAATCCTTACGAATGACGCAATTACAGCGAGTTGCTCCGGTGTCATAAGCCTACCTCCCTGACTCCATGTATTCTTTCCTTGCCTGGCAGTCAACGCATCTGACAGCATCAGGCTTGGCATTTAGTCTTTCCACCGGAATCGGCGCTTCACAATCAAGGCAGCAACGGATATTGTCTATATTGAGCGGCAATTCTAATTGATCGTTTTGCCTTGCCGCATTCAAGGCAAGTTTTCTAAATAAGGACTCTCTATCACTTGCTACATCGCATGTGTCCATAATCGCTTCGCCTTTAGCCTTTAGCCTTTAGCCTTTAGTTCCAACACCGCTTTTTCAATCTTCGCCTCGATAAAACCACTGACAGAATTGACGGCCATGCCTGCTGTTTTGATAATTACGTCCGGTGTCTGTTCTCTAATTTTATTTATTGCAAGAGCTTTCAAGGCCAGTTTTGCATCTTTTGACAATTTGCCTGACCCGAATTCTTTTGCGGTTGTCTGGGCGATCTCTTTGACGGTAGTGTCAACCGTATGGCAGATGTGCGAAACGGCATCATTTACTGCCTCGTTTTTAGTCTTTGTTCGGATGTATTTAGTCAGCTCTATCAGTCCCCACGAAAACAGACCTGACATTAACGTGATAATCGTCGGCAGCATGCTTGTTATAAGTCCTTGTAGTATTTCCATCTCTTCCTCCTTTAGCCTTTAGCCCTTCGCCCTTTGCCCTTCCCTTATTTGCCCTTCGCCTTTATCGCTTGAATCCTTGAATCCTTGGATCCTTGAATCCTTTATTTTATATATCTTTCATAATTATAAATAAATTGCTGCTCTGAGCCTTTTCCCTGAGGTGTATTCCAGTGCTGTTTCCAGTATCGCGCCAGGCCGGCAACGTCTTCTGCATCCGGTAACGGTTCTTTAATTCTTTTATAATGCAGCCTGGCCATCACGATCTGATAAATTAGATCTGCCTCGAGTGCGGCGACCGATGGTCCTGTGGCACCTGTAATGCGCGTGACCTTAAGGTCGTTGCTTATCCTGTATCGTAAATAATTATTCCAGATATCGATTTCAGTATCCGGCTCCATCTGAAATACGCCCAGGGATGGACCGCCTCCGTATTGTCTTAGATATGTTCCGAAATTCGATTCCAGGGCGGCGGTACCGAGCAGGAGGTTCACAGCAGACTCCGAATATAGATCCAGATCTTTCAGAGTCCGTTCGATCAGATCCTGAAACTGCTTTTTGTCGAATGCCATGCGATTCTCCAATAAAAAAGGCCCATTGCGATATTCGCAATGGGCCTCCCCGGGCCGCTGTTTATTCTCATCGTCCGCTTTTGGCGAATGGCAGTTCCCAGACCGCTCTCGATGATTAAAATATAAAGTTTACTTTACAATTTCTTTATATGTTTTGTCAATATTTTTCTTATGTATTGTGCGCTTAGTGAAACAAGACCACAAGACCCATGACATTTCAGTTTAACCGCAAAATCTCCCTCGGGTTTACCTTCTACGCCGCAAATCCGCTTCCCGCATATCGGGCAAGGGATCGGAATATCATCTTTATTCTTCATTAAAAATCAGGATCAAAATCGATCTCTTCAATACTATAAAATCCGACATTCCCATTATTGTCAAAATCATTTATTGTTATTTCTTGTGGGCTTAAAAACTTTCCAAGTCCCAGGGGGTCTGGATGCCTGCGTATTCGTGAAACAATATCACCGATCCTTAAATAAGAACCCCAATAGCGTTCCGCTGTTATATAGCTGCCATCTGTCATTTTGATTATTTCGCCATGAATATTTTCTTTCACAACGATGCCTGTTTCCGCATCGATCTTTTCAATACTATAAAATCCGACATCCCCATTATTATCAAAATCATTTATTGTTATTTCTTGCGGGCTTAAAAACTTTCCAAGTCCCAGGGGGTCTGGATGTCTGCGTATTCGTGAAACAATATCACCGATCCTTAAATAAGAACCCCGGCAACGCTCCACGATTATATAGCTGCCGTCTGTCATTTTGATTGTTTCGCCATAAATATTTTCTTCCACGACAATGCCTCTTTCTGCAAAAACCGACATTGGAAAGCCGAAACAAAGTACAAGAATTATTATCGTTTTCATTTTTTCGCCCTTAGCCATTAGCCTTTCGCCTTTAGCCCTTAGCCCTTAGCCCTTAGCCTTTTACCTATTATCCCATCAGCCCTTCCATTATTTCCTTAAGTTCCGCTGTTTTTGTCTGCATTGCCTTAACCTGCTCTTTCGGAAGCAAAACAGATCCGAATTTCCTGCCGATTTTTTTCAGATCTTCAGAATATTTTTCAGGATTCCTGAGCATCCTCTCCAGGAACGCATCCACAACAGCAATCGCAGCCGGCGCTCCGGCCTCCGATCCCCGACCCCTGACCCCTGGTTCACCGATTCCCGATTTATCCACCAGCTCCTCAAATTCAAAAGAAAGCTGCTGCATCATCTCGACCATTACAGCTTTTTTGCCCCGAGCTGCCTTAAGCAGTGCGGTCAATCCGCGCTGTCTGAAAGTATCATAAAATTTAGCGGCTTCTTCTTCGCTGTCTGCGATCCAGTATCCTCCGCCACATCCTGCCTGTGATAAAATCGGTGTATGATCATGCTGTGTGAGCAGGTGATTATGCATGCGCCGGACATCCCTCTTTAAAGCAGATAGCTTTTTCAGATTATTTTGTTTAAAGCTCATCATAATTTTGAGGAAGATCCAGGGACGAATTGTGCGATCTAATCTGGCGAAATAAAACCTTAATGCCAGTTCGTCGGCGTTGATCTTGTTTCCCTCTCCGACATGATCTATCCATAAGATCCCCAGGAAGCTGTTTTCCACATGCGTCATAATCTTATTATGGTAGCCTGTCTTTGAATCAACTCCGAGATCTTCGAGTTTCATGGTATCACCTTAGCCATTCGCCTTTAGCCCTTAGCCCTTAGCCCCTGTTTTAATATATAAAGTATCTGTGCTTCCGGCGTTCTGATTTCTTCTGTTGCTGCCTTTATGAGCGCATCAAAGATCTCAGTACGTTCATTGAAATTTATGGCCAGAACTTTGTCTTCAGGCTTTAAATCCCAGGGCTTTTTCCCTTCATGCCAAGCCTCTTTGTCTCCAGCAGAATGCTCTTTTAAAATCTTCTCTCTTAATTCGATTTCAATCTTCTCTCTGAGTTCAGCCTCAAATCGTTCCAGGGATTTTTTTCTGTTTTCGGTTCCTGCTTTCGAGTGACATTTTCTGCATTCGTTTGTATGGCCGTCTTTGCTTTCCTTATTTTTAGCGAAATCATCGAGCGGCCCGACATGCCCGCAACCAGGAGTATTGCATGTGTGTGTTATTTTTCCCAGCGAATCGGTCTCTATCTTTCCCCTGAGCTTTTTTTTGTCCGCCATTGCTCTTTTAGAATGGCATTTTTTACATTCATTTGTACGTCCGTCTTTGCATTTTTTGTTTTTAGCGAAATCATCGAGCGGCCCGACATGCCCGCAATCAGGAACCCTGCAAGTGTGGGTTATTGCTTGCTCTTCAGACGTGCTATCTTTATTGGGTGGATTCTTATCATCCAGTGTATCTTCTATGGGATTGTATGTACGAGCAAGCCCTTTCCGCGGCGGTTCTGTTGATTCCTTCTGTGTATCGATTGAAGTCTCTGCGTTATCTAAGCCTGGATAATCGTCTTTCGCCCCTTTTTCCAGATGCTCTTTCATAATTTTTAATCCCTGGATGCAGAGTTTACATCCCGGATCTGCCGGCGCTTGCCCTGGTCTGTTTTTCCGGCGGGCTTTGTGCTGCTTTTTAATGCAGGCTTTTCCCGACATCGTGCAGCTATATTTTTCGCAATACATCACTTCTCCTTTATTCATCCTCCGGTTTATCTTCAAAAGCCAGGTTTTTGAATAAATACGCATGCAAGCCGGCGGTAACGCATTCGCTTAAAACCAGCATCCGCCTGGCAGTTCCGATGGTCAGGTTTCCATGCAGCGAATCAGCCTGCTTTTTTAATTCAAAAATCATCAGTTGTATTTTTTCATAATTGCCCATCGTTATCCTCTCTCTCCAGCTTAAATTCGCAGCCTATTCTAATCCAATCAAGATAAGATATGCGATTATGATGGATGCTGCCACGTTGATATAAACAAGTTCCTTCGTCGGTTTCGTTCGTCTCATCCTGCGTGCCGATAAACATCTTTTTAAGCACCAAAAGCAGAACGATAAGCGTGCCGGCCAGTGATATAGGCCCTATCCAAAATCTGTGATTACTAATTAGTTGAATAATGTCCTTAATTGTTTCCTCCATGATATTCCTTTCGGTCAACTTGAATCCTTGAATCCTTGACCCCTTGAATCCTGTCTTTTCTTATGATACATCAACGCCGCAACAAGTTTACGAAGCTGATCCGGGTCCGCCCATTCAAAAAACTCTATCTTAAACATTTTTTTCGCCATGCCGTCTGCATACGAAAGAGAAAGATTGAGAACCTCGAGCATTTTTTTGATTTTGCCTATCAATTTGACCTTTGATTCAGGCACCTTGATTCGCGGTTTTTTGGTTCTGGGTTTCGATGTCGTCTGGAATCCGAGCTTCTCGAACTTGTCCATCAAGATCCTGAACTTTGCGCCCGTCAGATCCTTTGATGATTCCACGCCGACACTTGATAGCAAGCCTCTGTATTCATCCTCATTCATGCCGGTCTGGGCCTTTGCTATGTGGATCACAGCCTTTTTTGCGTTGTCGATCATGTCGCTTTGCTCCGGTTCACGGTTCCCAGTTCACGGTCAACGATTTTTGATGCTGTATCCCAAGCGATTACACCGCATGCAGCAAAACTTATAGAGATACACAGATATTGCCAAAATAAAACGGCTCCGCCGGCAACATGCTCCAACATGATCGCGCCTGGCGATCCGATCAATACAATCCAGGCTAATGATAACAAGATTTTTTTTATTGCAGACATTCTCATTCTTCTCCTTTCCCTTTGGCCTTTAGCCCTTTGCCCTTCCCTTATTTGCCTTTAGCCCTTAGCCATTCGCCTTTTGTTTATTCCATTCCCTCTATTGTTAGTCGAGCCTTCTTAATCGCCAGATCAGCGGCCGTCAGAGCTGCCAGGGCTTCTATTTTCTTTTGTTTTCTCATTTTTCTGAGCCGATCCGCCTTTTTATCATCACCCGGCATGATCACCGGATCTTTAATCATGGAATATTTGCCGGAACCGGTTTTTTTTACTATGCCCCGGGCGCACAACATGCGCAGCCATTCTCTGACATATAATTCTGCGGCGCCGGATAGTTCCTGCATATCTTCGATGGTAATATTTTTTCTTGCCCTGAGGATATGCCACATGATTTCCCTGAGCTGCGGATCGGCTTTCTTTCCAAGCCATTTATATTCGCCCTTCTTGATCCTGATTATCTCGCCGGATTTTCTCAGATCAACCAGCGCATTATATAAGGACTGCTTTTCGGCCTTCGTTTTAATTCCAAGCATAGCGATCATCCCTAAGTTCTTGATCGATTTGCCGGCATGATCTTTGATAATTTTTCTGACTTTATTTGCAAAAGTTTCTTTCATGTTTTCCTTCAGCCTTGAGCTTTTAGTTAATATGTGTCTTCTACATAACGGGCCAGAATTTCGGCTGTCGCTTTAGGTGGCCGAGCCGAAAAATAATGGTCAATTATGGCATGGCTTAATTCGTGGACCAGCATCCCTTCCTGCATATTTTCAACATTGACGTATATCGTGTTGTATTTGTAAATATAGAAAGCCAGAAACAAACATTTTCTTCTATAAATTTTGTAAAAAGCCGCGTGCAATTGCTTCTCGTCATGACTGATATTAATAATAACCTTATTCATTCTTTTGCGCATATCCAGTATCTCTTGCACCCTTTCATATAAAGCGTCCACTTTCTTCTTGAGCCTATCTGTCAGATGTTTAAAACTCTGTCGCGGTAAGTAGTAAACCATTTTTTTGCTGAATATTTTTAAGTCGTCCGGGCTTTGATAACGGATAATGGTATGTTCGGTTTCAATTTTCTGCCACACCGTCCCTTCTGGACCAGAGAAACATAATTCAGGCGCGATTATAACTGCGCATATTCCTGCCAGTACTATTTTGAAAAATTTTCTGCTGGATATTTTCATTTATCTATTCCCCGTCAGCCTCCGGATGTTTTCTTTAATTCCTTAAGTAAATACATCAGATCCATCGTGGTTGCGCCCAGAGTTCGCCTTATTTCCAAATATGGCTTGACGTTTTCATGTAATGCTTTGCTTATATCGGTATCTGTTTCAGGGAATGTCATATCAATAAAAGCCATTAAGTTCGCAGCATTGTGCTGTTCATCGTGTATAAAATTATAAACCATCTTAAAGCATTGTTTCTGTTGATCATTCATTTTTTCCCCTTCGCCTTTAACCTTACTCTTTAACGGCGATAACTTCATATTCTGTATCCACAAATGAAGTCCAACTCCGACCGAACGCAGCGTAAAAAGCCTTTTCACTCGCTTCGTCCTCTGTTTCGGCTTCAACGCTTACCCTTTCTGTTGCGGTTACATTCAAATCATATTCTTTCATAATTTTTTCCCCTTTAGCCTTTAGCCATTCGCCCTTCGCCCTTCTTTCACCTATTTCCCGTCAGCCCTGTCTTGATCGCAATTTTTACCATCTCTCCTGTAATATCTATGGTCTGCTTGGCGTTTACGATCTGCACAAGATTGAGAAGATCCCGCCGGATGATACGGAAATCGCCGCCGGATGCTTTATGCATAATCGAGGCAACGCCGGTGTTTAATTTAAGCCCGGTTGTTTCGACAGCATATACAATGATATCGCTGGTCTCTATCGGCTTGAATTCAAGCTGCTGATACGTCCTGGACCACACCCTGCGGTTGCGTCTCATGTATGGAAGCAATTCTTCTTCACCTATTAATATAAAGGGTGCCGTGCTCATGTCTGATATGTCTCTAATAAGATCCAGGAACGTCCTGGGCAGCTTTTCCGGCTCGTCCAAAAATACCGGACGCGGTTCTGACAGCAGGCTCTCGATAATTTCAATATAACATGGGCCTTTGCGTGGCGGAGGAGATACAATACCGACCTCCCTGCATAAGGCTTTTAAAAAATCCAGCTCGCTTGACTTCCAGATAGATGCGATGCGTAAATATACGCAGCCAGGATGATGGGCGCTGTACCATTGGCATGTTCGTGATTTCCCTCTTCCGGCCCGGCTATATATAATACCGAGCCTGCCTTCACCCTCGCCCAGGTCAATACCGTCCATCATCACTCCAACGTTCCTGACATTTTTCGTATTTACGAATGCCGGTTCAAATTTAATTTGTTTCATGTTGCTCCTTTTGGTCGCTGTAGGGATTCGCCCTTCGCCTTTAGCCCTTCGCCTTTAGCCCTTCGCCTACCTGATACATCAGAACCATTTTCACCCTGTATTCTTCCCAGTATTCTTCATGCCTGGCATATTCCTCTGTCTTTTCATAATAGGTCATAAACGCCTGCCATTTTTTAGAAATAACCCAACAGCGCATGTCGGCTTCGATCAGTTTTTCATATCTATCCATCTCTGACAGTTCCGGCAGGGAATTAAAGAACGCTGCTGCCTCATCCATGATCTCGGACACACATTCCTCTTGTTCGGGATCTTTCGGCAGCTCGTCCTGGTGCTTTCTGAGTTTCTCGACTTCTAATTGTATTTTGTCTTTATCCTTCCGGGTGAGTTCTGTTTTTTCAGGCAGTTTTTTGACGTTGTTTTTTGAATCGTATGTGATGCCGATCTGCTCGAGCTGCCTGCGATGCTCCGGGATAACTTCTTGCTCCAGGAAGGCTTTTGCCGATACGCCGGCTTCTTTTTCCTGGCTGCGTTTACGTCCTATCTGCTTTGTAAGTTTTTCAACATCAGCTTTCGTGCCTAATATGGAAGCGGCTGGATGAACCTTGTCAACCTGCCTTGCCTCGCATATAAATGCGCCGTCCCGTTCAAAGACCAGGATAGAGGTGTTATCCTGGAGATCGTATCGTATGGTCACGGGATGGCGCCGGCCGTAAAGTGACGGATCATAATAATTATTGCCGAGAAAATATATTCCGTTTCTGTTGATATTCCTGATTTCAAGGCTCATCATAAGGTATTGAAGTTTTGTCTTATCTATGCCCGGGCCTTTTTCTTCAAGAAAGAGATCGATAGGCTTCCGGCCTTTGAGATGTCCGCGCTGCGGGCGCTTAACATACTCGTCAAACCATGATGCGATTGCACGATGCGCCTGTTCGAGTGTGAGGGATCTGCCTTTCATGGCTTTATCGTAAACTTTGCGATGCAGTTTTTCACCGCGCATCATCCTGGGCGGTTTCTTTTCGATGGACGTGCCGGAATAGGTCGGGCACCATCGCTCAACTTCTGAGAACGTGCCGAAAAACCGTTCAACCGTCTTGCTCTGGCCATGATACGGCCATGCGTGAATGGTTTTTATGCCAAGCCGCTCAAATAATCCTGAAAATCCTGCCTGTTCGAGATCCGTTCCATTAAAAAAGCGTGATGAGAACGCTTTGCCGTTGTCCATGTATGCGACCTGCGGAACTTTGCCTAATCTGAGGATCGCCCGGCGGAGTGCGGATGCTATTGCCTGCGTATTTTCTGTGGGCATGATTTCCCATCCGAGCGGGAAGCTGCTCTTCATGTCAAGCCAGACAATCAGGGTCATGCGTTTCGGTTTGCCGGTCCAGGGGTTGATGATCTCAAAATTCAAGACGTGGCCGTCGGCAACTACAATATCCCCGACGTTTATCAGGTCATAATCGCGCTCGATATATGTTGCGCATTCATCGTTCCAGGCTTTTGCGCCTTTGCGGCTGAATACCCAGATATGATGATTTGTTGATACCCATTTTTCAAGCCATCTGCGATATGTGGCGTCTGAATAACCGTTTCGGATGCCCCGGGTGTTCATAATTGCGCATGCCATACGAATGGCTTCCGATATTAGAGGTTTATTCGGATGCAGGGCGCAGCGCAATAGAATGTCTGTCTGTTCGTCCGACAATTCATACTTGCCGCGCTTGGTATAACCCCTGCGATCCGCCAGTTGTAATGTATCGCCTTTTTTTGTGGAAGTTTTGACGATTTGTTTCCAGCCTTCGATTGTTTGCCAGGAAACTTTACCCATGATCTCAAATAAGTGCGGATATGCGATGCCGGATCTGTATGCTTTCATAAACTGAGCCCGGGCGATCGCTTTTTTGCCCCAGGGAGCCCGCTTTAAGTTTTGAAGATACAGGCGCAGGAGGTCTGATTTCGCCAGGGCTTTGTTGATCTGATTCTGACATAATGCGGGGGCCTCGGATGGAGTTGTACTTGTACCAGTACCGGTATCCTTTATAATAGGTGTCGAATATGACGCCTGATTCTGTTTAATCTGGATATCATCCGGAAGTGATGAGATTATATATTGCCGGATCTTGCCGCCCCGGGCGCGACCGTTTGTTTCAATAAATGGCCAGGCTTCTTTTGATGCCCTGGCCTGAATAGCCCGATCTGTTTTGCCGAGCGTCCTGCCGATTTCCCTTACCGTCAGATGTTCAGCCATTTTTGATCCATCGGGAATTTGTGTCTTCATTAATTTTTCCTTATATACTTAATCAATAGCTGTATTATATACTCGTCAAAATCAAGCAAATACTTTTCATAGAATTTCTCTTTCCCTATACTATTACATTCGATACAACACTCTTCGCATAGCGGGCAAGGCTCTTCATTTATAAACTTAATGTAGTCTTTATCTGTTTGGCGTTTTGCCATTTTTTTACCTCAAGTGATCAACCGATTCTATCGTTTTTTGGCATTCCTGCCAGCGGAAATGTAATCACGTTGTCGGAGTGTGCTGAGCCTGTTTTAGAAAATGCATTATGATCAATCTTGCGCGATTCAATGCCTTTTATCCGTGAACCGCAAGCAACCATTCTTGCCCTGGCGGCTTCCATCTTAATCCTTCTCGTCTTTTTCCTTCCTTCTCTCCGTCCCATCGTGTCTCCTTTTTACCAGGGATATGGGTTGTCTAATATAACATAGTACCAGTATTCTTCGACCAGGCTGCTTATGAGATAAATAGATATCGTTATTATTTTAAGGCAGCGATGTTTTATGCAAAATTCTGTTTCGTTGTCTGATTTCATATTATCAATTGTCCGGCTCAACTTTTGATGTGGATCGTTTCGCCGGCCGCAGGTAATATTCAGGAAAAACCAGGCGATGATCTTCTTCGATTGCCTCGCTTACTGCGCGCATGAGTTTGTCGGATATTATAAATTTATCAATGACCCTGGAAACAGATATCGGTTGTACCCTTTCTTTTATTGCAATGGAGGCCTGGGTAATATTACGTTTATCGAGTTCAAATCGTATTTCGGCGGGTGTCATTTGAGATCCTTAAAATAAATTTCTTGACTTGGTTGGTATTTTCATTTAGTTTATAAATATAGCTTATAGGTTATATGTTTAGGAGTGTCAAGCTTTTTTTTACGTCGTTAGTCGTTTTTTTAATATTTTTTAAGTGTTTAGAATTATTATATTTATTACATTTCGGCGTTTCGTTAGTCATTGCGTTAGTCAGGCCATGACTAACGAAGCAAAAAATAGGATTTTAAAAAGAATATTGGTAAAATAATTAATGTAAAAGGAGTATAAAATGGAAAATCAGAAAATAGTTATCTCAGATATCGACATGCCGTTTTTATCAATGGTTTCATTTATGGTTAAGTGGGCTATCGCTGTAATACCAGCAGCCATTATATTGTTTTTAATTGCGGGTGTATTAGGTATGTTTTTTGGTTCAATGTTATCATCTTTTACGGTATTTTAAAT
>SDBT01011877.1_pt1 | contig 13994 bp, 6 predicted proteins | sample 2277101 | NCBI WGS metagenome assembly SDBT01 (sample SAMN10404973, study PRJNA504765) | marine sediment metagenome | isolation source: marine sediment core GS10_PC15, 103 cmbsf | place: Arctic Ocean: Southern Knipovich Ridge | collected 2010 | reverse complement strand
CACCGTCAGTGCTTATACCCATTTCTCTTCTCCCTACGGCTATCACATGATCCTTGCTGTTAATGGCAATACCACCATAATAGGCCGGCCATTGTCCCCATTTGAAATGTGAATGAGCAATTTTTTTGACGGTTTCGAAGTTCTTTGCGCCATCTACTGAACGTAAGATTCTGCCATCTTGTTCAAGTGCCATAACCAAACCAGGGGTAATTGGTGAACAGGAAACATCCATGATCTCTTTTCCTCTAAGTGCCTGCGTCCAGGTCTCTCCCAAATCACTTGTGTAAAAAACGCCGGTTTCCTTGCTACGGTCGCCAATAATCACTTTATTATCCTTAGTAACATAAATAAATATCCGATCACGTCTCCTCCAGTAATAATCATCTCCACCATAAATGGTTGGCACATCCGGTTTTTTCTGCCAGGTCTCACCCTTATCCAATGAGACATATAACTTTTTATGTTTTACAGCATAGATTACACCATTATAATCCACGATTATTGCCCCGGGCGCCAGGTCTGGAGAACCAGGAATCTTAAACCAGTTTTCGCCACCATCGATGGATTTATAAAGACCCGGTGTGGTATAAATCCCACCATCCATTGCCCAATACATGACATTTGGATCAGAGAGGTCATACACCAATTCATGGCTCACCGCTCTCATCCATTCAAACAGCAGTTCTTCTTTTTCAACCGAACCGGACTTACACTTATAGGTATTGCCGCCATCGGTTGATTTAAAAATTCCGGTGAGATCCGTAAGAACCCAGACGATATTGGAATCTGTAGGATGGGTAACCACATCAACAATCGCTCCACCGCCACCTTGCCCAACGGGTTGCCATTTTGCCTCAATTTTTGAGGCATTTTTCACTTCTTTTTCGCTGGAACAACTTATGTTGCCGGGGATCACCCATAAAATAGTCATCAAGGTTATCAAGGCAAGGTATTTTGCGAATGGCAGGATTAATTTTGTCGTATTCATGAGAGTTCATCCATTTTTAGTTGACTTTTTTAATTAAACTTTTTTGTGTAAAATGAAAAATGACACGGTGAAACCCAGCGTAATTTTTAAATACCTCGCTCTACGAATATTGGAAGATTCGCCAATGAGATCAATTTATGGATATTCGGTGAGGGTCATATTCAGTTCAAAACAGATTAACCATAAGTCATCGATTATGAATGATTAGTGAGGTTCCATTGTTATTTTTTGATATTGATTAAGATTTTACCATTACCTTCGGTATCATTTCTTTTTGATTTTGGTCTGACTACAATTAACATTAATGTGGTTATGAATTCAATTTAAAAGAATTTAATGGTAGGATATGGTAATAAACGGCTGTAATTCTTGTGCAGGTATAGGGGTATAGGGTATAAAGAAAAATGAGTTGTATTTCAATTACTGGGTTTTAATAATTAAACCTGGATCATTCTTCTCAGCAACAAAGATACACCTGAGGCGGAGAAACTGAGAAGCAATAACTTTTATCCACGGATTACACTAAATAGCACGAATTATTTATAGATGTCAGTATTTAAAGGAGTAAATATTCAGCCATTTTATCGTTAATTTGTGAAAATTCGTCGAATTTGTGGACCCATCTTCTTTGCTTCATAGCGCCGATGAGAGATTTAGTATTCAAGTTAATTAACTATTTAAAAATTTGATTTGACATTTTAATAAAATTTTTCAATTTTGCAGAGATTTATGAATGTGCATTATTTAATACTGGAATCATGAAATACAGAATAAAAAATAAAGCAGATAATCCTTTTTCACCAATTGAGCAGAGAGATTTAAGACTATTCATAGTTCTCCTTTTTTGTCTAATGCCAGTAACTATTTTTCCACCTGTTTGGGCCCAGAACGCCGACCTGAGATTTGAGCATCTGACAATTGAAGATGGCCTGTCACAAAATAAAATCAGTTGTATCCTGCAAGATAGTAAGGGATTCATGTGGTTTGGAACTAATGAAGGCTTAAATAAATATGATGGATATGAATTTTTCATATTTGAAAAAGGTAGTGGCAATGCTGACAAATTATCGGATGATTTTATTCAGTGTATTTATGAGGATAGATTTGGAAACATTCTGATTGGAACCGGTAGCGGTGGCTTAAATATTTACAACAGAACATCCAACCAATTTACGCATTGTACCCGGGATTCTTCATCGGAAATACAGATATCAAATAACAATATCAGAGGAATTCTTGAAGACAAGAACGGGATATTATGGATAGCAACAGCAATAAGTATTGAGATGATCGATTTGCAAAACAAAACAGTTCTCAGCTATATTCCCGATCATCTCAAATTTCCTACTTCGTCTTTTATTAGCATCTCTTCCTTCATGATAGATGCGAACAATCATCTCTGGATAGGAACTGAGGGAGCCGGTTTATGCTTTTTCAATACCGATACAAAGACTTTTAAATACTTTCAACATAATCCGGATGACCGGACAAGTATCAGTGACAACGATGTCCGTATGCTATACACGGACTCTGAAGGAAAATTTTGGATTGGAACATATAATGGCGGATTCAACCTATTCGACCCAGTAAATAATGCTTTTAAAAGATTTTTACCAGATCCGAAAGTACAGGAAAGCCTTACAGTAAGAGCAATTCTTGATGAGGGAAAGGAGTCGTTGTGGATCGGTACACGGAATGGTGTTTACAAATTTAATAAAAAGACCCATCAATTTATTCATTCAGCCCACGATTTGTATAATCCTTACAGCCTCAGTCAAAATAATATCCAGGTTATTTTTAAAGATTCCAAAGGAGATTTCTGGTTTGGTACAAAAAATGGTATAAACTTCCTGAACACTTCAATTATGGTATTTTCACATTACAGGGCGGATGATCGCCAATGGCGGGGCTTGAATGACAATATGGTTACTGTTATTTATGAAGATAGTTATGGCGATATTTGGTTTGGATCAAGCGAGCGTGGATTAAACAGGCTCGATAGAAAAACAGGTCGATTTACCTACTTTACCCACAATCCAAACAATCCCGTTAGTCTGGGTAGTAATAATATAAATACAATCATTGAAGATAAATCCGGGAGATATTGGATCGGAACATTTCAGGGAGGTTTGAATTACTTCAACCGTAAATCCAATCGATTTATCCGTTATAAATTGAGCCCAGATAAACCACTTCTTTTCCAGCCCTCAATACTATCTCTTTGTCTTGATCAATATGACAAATTATGGGTGGGTTCTAATGATTTTGGATTACAACAATTTGACAGAGATAAACAAATTTTCATACCATTTAAGTTAAATGATCCTGGTCCTGACCCCATTATCAGGTGTATGATCGAATATGGTGAAGGCAAAATTCTGGCAGGAGGGAACAATAGTAGAGTGTTCATCATAGACATAAAATCTTCACATTGCCAGACTTTGAAGCTGCCTACGAATATTGCTATTACACTTGTCAATGATGTCGCTAGCGACAAAGAAGGAAACATTTGGATAGCTACCAGTGGCAGTGGCCTTTTATTCTATAACAAAAATCATGATTCTTTTCAGGCTTTTACACAAAAAGATGGGCTGCCCAACAACAATGTGCAGAGTATATTATGTGACGACCTGGGGAATATGTGGATTGGTACGATCAATGGGTTATCGAAATTTGATCCGGTGGAAAATACATTTAAAAATTATTATAAAGAAAACGGTCTGATAAGTAATCAATTTACCTCAGCAGCATTTAAATTAAAATCCGGTGAATTATTTTTTGGTACCATTAATGGAGCCATTTCATTTTTCCCGGAGAAAATTATTGAGCATACTTATACACCACCGATCGTTCTCACGAATTTCACTATTTTTAATAAACCGGTTAGCGTTGGCGGAGAGGATTCAATTTTAAAACAAAACATTAATGATGAAGAAGAGATTAACCTTTCCTATAAACAAGCGGTTTTTACTTTTACATACGCCGCACTTGATTTTACTGCCGGTAAACTGAATCAATATGCCTATATGATGGAAGGATTTGAAACTGACTGGAATTTTGTTGGGAACCGGCGTTTTGCCACCTACACTAACCTAAATCCAGGCAAGTATACGTTTAAGGTTAAAGCCACTAATAGTCACGGAATATGGAATGAAGAAGGAAAATCAATTAACATCATAATCTCACCGCCTTTCTGGGATACCTGGTGGTTTAAACTGATAGTTGTGGGAATTATGTTTTGCATAACCTGGTTTATCGTAAACTATCTTAAGCAGAAGCGAGATCTATTAAAGGCGACGTCATTAGCCAATCTTACCCAATTAAAGTTATTACGGAATCAGATGAATCCACATTTCCTTCTGAATACTTTTAGTGCAATTCGGGCATTGGTTCTCGTTGACAGTAAACATGCCTGGGAAATGATCTCACAATTGTCAGATTATTTCCGTTATGTATTGCTCAACTATAATAAAATTGAATCTTCATTGAGTGATGAAATTGAGGCAGCAAAGAATTATATTAATATTCATAAGATATTAAATGAATCTCTAAAAATATCTTTCAGATCAGATGAGGCGTCAAGAAACTGCATTGTTCCTGCTTTTCTTTTTCAACCATTAATTGAAAACGCTATCAAACATGGACATGAAACCACTTCGTCTGAGGTAACAATTAAAGTAAACTTAAGATATCTGGAGGGAATTTTATCAATAGATGTCTCGAACACAGGAAAATTAGTTGAGCCGAAGCCGACAAATAAAAAAGAAGATAGAGTTCATGGAACTTCAATTAAAAATATTAAGAAGCGATTGGAATTAATGTTTGATGATCAATTTTCTTTTATGCTTTTTGAGGAAAAAGGAATGGTGCATGCAAAAATTGAAGTAAATTATGCAAAAAAGATGAGTCAAAAGGAATCTATTGATGAATTTGCAGAAGTTGATGAATAATCAGGAACTTAGGAGTTTTTTTAATTTTGATGCATATCTACGGCTGATCATAAAAGGATCATCGATCCCCGCCACATATACTTCATGAGTTTGATTCTTATTTTTTTTAACCTCTTCCACATATTCAAAATTGACAATTGTTGATCGGTGGATACGAATTAAATATTTGTCAGGAAGAATTTCTTCCCATTCCCGTAAAGTTTTTGAAACCAATTCTTTAGTTTTTCTATTGCCGTAGTAGATATATGAATACTTTCCGGCTGCAACAATGCATTTAATCAAATGAATTTTCACAAATTTAAAAGAACCGTTGATGATTAAGTAGATGATATCATCGTATTTCAAACTTTCTGTCGGTCCCGGCATTGGTTCTGTTGCAGGGAGCAATCTGGCAATAGCCTTGGATAATCTATCCCTGCTAATTGGTTTTAATAGATAATCAAGAGCGTTAGTCTCAAACGCCCTGATGGCATACTGGTCATAGGCTGTAACAAAGATAATTTTAAATGATATATCCGTTTTTTCAAGTAAATCGAAACCTGTTTCCCCTTTTAATTGTATATCTAGAAAAAGGACATCCGGTTTTTGTGACTCAATCAGTTGAAGAGCCTGATCTACAGTCCCAGCCTCTCCAGTTATTTCAATTTCAGGATAATCTTCTAATAAAACTTTAAGTTCCTGACGAATCACTGCTGAATCGTCAACAATAATGGTTCTAAGTTTCTCCATATGGATTTTTCTTCTAACCTTCACTGATACATCACAATTTTCTACTAAAGCTGAAAATAATGTAAAATATATCATTTTCCAAGTAAATAATATAAATCTGGATGTTCTATATTTGCTCTATAATGAATAGCTTGCTTTATTCATGAATTATTGTAAAAAAGCTAAAAGATTTTTATTTAAAATAATTTACACAAAAACGTCATTCCGAATTTAGTTCGGAATCCATTTATGATAGAACCTGAAACAAGTTCAGGTTGACATTAAATCCTGCAAATTATGAATAATTCAGGATAGAATTGAATCTGAGGGCAGGTCATGTAAGATTTTACATACTACTCCATTTTTATTTTTACCTTTATCATCAGACAGGAGCGACGACCCTGTCTTCCGGTACGGATTTCCATACAAAACAATCAGTGGGACAGAGATCAAAACATGTGGAACAACCTGTGCAATCATAGGGATCGACCAGGGCCACTTTGCCAATTTTATTTTTTTCTTTCCAACCCTCACCCGGTATCATTTTTATTGCATAACAATGGCCGATAGGGATGCATCTATCGCAGCCTATACATTTTTCTTCTTCCACATAAGCAACCGCTTCTATAAGCTGAAGGGTTTGTGCCGTTTTCATTTTGGGAACGAGGATGTCCCTCATCGCTTTGAACGAACTATAATTATTTCTATCCATATATTCTTTAAGTCTTTTCACTTCCCTCCAAAGATAATCATACCCCCTGATCATCGTTTCTGTCACCATTCCAACCATATCAGCACCGAGCATGGCCATCTCTACATAATCTTGCCAATGAGACATTCCACCATAGCCACATATTGAAACGAGCGGTCCATTCAACTGCCTCATTTCATAAACATCTCTAAGTGCTAACGGTTTCAGCCACTGCCCCGACAAACAGGTTACCGAAGGATCTACCTGTAGTCTTTGAGAACTTCCTGTAGGATTCTCAATATCAGAAATTGGTGGAATACCCAGACGATTCCCAACACCCGAGACAGCATTTGCACCAGCCTTAAACGCAGCCTGAGCGTTCTGGGCAATTCTGCCTCCTTCCGGTGTAAGTTTCACAAATAATGGAATACTCGTTTCTGCTTTGATTGCTTCTACTATTTCGGCCACCAAATCAGGACGTTGTCCCATCGATGCACCGGTGCATTTTTGGGTTTCATCTCCGGTGACTTCCACATTAAAGGACATATTGGGACAACACATATTCAGTTCGTTAGCGTCGGCTCCGGCATTCTCAAATGCTTTTGCCATTCTTATCCAACCAGCGACACCATCTTCTCCATCGTATGTTATGTTACTAAGGATCTTTGTAATCTTCGTTATCTTTTTACCTTTTTCGCATATCTGTAATGCTTCATCTAAAGTAATTCTTTTTTCTGCTGTAAAAGTGTGGAGTTTATTTTTATCCCACCAACGATATCGGGGTTCACGATTGATATAGGGCTCCGGATCAATGGTTAATTTTATGACTGCCGCCCCCCAACCAGCCTGATCGATTTGTTTGATCATATCAACTGTTTTCACTGTTGGCCCCGATCCGACAAAAAATGGATTATGTAATTCTAACCCCGCAGTTTTAACAGGAAGATGTGTTACCTCGTGTATGTCGATCGGATTTTGTGGTTTATTTTTTGCTGACTTTTCCACAGTATACGTCTCCTAACTCAAATATAGATTATTACCCCAGCACCGCATTTACGGCTTCTTCAAATACCTGCAATGATTCCCTAAGAGCATCTTCTGCAATGGTAAGCGGAGGACAAATTTTGACACATTCTCCCCCAACACCTACCGGTGCAAACATCAATAATCCCTTCTGGAAACAGGCAACATTGATTTTTACTGCCGTTTCGCTATCGGGTTCTTTGGTTCCGGGTTTAACAACCTGAATACCAGCAACCAGCCCTTTACCCGTTAAACAGCCTAACCGCTCAGGATATTTCATTTGAATTTTTTCTAATCCATTCAGTAGGATTTCTCCCATTTTAGCTGCGCGTTCGCTAATTTTTTGATTATGCATTATATGAAGGTTTGCAACAGCAGATGCCACCGGCAGTGGCGAGGCGGAATGGGTCGATGTCATTGAACCGGGTGCATACAGATCCATAATGTCTTTGCGGCCAATCACGGCAGCCAAAGGCAGCGAAGAAGTGATTCCCTTGCCGCAGGCGATTAAATCAGGTTTTATACCATAATGTTCATAACAAAACATTTTTCCGGTTCGCCCGAATCCTGACTGGATCTCATCGAAAGTCAATACGATATCAAATTGCCGGCAATATTCCTCCAATTGCCTGGCGTAATCATTTGGCAAAAAATCCGGACCAACTCCCTGATAACCCTCTGTCATAACACCGGCAATATCTTCAGGTTTAATAGTCAATTTTTGCAGGGTATCTATGAATAAATCAAATGATGTGTTTTCATTTTTATAACCATCCGGGAAAGGAACCTGGATAAACGTCGTATCACCTTCACCAATCCAATTCTTTAATCCGGGCAATCCACCAGCCAGTTGGGCCCCCAGGGTTCTGCCGTGAAAGGCATTCTTAAAAGTGACGATATATTTCTTGTCTGGTCCGTATTTTTCTAAAGCATAGGTCTTTGCTAATTTGATACAACACTCAGTGGCCTCACTTCCCGTCGTTAACAAAAACACAGAATAATTGTCAGGATCCGGAGAGAGTTCAGACAGCATTCTTGTTAATTTTTCACGCTTTTCATGAACAAATACATAGCTGGCTAATAAACCCTGTTCAATAGTTTCTATTAATGCTTTTTTTATCTCCTGCCTTCCGTGACCCATGTTTGTAATGAGCACCCCCGAGGACCAATCAATCCAGCGATTGCCCCACTTATCATATATAATGAAGTCCTCAGCTTTATCCCATATGATAGGTGGTTGTCCTGACATAGATCGGGGTTCCGTCTTTTTTAATTGTTCAAAAATCGTAAGCGATTCCGGGACAGGAATTTTTGTTTTTATTGTGCGGTATTTTGTCTCTATTTTTGGTACCTCAACCGGATTCAGATTGTATTCTGCCATATGCTCTCCTAATATGTATTTCGGTTCTGTCAAAAACTTTAGGATTTAATTTTTTAACATTCTATTCATTAGAGGGTTACGACAAAACTGGCGATCTCCCCCTTTTCAACATCCAATATCCAACAAGGAATATCCAAGTTCCAAGGGTAAGACAACCTATACGGCATAATCAATCAAACGCTCTTGCAAATCATATTTTCTTTCCTTGGACATTGGATATTCCTTGTTGGATATTGGATATTCAGTTCCTTATGCTGTTTTCATAACTTTTCATATCCCGATTTTATCGGGATGACAGTTCCTTTATTTCCAATGTTACCCTATAATTCCCACTTAGTTTTGCAGACTTTATCTCTTATATCCCAGATGAATCTTTACCTAATTTTAATAATTTACCACGAAGCACACGAAGGTCACGAAGAAAAAGGGAATTTTACTATGTCTTAGCACGATTCTTTGCCAGTTTTGCCATTGAGCGTGCCTGACCGTCACCCAGCCTGCCTTTAAATTTATCGAACAGTTCATTCTCTGAAAATTGTTTTGCCCAATTTTTTAGCATAGAATCCTGGGTTTTGAATGCACGGATTGTCACCTCTTCCGTATCTACGAGATTTTCTAATATCTCTCTCAACTCAAGTTGAATTTCTCTGGCTGCTTTGATATTAATTAAATTGATTAATTCATTTGGATCATCTTTCAAATTAAACAGCAGATCATCGTACCAGGTAAAGTGGACGTATTTCCAATCTCCTTTACGGATCATAAAAGAACCAGTACAATTACCTTCTGAATGGGTTTCACTAAAAGCATAATCCGGATGATTACCAGATTCACCCCGCATAAGTGGAATAAGCGAATGTCCACGCAATTCTTTTGGTTGCTCTATATCAGCCCACTCTAAAAGCGATGCGACCAGATCCACATGTCCTACGGGTGTATTTACTTTGACGCCTTTAGGAATTCCTCGCCCGGAAATTATAAGTGGGACCCGGCTGGCGCAATCATACAGATTATTTTTATACCATAAACCATGCTCTCCTAATGTTTCACCATGATCGGAAGTGTATATAAAAATAGTATTTTCTAATTGTCCTGATTTTCTTAAGGATTCAAATATCTTCCCAACATACTCATCTAGTTCTGTGATCATTCCATAATAACCAGCCCTGGCACGGCGAATACGGTCTTCGGGAATCGGTGTGGCAATGCGCTTAAAATGTCTGATTTCCTGATTAACCAGGTGAAGTTCCTCCAGGTGCCCATCAGGGACAACCGGCATATCAACACGATCCGGATAATAATAATTAAAATACTTTTCCAGGGCCTCAAATTTTGGATGTGGTTGAAGAAATCCTGCATAAAGAGCCCAGGGTTGATTTAAATTCGGTGCTTTATTTTGAAGAAAATTTAAGGCCAATTGAAGTTTATTTTCATCTCTATGACGATCTGTTCTTGATTTACCATCAACTGCGCCACGTTCTTTTATCCGGTATCCCACTGGTCTTCTAAAAAGAGACGTAATATCGGGATTATGGGCATGTCCATTGCTGGTTTCAACTTCCACAAAACCACTGTCATATTTATCATTTAAATCTAACTTTCCTGTTGCCCAACAGTGATACCCAACCTCCTGCAGCCGTTTTGACCACAGCGGATAACTGCCATCCCATACAGTAGAATTACAGAATGAATTACAGTCAGATGCATACATGCCTGTCATCATACTTGTCCGTCCGGGGACACAGACAGGATTCCCACAATAAGTATCTGTGAAAACTGTACCCTCGTTAGCGAGTTTATCTAAATTTGGTGTAGAAACAAAGGGATGTCCCATATAACCGGAATATTTATAACTATGCTGATCAGAACAAATAAAGACAATATTTGGTTTGACGGAGGCATCATTCCGGGCATCATTCGCAAAGGATAATTTACCCGAAGATGCCAGAGCAACAGCCCCAATCCCCTTAATAATGTTTTTATTAAAATCTCTTCTGTTCATACCAGTCATATTATTCCTCTGCCTTAATTTTGCATAGTTTAATAAATGACCACAGAGGCCACAGAGTAATTACTTAATATTTTTTAACTTTATGGAAAAAATCATCCATACTAATTTGACATTTTTTTTCTGCTGATTCATAGATAGCCATAATTACCGCTAAAGATTTAAGTCCATCCTCACCGGTAGTCCCAACTTGAGGATTCAGATCTTTTTGGACACAATCCACAAAATGAGCAATTTCATTTACATATCCGAGAGAGATAAACTCATCAACAGCAGGTTTTGTCCAACCATGTGTAAAATCTGCTTTTTCAATGGCATATTTATATCCGGACCGGCTATAAACCGTGAGAGGTGAGCCCATGGTTAGATCGATATGAATGTTACCTTCTGAACCATATATTTCAATTTTATCGTCCATGCCACCACAAGTTATATAATTCCCTTCCACAAATGCCCTCGTACCTTTATCAAGATTAACCAATGCGGCTGCCCAATCTTCCCCGGTATAATTCTTATGTAACAAATTTTCTGCCTCACCATCAGTTCTCATGCCACTCACCTGAACAATTTTCTGATCCAGAAGCCATGGCAGAAAGCCAACCGGATGTATTCCCAGATGGATCATGGCTCCACCACCACAATATTCCTTTTTTTGAGCATAAACCGAATGAGATCCATTGTGTGTTTCCTTTGCTTTCACATACAAAATATCACCTATGCCACCTTCCTGACATATCTCTTTGGCTCGGACTAAAGCAGGAGCAAATATCCAGTCTTCGGCATACATAAGTTTTACGCCTCGTTCCGAACAAATCCTGAGCATTTCCAGACCATCCTCTATTGAGGTAGCAAGCGGTTTCTCACAAATAACTGCTTTTATCCCCGCCTGAGCAGCTGCAACAATAACTTCTTTATGAAGAAAATTTGGAACACAGACACTAACCAAATCGATATCGGCTTTTTCGAACATTTCCCGAAAATCATTGAAACGGTTTGGTATCTGATAGGTATCAGCAAATTCACTCAGATTGTCGATAGCGGCCACAGCCTGTATCGTCGCAGCGGAGTATCTCTTATATGATTCCGCATGCAACATCGCGGCAAATTGGGAACCCACAATACCAACTTTAACTTTATCCATTCATTCTCCTAAAATTAATTAAAGAAATATCAAAAATTTTGATTTAATTTTCTAATATTAATCCACTTGAGCACACATGTTACCACGTAGATAAAAATTACTTCCACCCACCTTAATGTGTTTCAATCATTTCCAAATTGTCTATGGGGCAGCGCCAAACGCAGATACCACACCCGACACATTCTTCTTTATCGACAAGTGGTTTACCATTATCATTAGAAATGGCAAATGAATTACAGAGATCAACACAGAGTAAACATCCTTCACCACATCCGCAATTCAAACACCTGCCGGCTTCTCTTATAGCTTCTTCCTCAGAAAAAGTACGTGTATAAGGATAAAAATTATTAATTCTATCTGCTGCGTCGATGATATAGTTTTTTGAAGATGCCTCTCTTTTTACATTACCCCGTGTTTCGAGAATGTGATCTACTTCAACCTGGTTAATATCCCGGACAGGTCTGAGAACAGCCTCCTTCCCTCTTAGTCTATTATCGACTGCGGCTGCAGCCTTTTTACCACTGGCTATAGCAGATATAATATCACCGGCACCCAATGCAGCATCCCCTACGGCATATACATCCTCCAGTTTGGTTTTGAATGTAAACGAATCAACTTCGAGTAATCCATTATTTGTCATCCGGGCAAAATCATCATCGGGCAATTTTTCAATTTTTTGTCCTAAAGCTGAAATGACTGTGTCTACTTTTAATGTAAATTCTGTACCTTCTATCTCCAAGGGTTTTCGACGATTTGAATCATCCGGGTCACCCAGAACATAGTTTACCAGACGTATTCCGCAAATTTTTCCTGCCTCTTCCAATATTACTTTCGGAGAGACAAGATACATAATTTTGACGCCTTCTTCCTCTGCTTCTCTGATTTCTTCTACACTGGCCGGCATTTCTTCCCTGGTTCGGCGATAGGCAATAAATACGTCACTTGCGCCCATACGAACACATGTTCTCGCCGCATCAACAGCACTAAAGCCACCACCAATAACAACCACTGTATTACCGATGGATTCTTTTTTTCCTTTTTGAATATTTCCCAAAAGCGCAAGAGCAGTCTTGCAGCCATTAATATCCTCACCTGCGATATTCAAGGGAATACTTTTGCCTGCCCCAATAGCTAAAAATATGGTATTAAATCCTTCCTGTTTCAGCTGAAAGATATTAATGTCTTTCGGATATTCGCATGAGTATCTAATATTAATGCCCAAAATCTTGATCAATTCAGTTTCATAATCCAATATTTTTGTTGGTAAACGGTAAGTTGGAATGCCATAACGCAGCAAACCACCTGCTTCTGCTTCTTTCTCAAAAATGGTTACCTCATACCCGGCTAACTGTAAATAAAACGCAGCAGACAAACCAGCCGGCCCGGCACCGATCACGGCTATTTTAAGGCCATTTTTTGGAGCAAGGTTCAGATTGGGCGTCCAGCCCCTTTTCTTTCCATATTCCAGTACAAATCGTTTAATTTCTCTAATTCTAATAGGATCATCGATATTCCCCCTTATGCATTCAGATTCGCAAGGATGATTACAAGCATACCCACAAATATATTGCAAGGGACTGGAGGAAGTGATAAGATCATATGCCTTACGAAAATCCCCCTTCGCAACAGCCATCACATAGCCCTGGGCGGGAACATGGTTAGGGCAAGCCACAACACACGGTGCCGAAAGTGTGCGATCTTTTACCTGTGCATGACCTTTTTGTAAAGTAACATTTTTGGCAGATTTCAGATCATCAACCACTGCGCCACGAAAATCCTCTAGTGAATTATAGCCCATTTCATCTAAGTAAATCCGTAAATCTTTGATAATATCTTTTAAGAAATCGAAACCGCTGAGGATTGTCTCAGCACAAATACCGTACAAATTCGCGCCCATAAATGTCATTTCAACAACATCGCGAAAATTTCTGATGCCACCGGCAGCGGTAATAATAGGATCTATTCCAACTAACTTGCGAATTTCATATACATCCCTTAGGGCAAGTGGTTTTACCCATTCTCCGGCAAAACAGGAGAAACTTAACTCTTTTTGTAAGGCATAGGGTGAACTCCCCGGATGATAAATATCAAAGGGAGGAATCGC
>SDBT01011876.1_pt1 | contig 13994 bp, 12 predicted proteins | sample 2277101 | NCBI WGS metagenome assembly SDBT01 (sample SAMN10404973, study PRJNA504765) | marine sediment metagenome | isolation source: marine sediment core GS10_PC15, 103 cmbsf | place: Arctic Ocean: Southern Knipovich Ridge | collected 2010 | reverse complement strand
AACTGACCACTTAGGGTAAAAAGAAAACACCAGCGTCGCTACGCTCCGACTACTGGACAGTTTGCACTGGATTCAGTGGACAGGTTCAACCGGAACGGGTGGTCAGTTTCACCGGAATACGCAAAGACCGACCGTGGTTGGGTAATCGAGTTCCAACATTCATACATTAAGCCCGAAGAACGCCGGTCTCGAAATACCTTTTACCACCCTAAGTTAGTTTGGATGGTGAATGGAGCCAGACGCAAGAGAGATAGAACGCAATTTGACAACGCGCTGAACGAAGGGAAGCAGGTCGGCGGGAGTTCAATTGTACAGATAGCTTACTGGGATTGGGATGAGTGCAGACTACTACGGGAATGGGCAGGTAGTCATGCGCCCATTTTCTTTGATTTCGGCGAAAAGGTGCTTTGGTGGCTCTTTTCTATGATTCCAAATGGGCCAGTGTATGTCGTACAGTATCCACGTACCCACTTTATCGAAATCCACAGTTCACAGAAGTCTGACGATTTCGAAGTGCTCGTAAAGGACTTCAACAAAAGAGTCGCAAATTACGAGTCAGAACATCTGGCGTTCATAAAAGCCCGTCAAGCCCGACTGCAACCTCCCCAGGGGCTTCCAGCAAAATTTCACCCGCTGGGCAAGCGTCATAAACGATTATAGATTGGAAATAATTTTTTTGGTAACTACTTATATTTTCTTTGCATATGGGCGGGACAGTCATTGGGATCAGAGCTCAGATTCTCAGGTTTCCATATCTAGATTCTGAGAATCTGAGCTCTGGCCCCAATGACCCCGGTCAAATGTTGACAAATTCCGGGCCTGACCCCCCTTTTTTCTTACTTGCCTGGTCAGAAATGTAACAATACACGGCCTGTCCCCAAAGATCCCAATCGCACGCCAACCCGAGTTCAGCGAGCTTTGTGATCCTATAAAGAAATGACAATTTCCCGGCCTGACTCCCTTTGCTCCTATTTTACTCTAGTATTTATCGCCTACCCTCTTAGCTAGGTTATCGATGGCCTTAGGGTCGTTAGCCCACTTTAGCATCGATTCTGATTCTGCCAACAGTTCTTCCCCGATCAGGTAGCTACATATTTTATGTAATTCCAAATTTATTTGAAATGTTGCCCTAGATAATTCTCTTCTAACCTTTTGTACTCGGTCGGCTGGCACGACTATATAAAGCGGGAAGTTAATGTTTGGAGAAAGACTCACTAAATCGGACATCCTGAGAAGACCAGAATAAATTGATGTCGTAAACTCTACTTCGAAAGCTGCAACGACATTTCTTTTGTTCTTTATCCATAGTACATCTATAAGGTTAATAATGTTTATTGCGTCTTTATCAAGGCCTATAGATGGCAATTCCCTTAGGCTCATATCGCCCAATTTTTTGCCTTCCCATTCTTTATTGTGATCATTTCGTGCAATCCAGATATCACAGCCAAATTTTTTCCCCATCTTGGCAAGCAACCATTGGATTCTTGTATGATTCATTTCCTCATGATCATTATACTCAGTAATTTCAACTATCTCATCATCTCCAACCTCTAACTTCTCCTCCTGAGGATCAATGTACTTACTCTTATCACACCACTCTAAAAAATGTTCTAACTGCCAGCTAGTCATTTTCAATTCACTCATTAACGCATTAAACATATCATAAAAATTAAAATAATCTTCTATTGGCTCACCAACCGAAACAAGTGACCCCTTATCTCTTAATGTATTTCTCCCAGATTTGTAATAAATTGGCCACAATTCTTGACTCTGAACGTGCCACCATGAACTTACAAAAAAAGGAAATCTGCCTGGTTGTATTTGAATTCTTCTTGCCTTCCCATCACCTATTACCTTTTCTAAATATTGTTCGAATTTTTTCATTTTACTCAAAGCACTGTCTCTATCTTTCGGAATTGCCAGCACCTCCCTTAGCTCAAGTCCTGTTTGGCTTGAATCGGAAAGATGTTTATTCAATTTATTTAAAAACATGGCACCAGACATCCCCTTAAGACCAAATGTCCCCCACACCGTTCTAGTATTTTTATCAAAAGTAACTTGAAATTTTTCTAATTCGAAATTTTTAGATAAAAATTCCCTGAGAAAATCATTCATCTCTTGAACAATTTTCAAGCGCTTAGCGTCAATTTCATCGTAAAATGCCTGTGACTTCGAATCCTGCTCAAAGTTGGATCTCAAACCGATCCATTTAGCCGTAACTGTGATTATTTTATTCATGGTATCTCCAGATTTTAATAACAATGTAACAACCTTTTTCCGATCACACTTAATATGCGTTTTATTTTTCTTTTTCCATTCTATCGATTATATCGTTAAATTCGATTTCATTTTGACACTGCTAAGGTTTAAGGATCAGGCCGTTTATTGTGATGTGTCTTACTCCGGTAGTCTGAAACATCACAACACATTCTGTTCCCAAATGCCCCCAATTGTCATCTCTATCATGAATGTTTCGACAGGGTTTTGCGATAAGCTATCAAAACTTTCTTAGCACATTTTTCAGAATTCTTGCGTATATCACTTTCCCAGAATCTCAAGACTTTCCAGCCTTCCCTTTTAAGGATTTGGTTAACTTGTGTATCTCTCTCCACGTTCCTAGTGATCTTTGATGACCAAAAGTCATTATATGTAGCCAATTCCTCTTTAAAACTACTTAGTCCTCTAAGTTTCCAGTTGTTACCATGCCAGAAGTCACCATCGCAAAACACGGCTATCCTAGCTGACACGAACACGAAGTCTGGTTTACCTTTAAGTTTATACTGTTTCCGATAACGAAGTCCCAACTTCCACATAGATTTACCAAGGATCCTTTCAGGTTCGGTGTCCTTGGATTTTACGGCAGACATGATTCGATATGTTGTCTCCTTATCTCTTTTTCGCATGAGCCAATTTAAGTCTTTCTTCCTCTTCTAGGATCATTCTTCTCAAATCAAAAGGTACCGTATCTTTCGCAACTTCAATTACCTTATCTATCCATTTGCTAAACCTATTATTTCCCGGGCGTTGTCCCCAATAATACACGTAATCTTGTGTTTGAATTGTTGGTATACTATCGATAATTAGCTTAAGTCGCTTTTTTAGGTTACCTATCGCTTTGGGAGTGCCAGGATAATCCTTTCCCCTCACCGAAAGTGTTACAGTCCCACCGCTAGTGAACCTATCCCTTATACTGGCGTCAACAACTCCGTGGCGGCTAAAAAGCCATGTACCGTAACGCATATATTTTGTTTGGCTTGATGGACCAAAGACTTCGGGGAAAAGAACCATACCTTTCCCGATTAAATTGTTTCTTTCATTTAATGTAAGTGAGTTCCAAGATCTAAGAATCAAATCAGTTTCAGCATCATCGTCCTGTGAATCGACCCACCAAAGATCCTGCCCCGGCTTTAGATGGCGCCGATGGTATTCAACAATAGGTTGAATGGGGTTTTCGCTGGTACGTACTTGATTGTAATCTGTTTCCATACGGTCAAATATTGTCTGCCCTCTCGCTAATTCCATATCGATTAGATATCTTGGGGAATGAGTAACAGCTACCCTGTAAAGACAATCCTCATATTGTCTCCATTTAAACTCAGCCTTTTTGGTCATTCTCCCGAAAAACAGATATATCACTTCCACATTGTCAACACGAGATGACTCAAGGACACTATTACCAGTCGTTTTCCAACCCGATTCTTTCTTGGTAGTTTTCACCTCAATACCATAATATGAGTTCTCACCCGGCATTTTCACAACGATGTCTGGAAACTTTTGCCCACCCCTAATTTCTACTTTTCCTTCAAAAGACGTACCGGTTGCTAATTGGGATAACGTCTCAAAAACAACGGTCTCAAACTGCTGAGAATTTACATTGGCGAAGACCACGCCACCTTCAAACTGGCGGTATAAATCCTTAACCGCCTTATTCAGAAGGCGTTCAATTTCGTTACCGTTCGCCTCAAGATCATTGGCGACCATTAGTAACCCCCTATTTTTTAAATAATTGGGACCACAAGTTGTTAAGTCTCATGGCCAAGTGGAAAGCTAAAAGTGGTGGGACAGCGTTTCCGATAAGTTTATATGCTTCTGACGCACTTATCTTGAAATCACCATTATGAATATGAGGTTTTCTAACGAACTCAAAATTGTCTGGGAAAGTTTGAATTCTGGCGCATTCTCTAACACTCAGCCGACGTTCATTTAATCCTTTTTCCAACTCTTCTAAATTTTTACCACCATGGTCCCTGGATAATCTCCTAAACTCAATATTGCCATGATGCTCTGCCCTTATGGTTATCGAAGGAGCATCTAAGTTGATTTCCTTTTGTCCCTGGCAATGTGCTCCATAATAGCGAGCCTTTGAGTAATTAGCTTGGGCCAAGTCTACATCTGCCGACTCTGGTTCGGGGAGATCAAGAAGAACTGTTTTAGATGGCACTGGTGGTAGAAGATCCGCATCATTCCTATGTTCACTATGTTCCTGACCGTTTCCATTTAAATAGTGCGTAGGAAGAGGATAGGGATCATATTCGGGACTGATAATATCCTTTGAAAGCTCCCTCATCGCTTTTTGCTTCAGCGCTGTTTTAAGGAAACCAATGAAGAAGATTCTCTCTCTAGTTTGGGGTACGCCATACTCAACCGCATGAAGCACACGTGCGTTAACAACCAAGTAACCATCCTCCCCAATACTGGCGAAGTCTTTTTCTATCAATGTCTTGACATCACCTAAACTAGCAAGCCCTTTCACGTTCTCTGCTATAAACATCTTGGGCCGTACTATATCGATGACCTCTCTCATCCACATATAAAGGCTTCCACGGCTCTCAACACTTGGATCATCGGATTTGGTCAGTAATTCGCCTTTGTGGTTTTTATGGGACCTCAACCCCTTACGTTTACCGGCGAGACTGAAATCTTGGCAAGGGAAGCCTCCAGTTATCACGTCGATAGCTTTTGGGAAAATGCTTCCACCACCATTTCGATGCTGTTTCACTAGATCAACAATACTTCGGCGGCGGAAGACCTCTTCAATTGCTCCTCGATTACCGAAATAAGGAACCCAGGCAGCTTCAGCTGACCTAACGATGTCATTAGCGAAGACGGTTTGAAACCCGGTTTTATCTAGATGGACCCAATCTTCACCAAGATTTTTGTTAATCCAATTAGGGTGAATCCGTTCGTTGACACAGGCCTTATGAACAGAGAAATCTCCCTCGAAACCGAGATCCATTCCACCACAACCTGAGAATAGTGAAAGCACCCTCTTCATATTGATCTCATTCGAGGAGTATTGAGCTTGCTGAGTAGCATACGGTAGACGAGGTTGAACATAATAATTCATAGCAACATCTCCCTCTTTCTTCAAGTGTTGAGTTTCGCTCAACGGTTGAGTGCTCTAAGTGGAGAGATGCAACTTCAGGACCAAAGGGCCAAACCCAAGTGCCAAACGGGCAAACTATGTAGAGATATCGCTAAGATCCTATAGATACCGCTTTAATCACTATTTAATAAGATTGCTTTAAAGCTCAGCTACAATGGCTGGGATGTTTTCACTATGAGGAGCGCCGGACTGTTCATTTTCGACCAGTGAGAATCCGCACACGCATTTCGTCGGATCATTAACCTACTTGATCTTCCCAACAAACTCAGATCAAGACTTTCAGAAACCCTGAGAATTGAGGCCCTCATAGTTTTATTGAGGTTAGAAGTATCGCTTGAGCATTGGGCGTAATTAGTCGATGGCTTCAAACGTCAGTCGAAGGTTCTGACTCCTCTTTCCTGTAATTAGCCGCCGTTTGAAGCCATGATCAGCGGAGAACAATCTATGCCTCTTCCCAACGATTTTGAGTTCATGGAACCGGTTATCGACACCTACCTCTTAACCGCTTATCAACTTTCTGGTTGATGAACGGTGGCAGAATTTGAAAATTTTGCACATTACCGAGCAATATCCTATAGTTCCTTAAGCAACTATAAATCTACTTTCCACTTAATCAAGACTGGTATTGTATCTTCCATTGATACCGGACTTACTGTCCCCTGAAATATAAACATTGCCCTTTGGTCCTCCCTGGTGAAAAGATAGACACTACCTGAAGGGTTCAACATGTATTGAATGGATTCATGCCGCAAATTAGAACCGTTTTTACCGTACCAAACAAGCCCGCCCTTTTCCCATCTGTTATTATAATCATGTCCCGTTCTTCCTGGTGAGCCGACGTTAGCGAAAATGAATACATCATCTTTGTAACGATTATACCCAGTGTTCCAATTTCCTTCTCGTTTAGATTCTGGCACTTTTATAATGTGATAAACATCTTTTCTTGTGTATCTTTTCCCAACCTTAAAAGGATGTACCATAAGTCTTCTAAACCCTTTCAAAAGAGAATCAATCAAGCGCACCCGGAGGAATAGGATCGGGAAAATTTAGATCTGGTAATTCTAAATTAGAGTCACCCTCACGTTCAACTAGAGAAGCCTGATCTAATACCCATTCTAACAAAAAGCTACCGGCTGATTTATTTTCAAATTCAACTAACTGTTTACCCAGACCGAGGCTTTCAATTTGCCCTCCCCTTACCGCACTATCCAGTTGCACTACTTCGGCAACTCTTCTTAAATCAGTTACAAAATCTAGCACAACAACTTTGTCCTTTCCTGGGCTAGTTCTCAAACCTCTGCCTAGTTGTTGAACAAAAATACGCCGGCTATGTGTTGCCCTCATGAATACTATAAGATCAACATCTGGAACATCCATACCTTCATTAAAGAGATCAACTGTTGTTAAAAAATGGATATCCCCCATTTTAAATGTTGATAAGAGAACGTCTCTTTGCCTTGAGGAATTATCTGAAGTAATTGATTCAGCTCTAAAACCAAATTTCCGTAATTCATTTGCGAAAAGATTAGCGTGTCTAATCGTGGGGCTATATACAATTCCGCATTTTCTTTTCTCACTATCATAAATACGTTTTATAACTTTTGCGGCCACCTCATCCCTTGTCGGTATGATTAACTTCTTATTTAACTCTTTAAGGGAATAACCATGCTTTGATATTCTGCTAATATATTGCCAGTTAAGATTATCTGCCATCAGACGGTAGTCCACCTCTGAAAGAAATCCTCCTTTAAGCCCATCTGCAATTCCGACTTGAGCGACAGGAGGCCCTAAAATCTCATCAATTAGAAACTCGTCACCTCTCCAGGGCGTAGCGGTCACTCCACCAAGCATATCAGGTTCCAAAACTTCAATCGCTTCCATGAAAGTTGGTGCTCCTAAATGATGAGCCTCATCGACTAGAACTAAATCAAACCGCGGCAACTTTTCTCTATTGCTTCTAATGCTTTGAATGGTCGCAAATGTTATGCCATCAAAAAAGGTCGGAAATTCACCATCCATTAATTGGTGGGTTGGAATCCATTTAGGTAATTGATACCAAAAACTTTTGTGAAGTTGATCAACTAGGGGCTTTGTATGGGCCAAAATCAAAACTCTTTGGTTCTTCAGTAACCCATCTCGCAACAAATCCGCCACCACCTCGGACATAATCACAGTTTTACCAAGTCCAGTGGCCATTACAATTTGGGCTCTGCCAGTATCAAGAAGCGCCTCCCTGAAACTGGTTTGCACGTCATACTGATATTTATGGAGGTTGCGTCTAAAAGAAGTATACTCCGGTGTCAGTTCTATTGATTTTAATAGTATACTTGGTGTGAAGACATCAATATCCAAACCAATATTGCTATATCTCTTAATCTCTTTTTTAAACGTGGGAGATGGTGGCCTGGAAACCGCTACGGCAAGCCTATCAGCTTTATAATATTTACCAGCGTCAATAACTTCTCTTAAAGCGATTATCGGTGGAACTGATTTACTGGTATATTTACATTGAAAAACCCACAACTTACCGTCTTTAACTCCTAAAACATCAGCTCCTTTATCCCCAGCACCCCCTATCAGCCTAACATCAACAAAATTATTATAAAGCAGCAATCTAGCGACATCACGTTCAAACGACTGCCATGGACCCTCGATTAACCGTTTTTCACAAATGAAATCCATTATTCCCTTTCAACGGCCACGTTCTTCCTAAGTAGATCTAAGGCTATTAACGATCTTATAACCCTTTGTCTGGAAAGTTTAATAGGTTCTTGATCTGCTAGCCATGACGCGTCTGACAACAAACCGCCGTAATACCTAACCAATCTTGATCTTGTCTCCTCAGTTTGAGTGGGAGTTCCATAATCCAAATTTTTGTAGGGTTCATCCCAGTAGTTTCCGTCGAGAAACATTTCTGGATGTCTCTCAAAAACCTTTATTATAGATCGCGGTGGCGTAAATTCAAGAAATTGGCCTGTTTGTATATAATTCTGTGGATTTTCAACACCAGCTGAGGACATTCTGTCGAAGGCGTAATTCCTTTCATGCTCGCCCAATTCATCAAATAACCCAACACTAAAGCTTTCCTCTAATCTACCTTGCACTCCTCTATATATTTCTCTTAAAACCTCCTTGGCTTCAACAGTCGCGGATATCATATCTATTCGATGCTCTACAGCGTACTTCCTCCTTAATTCATTTAGGATATCAGAGCATTTTACACTATCATTCTGAGTGCGATGGTATTCATAAGCCGAAACAGCGAGTTCATACAAAATGGCGTCTATCAAGGTCATAGTTTTTGACATAAAAATATCGTTTTTCAAATTGACGTAAAATATGTCCTCACCACCTGGATTTTTTTGTAAAATCCAAGGCCTAGAATCTAATTTCAATATTGGGTCATCCTTAGAAACTTCATAAACGGTTACACTCCACGTTGTATTGGTTGTATCATCACGAAAATCCTGGCAATAATGAGAGAGTTTTATCCTCTCAGGTTCACACCCCTGACCTTCATCTCCTCCATTGTCCCCTGAATCTTCACCTTGTCCACCTTGTATATCAATAAAACCATCGGGCAAACTTTCATTGGCACTATCCGCGTCTTCATCACTTCTTATTAGAGCTCGTTCTGTTTCTTCAATCAATTCCCACCATTTTTCATCACTTTGATACTCTGGAATACCTTCCTCGAATTTTTTCGAATACTCTTGAGCCAACTCATTAGGAGCAAGCAGTAAATTTCGATAGGCGCCAGGGACTTTTGACTGGGGAGAATTTCTTCTAAAGATTTGATATAAAAGGAACAATGGTGACGTATTTTCTGGGTAACCTAAAGCGCTCGCCTTTTGTGGTCTTAGGGGTCCTTGACCTCTAACTACTTGAACCATCTCTTTCCACGCAGGATCCGTTCGCTCAAATCTATCTTTTGTATAAGCTACGCGACAGTGATCTAAATGTACCTCTCCAACAATCCTCCCGCGATGTCTTGGGTCGTCAATTGGATATTCTTCTTCATTCCCTTCTTCATCAGTCCAAAAGAAGAGCTCCTTATCGTTAAATTCTATTTTTCTGCCATGTCTTACGAAATCAATGCCGTAATCAGTATTATGCAAATATCTTTGCAAACCTATCCAACCATAGATGCGCCTTTTTAAAACAATTAATTCCCCCTCATCCTCACAGCTAGGACAAGATTCTTCGCCTGGTAATAAAGCGTAAAAACATACATTACAAACACGGCGATCCCCAAGCTTTTTATCAAATATCTGCAGCCCGTTAACGGAGCCATATTTTTTACTTTGGACTATTCTTGTTTCACTATTTTCGTCTCCCCAAACACAATGCGATAAACCTTGTATTGCGTGACCGTTGTAAATAAGCCTAAAGGATATTGGTACACCATTAGCCCTAAGCATGGTGGAATAAGCTTTGGCCAAGTGTCTTGATATTTTATGTCTTGTGTCAGCTCTTGATATCTTTCTTAACTGGTCCTCTTTTATTCTCTGGATAATAATTTCAGTTCCATGCTCATCAGGGTTTTCCTTGGGCCGTGTTAGCGAGGGTGTTTTAAAGTGTCTCTGTTTAATTAGCTGATCAAAATCTATCTTTAAACCATACCACTCTTGATCATTCTTCCTTGTCGTCCAAACAGTCGTCGACCTTCCTAACCTTGCCGTAGCAATATTAAACCCCATACCGAACATACCTAGACTTCCGAACGCATCTTGGCTCGTCCAACCAGCTTTAACCGCCAATTCTAATTTTTCTAAATTCATTCCTGAGGCGTTGTCTCTTATTGAAATCTGGCTTTCCCCACTTCTACTAATTGGGATTTTTACGGTTACTTCGTAATTTTCTACAGATTTGCCATTCTTCGAGTCATCAATAAAAGCATCAATCGAATTGTCAATTATCTCGGCAACACATCTCCAGTGGTCCAGTTCAATTTCGCCAAGCATTGGTAGCAGTCGTGGATCGGGAACTAGGTCAAATTCTCGAGGCATCTCTATCTCCCTTTTTTAAAGTCTCATATCTGCTCTTTTCATGTAGTATTTTACTACCTTTTCGGCGCATTTATCGGCGCTTTTCCTAATATCACCAGCCCAAAACATTACAACAAGCCAGCCCTCCCTCTTTAATTCGTTATTTACTCTTTGTTCTGCTCTTAGTATGTTTGCTCTGATTTTTTTCGCCCAAAAATCACTATAGTTTGCCAATTCATCATCTAAGGAAAGCAAACCCTTTATTTTCCAGTTGTTTCCATGCCAAGAATCTCTGTCACAAAATATCAACATTATTGCTTTAACTAAAGCAAAGTCAGGTTGCTCTGTTATATTGTAAAGTTTTTTAAAACGTAGGCATTTACTCCAAAGTTGTTTCCCAAAATTCGCTTCGGCTCGGTGTTTTTCGACTTCACTGCGGACATTATCCGGGAAGTTATTTCTGGATTACGACCCCTATCTTTCTCAATGCACCAATAAGGAGTGAAGCAATTCCTCATGCCGTGGATATACGCCTTTAGAGTAATCGCCAACAAGATCCCGCCATACAGACAAAGGCTTTCTACCGGCCATGTCAACTTCCCAACATCTTTCAAGGAATGTCACCGGTATTTCTTCAATTCTTTCTAGGACCCTTTTTACATTAATATTGAGCTCACAGAAAATCTTTGGCACATCCCTGAACACTTCAACCCCCTGGGTAATAGTTCCTCTACCGCCAGCCGTAAAAGTATCTCGAAGAGACGGGGAGACAATACCGTAACGGCTAGCTAGCCAAGTCGCCACCTTAGAATATTTTTGCGAATGGTTGCCGAAAATCTGCGGAAACAGAACCATCGACTCGATTTTGAGGAAGTTTTTCTCATCTGTCGATAAATGATTCCATAAACGCACCATCAATGATGTGGCAGGGACTTCTGTTTCCTCACCCTCTAGCCACCACAGATCCTCTCCTTTTCTCAACTTTCCTCTATAGTATTTGGCAATCGGTTTAATTGGTTGTGTCATTTTCCTTAAACTGTCGTAAGGAATTCCTATTTTCTCAAAAATAGTCTCACCTGGTTTGGTGTCCATATCAATTAGATATCTTGGTGAATGAGTAACTACCACATCGCAAAGGCATTCCTCATATTTCCTGTATTTGAATTGTAGAGGATCTGAAAGCTTTCCAAAAAACAGATAAATTCGCTCCACACTCTTTATCCTAGTATTTTCGAGGACACTGTTGCCAGTCGTTTTCCACCGATCACGCACTGTTGTTTTCACTTCCACACCATAAATCTTTCTGGCAACGATATCCGGGAAAGAGTAGCCTGATTCCAATTTTATCGCATTCTCGAATGGTCTCCCTTTAGCGGCTTTTATCATTGTGTTACATACAACTTGTTCGAACTCCTCCGAATTCGTATTTTTATATACACCCACTCGCTCCATGGCCATTTGGCTCATAATGCTAACCGTTTCATCAAGCAAACTCTCAAAATCCCTTGAGCTTATATCGTATCCATATGATACAATCACATAGTTACTCCTGTACACCCTGGGCCATATTTCCTCTATGCGCCTCGCCAAGTGATAGGTCAACAAAGGTGGAACAGCGGTACCCACAGCTTTGTTTACATCTGTAAAACTGACCTTACTGCTAACAATATCCAATCTTGGCTCTATCACAAACTCGGAATCATCTGGCACCCTTTGGGGTCAAACCTCAGATTCTCAGGTTTGCTGGGCCAACATCCCAGGAGTTGTGGTGAACCGCCAAGCGTTATCCCCAACCGCCTCGATCCCTCCGGCTGCCAGTAGTTGAGATCCGGCCGCCGGCTCAGGAAACGGTACCAATAGCCATTTGTGATGCCTATGTAGAGTTTGCCGAGCATGCTCCCCCATAAAGAACAAAAACCACATTAATTCTAAGGGTGGTTACAATGTTTCCAGCGGAAATGTTTGGCTACCCTCACCCTTGAGAGGGTTTGCGGGTATTTTACAGGAAGCGAGGGTAGTATTGCAACTCGCTGATATTTCAGGGGTTGCACATGAATGTGTGCAGGGTGGGGAATCCTAGACTTGGACTTAGACCTGGTGCCTAGTAAGATCTTTCTAGGACTAGGACTTAATTAGAACTCCCCCTCTTCCTCTGCTCTAAAAACTCCATCTGATCCAGTATCTGCTCCCTATCCTCCTTGGATAACTCCTGGAACTTACCATAAAAGGCCAGAAATTCACTATTCTGGGCCATATCTTCAACCTGTGACTGATCACTCTGGCCGATCAGGTAATCCAGGGACACATTAAGCACTCCGGCAATTCTGTAGAGTACCGGAACATTTGGTGTACGTTTGCCGCTTTCTATCTGGGATATGGCCGCAGGGGTGACCTTCGCCTCTTTGGCGAGTTTCGCCTGGGTTATGGACTGCCGCTCCCTTTCCTCTCGTATTCTTTTACTGATAACCGTGATATCAAGCTTTTCCGGCATGAAGTGCTCCAATGGGGTTTGATCCAAGATCCAAGGTCCAAGATCCAAGACCCTAGAACCCTATTCCACCTTCCCTATTCCACCTTCCGATGTCTTGCCCAGGACTACTTCAACACCCTACTTCCCCATTAACAGAATAGCAACGCCTAGTTAACAGAACGGGTTGACAGCCTGCCCTGCCTGCGTTATTCTTTTGTTAATATATAAGTTAACGTTTTAGTAATTTCGAGCGCCGGTTGACCTTACAACCCAGCCTGAAACGATCCCAATAGCGCCCGCAGAGGAGCCTGAAAAGGAGGAATCTTGAAGCACCACAATCCAGCATTAGCGATCGTAATCCTCGTCATCTTCCTGACCACATGGCTGGCCCTGCCCGCCTTCGCCGCTAATTTCACCGGCCGAGTTGTCGGTGTTGTGGATGGAGATACGATCGATGTCCTGCACAACGGCAAAGCCAAGCGCGTCCGCCTGTACGGCATCGACTGCCCGGAGAAGAAACAGCCCTACGGAAAGAAGGCCAAACGGTTCACATCCAACCTGGCCTTCAGGAAAATCGTCACTGTAATAGTAAAAGGCCACGACCGCTACGGCCGGACTATCGGAGAAGTGATCCTCTCGAATGGAAAGAGCCTGAACAGGGAGCTCGTCAAGGCCGGATATGCCTGGTGGTACAGAAAATACGGCCCAAAGGATTATGCATTGAAGATCCTGCAGGATATATCGAGGGACTCGAAAATAGGATTGTGGGCTGGTGCAGAGCCAATGGCGCCGTGGGAGTTTAGGAAGGGTGGTAGGAAAAGTTCCAGATTCAAGGCTCCAGGTCCCAAATCCTAAATTCAGGCTTACGATCTCCGCCCCCTCCCCGCCCTCGACCTTACCCACAGGTAATCACCACTTCTCGGCAGGCTTTTGTCCCTTTTCACATTTGGCAATGAGGATATTGCCTTCTTTTTCAATGATGGCACAGGTGACGGTAGTCATGTATGTCTAAAAGGTAAGAAGGTGGGGGGTTGTTGCTCAAACGGTCATCGGTGGACAGGTAGCAACCCCCCGTGTGTTTTCCTTAACAATTCCCGGCCAAAAGAAGTACGGGGTGCTATATACTTCCCGTAACGAGAGGATTACCTTA
>SDBT01011875.1_pt1 | contig 13994 bp, 33 predicted proteins | sample 2277101 | NCBI WGS metagenome assembly SDBT01 (sample SAMN10404973, study PRJNA504765) | marine sediment metagenome | isolation source: marine sediment core GS10_PC15, 103 cmbsf | place: Arctic Ocean: Southern Knipovich Ridge | collected 2010 | reverse complement strand
CTTTTAATCCAGTATATTGTTTTAGTTCTCCTAATAAACTCATTAATTGAAGCCATGCTAAGAAAGATAAGAAGATTGTAAACCCCCAGTTCTTTTGTATAACCATATTTATTGTTGCTAAGATTAATCCAACAATCATTCCTATAAATCCTGCTATCCTTCCCTGGCTTAATTGTAAGGGTGTTAGTTCCTGCATTCCTTTCTTAAAGTTCTTTAGGTTTTTTAAGTTCATTTTGTTAACTCTCCTACTTCTTGCTCTATAATACAGAAGTAATTATCATCCCAATTAGAATAACCATCTCCTTCGCACACTTTTAAAAACTCATTTTTTGTTAATATATCACTTACTAATTCTACATTACTATCACTATAATATTCCAGCAGTTCTTTTTGATGTTCTAGTTTATTCATTCTATCTCATCTCCTTTTTTAAAATAGCAAAAATATGTTAATATTAAAATATATACAAATTCAATACTATATGCTAAAACCTCATTAACCTTTTCTTTTGTTACAATCCAACCAACTGCTGTGTGTCCACCTACTACATTTGTCTTAGACCAACCAAGTCCACAGAACTCTGTTATCTGAAATCCTGTTTCAACTACATGAACTAACTCATGTATGAATGTAGAACTTAGAATAATTCCAATAAAAACAAAAATCATTTGTATTTTATTCATTTTCTTTTCTTTTCTTTCTACATTCTTTGCATAGGAAAGTACAGCTCTTAATATCAAACTTCACTCTCTTATCTATATCCTTATTACAACAATTACATTCTTTGCATTTTGCCATTTTTATTATCTTTTATTTCTTTCTTGAATATCTTTAAAAGCTCTATTCAATATTTCCATAGACTGACTACTCATACCTTGACAATAAAATCCACCCTCATCTAAAATTATAACTTCGTTCTTTAGGCATTTCTTCTTTATTAATTCAATCAATTCTTGTGATGTTTTTACAACCTTTATTTCCTTATCTTTTATAGTAACCATTTTGTTTTAGTTTTGAGTTGTGTTATAATCTTCTTTGTTATTGGTTTGTTTTGAAATGTTTAAGGGTTGTTTTCTCAAATCTCTTGCACTAACATAAAAATATTTATTAGGAACCATAACCCAAATCCAAAAAATAAAGATTACTAAAGCACTATAAAACCAAGACCAAGGAACTTTTAAAACTACTATCAAACATAATGTTACTATAGCTCCAATAAATCCGATAAACATTTTAGTAATTTCTTTCATTCTATCTTCTCCATAATAGCTTCAATCACATTAACTGTTACTGCATTGCCACATTGTTTGTATCTTTGAGTGTCTGAACCAATTGTCCAGTTATCTGGGAAGCCTTGCAGTCTCTCACATTCTATTGGTGTTAAGCGTCTTATTTTATTATCTTCCATTATTCCACCAGTATTAACACTATCTATTGTAAATGAATATTCCCCTTGAAAATTCTTTTGATTTCTTTCTAAAAACTTTAATGGGATTGCATATAATCCAGTTCCTCCTTTCTTTGGATTTCCACACCTAGGGCTATGGGTTTGTATCATAGGCATTCCTCTTGCGATTTTATGTTGGCTTGAGAATACAGTTGGGAATGAAATCCTTGATTGTTGTTTGTCAATCTCTTTATTGCTGCTTTGGAGAGGAAATACTTGTCTGCTACTTTCTCCTCTAAGATGTCCGATAATGAATACTCTTTCCCTATTTTGTGGGACTCCAAAGTTTTTACTGTTAAGAACCTGCCATTCGACATCATACCCCAATTCATCCAATGATGAGATGATTGTAGCGAAACACCTTCCATTGTCTGCTGAGAGGAGTCCTTTGACATTCTCGAGAAACAAAAGTCTTGGTCGCTTTGCTTGTGTGACTCTAAGAATTTCATGGAATAGAGTGCCTCTAGTATCTTGGAAACCCTTACGTTTTCCAGCAATGGAAAAAGACTGACATGGGAAGCCTCCACAGAGCAGATCGAAGTCTGGGAGTTCTTTGGGATTAATGTCTCTTGCGTTTCCATAGTTCTTATGGGTTGGGAAATGTTTTTTGTAGGTTGTGATTGCATACTTGTCGATTTCTGAGAAACCACAACATTCCCAGTTGTAGCACCTTGACAAGTTTTTATGCTTCCAAACACCTCATCCTTTCTGAATTTCTTGTTGTAACCATCCCATACTTTGTGTGATTCCAAGTTCAAAACCTCCTATTCCGCTGAACATACTGAAGTATTTCATTTGTCATTCTTCTTTTTTTGTTTGCATTCCGCCTTTTGTTTTTCTTTGTTTATTAAATCATCAATTATAGGGATTAACAAAATAGCACACCCTTTAGCATGAAGTTGTGTTGGTGCTTCAGCTACTTTGTAAACAAAATCAATGTAAATATCAACTATTTTCTTTCTATTATCTCCTTTAAAACTCTTGAGATATTCTTTTGTCTTTTAGTTTCTGTTTCCATTTTAAACAATCTTCATAAGTATGTTTTTCTTGTGGTTCTACCATCTTACCACATTCTCCACAAGGAAATTTCTTAGTTTTTTCTATCATCTTTAAACATCCATACATTAATTAAAGTTATAGTCCACATTGCAGCAAATGTGATTAAAACAATTGGAATGAATTCTCTTGTTACTTCAAAAATAGATACTAAAAATAAAAGCAGTATCCATAAGATACTAAATCCAAATCCTGATCGAATAAAATAATGTTGTTCTTCATTTAACATCTTCTACCTCTCATACAAATCTCCTATAATCAATCTCATTTCTCTCTTCTCTTCAAGACTGAATATGTCTGGGCTTACATAGGCACTCATGGCTGTTTTCATGTCATGTCCGAAGTGTGCTAGTAAAGAGCTGTCCTGTGTTCCTAGGCTCATTAACCAACACTCTAAGGTCTTTCTAAGGCTATGGCTTGAGAAGTTCTGGTAATCCTTTATTTTTGCTTTCTGTGCAGCTTTCTTTATGCCCTGGTTTAAAGCTGGTGTTGATAATATCCTAATGGTATCTTCTGGCTCTAGTTTGTTTTCTTTAATATACCTATTCATATATTTGGCAAACTTAGAAGATAAAGGAATTATTCTCTGCTTTCCTATCTTCTCTCCTTTCTTTGCTTTGGTCTTAGTTACTTTTAGAACCATTCTTCTTGAGTCTATGAATACATCTTCAACCTTAACGTGCTGCAATTCCATGATCCTAGCACCTGTGTTTATCTGTACCCTTACACTATGCTTCTGCTTTGGCTTTAGATTGTCCTCGAACTTCATATACTCTTTTGGAAAGAAAAACCTATTGTTGTTTTCCTTAATTGTATATGTTCTTCCGTTGCTTCTTGTTATTTGTTTCATAAATTAATACCTTTTACTGTTGTATATTTAATCAACCTATCTATTTGTAACAAAGATGTATTTCCTTCAAAATTAGATTCAACAATGTTGGCAATCTTCTTTCTCAAATTATATGTATTAGCGTGTTTTGCATAAGATTTCCAGCTTTCTAAAAATACACATAGAGAATCATAATCTTTTTGCCTAATCCTTTTTATCATATTTCTGATATTTGCTTTCCTTAAAAGCCTGTGATTAGAATAATGCCTGAATCCTAGGAAAGGTATGCCTCTCTTTAATAATAATATTTTTGATTTGGTTGCATGAAGTTCAAGCTGCAATTTTTCCATTAAGAAAATATCAATATTCTTTTTATAGCTTTCTAAAATATTCTTATTATCATTTAGAATAACAAAATCATCAACATAACGGATGTAGTGTTTTGCTTTTAATCTATTTTTTATAAAGTGGTCTAGTTCATTTAGATATACATTTGCGAAAAATTGAGATGTCATATTGCCTAATGGCATTCCAACCATATCTGAATGATTTTTTAAAACCTTTGAGATTAGAGAAATTAACCTTTCATCATTTACTTTTTTTCTTAAAATATTTATTAGAACATTATGGTTTACCTCATCAAAATAATGTTTGATGTCTGCTTTAAGCACATAGCAATTTTTTGTATTATTTTTTGATACTCTCTGTTTGAAATTATCAAACCTTTTTATTGCATTTAATGCTCTCTTTCCTTTTCTATTGGCAAAAGAATCATAGATAAACCTTTTTTCAAATATAGGATCTAAAATATTGCAGATTGCATGATGAACAATCCTATCAACAAAATATGATTTTCTTATCTTTCTTGTCTTTGGTTCTCTTATTACAAATGTTCTTAATGGTCTTGGATTGTATGTATTTGATAATAATTCTAATCTAAGCGATTCTAAATTGTTATCTAAATTACTTTCAAATTGTATAACATAAGGTTTGTTTGATTTTCTTTTTCTTGCTTTTAAGAAAGCTAAATCTATATTTTCCTTTGAACAAAGTTTTTGATATAAATTTTTGTAAGTTTTCATTGTGTTTATTTAGTGCAAACAACTTCCAAGTCATTCCACGAGATAAGCCATTGTTGTTGTCAAACCAGTTGTTGCCATTGACATTGAACCTGTCGAAGTTGTTGAAGTACAGCTCTACAGAGCGAATCCCTTATAGCCAATTCATCTTCATATCACTGTTGCTTTACGTTTTCGTTTCCTACTATGTATCGCAACTGTATTTTATGACAATTAAGCCCTAATGAACCGACGTGTGACTTTGGCGTTTGCCAAAGATTATAATTTTACTTTTAAATTCCACCTTATTTTTACTTTCTCTTTTTTTGATTGTTTTTTCTCTATTTCCTTAATCAATGTTTTCTTCATTGGTATTGTTATAGTTTCTTCTTCAATATCAAAGATTGCTTTGTTACTGAAAAATTTAGTCTGCTTCGCAGAATCTATAATCACCCCACGAGATAAGCCACCGTAGTCGTCAAACCAGTTGTCGCCATCGACAAGGAACCCGTCGAAGTAGTCGAAGCACAGCCCTACAGAGCGAATTTGTTTTGATTCTCTTGAACTTTGTGAAGGTGTCCAGAGTCTTATGTTCTTTTCTTCCTTTCCACTCAATGCTACAAAGAATTTTATTATTTCTTCTTTTGTTGCTTTTTTGCTGTCTATTAATGCTCTGACGTAATTTAATCCTGTTTCTGTTTCTAATAGTTCTTTTATGTATGTTGGTCTGCATACTGGGATTTCTTTTAGATCTATTTCTTTTGGCTTTACTATACTGCTGTCTGCATTATGTATGATTTTTGCAGAAAGGTTATCTTTACTATAGATTATCCTAGTACTTGTGACAAGCCAAGAATCTTTAAAGTCCTTTCTTAATGATTCTATTGCTTCTGTTTTGTTTTCCTTTACTAACTGAAAAACATTAGGCATTGAAATCATTGGCTTTTTCTCTTTGTTAAAGTAATTAACCCATTCTTCCTGTGTTCTATATTCATCATCAGGTCTTGGTAGTATTTTTATCATTTTGATTTCCTCCTTGATTTTTTAGTCTGCTTCGCAGAATCTATAATCACCCCACGAGATAAGCCATCGTTGTAGTCAAACCAGCTGCCGCCATTGACACCGAACCAGTCGAAGCTGCCGAAGAACAGCTCAACAGAGCGAATAGGTCTACTCTTCCTATCTGATTGGCTTGGAGTCCAGAGTCTTATCTTTTTGTTTTTTCCAAACTTCTTTAACACTTTTATGATTTTATCTATACTATCTTTTGTATCAAATAAAGCCTGGAGGTATTTTTCAGTTTCTTTGTCTTGTTCAAAATCCCCACTTAATATAGGAACTTTTACTTTGTATTTCTTTGGTTTTATGATGCTGCTTTCTGCATTGTGAATTATCTCTGCATTTAGATTCTTCTTATTGTAGATTATTCTTGTACTAGTTATTTCCCAATTATCATCAAAATCTTTTTTCAAGCTTTCTATAATTGCTTTGTTTTTTACTTTGTAGATGTCTGGAGCAGAAATCATTTTTATATTATTATCATTGAAATATTTTATCCAATCTTTCTGTGTTTTTTTCATATCTTTTTTTACTATTTCACTTTCTCTTTCTTTATTTATTTGCATTTTTTACCTCATTTATTTTTTTTATTCATCCTTAAACATTTCAAATACATAGATTATATAACACAATTACTATATAAACCTTTTGTTTTCAAAATGATTACCATTAAACATTTTGTTCATTCTTCATTCAATTCCGCAATCTTAGTCAAGTTTATTGTTCTGCATTGTAGATATATCTGTGTAGTCCTTATAGAGCTGTGTCCTAGTAGCTGCCTGAGTATTTCTATGTCTATGCCTTTATTCACTATGTTAATTGCAAAAGAATGCCTTAGAGAGTGAGAAGTGAAGTTTTTACTTAACTTACTATCTACCTTTGCTTTGTTAAGTCTTTCCTGGAATGTTTTAACAGTTATATGTGTTTTTTTATTTTGGAATAGATATGGGTTTTCTTTGTCTGTCTTATCCATAAATATCTTTATATCATTTGCTAATGCTTTGTTAAGTATCGTGTATCTATCTTTAGATCCTTTTCCTCTGACTCTAACAGTTAATTTTTCTAACTTAAAGTTATGTTTCTTTACATTGACAACTTCATCAACCCTAAGTCCTGATTCATACATTAACCTGAATCCTATCTTATGTTTCATATTTGGTATAGTCCCAAGGAATTGGTTAAATTCTTCTTTAGTCACTTCAATAGGTAGAAATTTGTTTTTCTTTGCTTTTGAAAAAGTTATCTTGTATCCTAGTTCTTTCTCTGTGTAGAAGTTCATAATAGCTCTGTAGAGATTATAACTTGATGGTTTTAGATCTAAAGTTGCTAAATGGTTCTCTAATTCTTTTTGAGTAAACTTTTTTCCTATTGTGTTTGTTACTCTATTTATTATTGAGATATAAGTCTTAATTGACTTTTCTTTCATTCCTTTTGATTTTAAAAATTGCTGCATTTTTATTTCCGATAATGTATGCGATTCAAAAGAAGTTTTAATTTCTTTTAATCGCAATTATACGACTCTCCGTTAGGAGAGCTTGAGTTTGAAATGAGGACGTTAGTTATTTTAAGACTCCATAACTTTGAACGATAAACATTATATTTCTCTTCACTACAAACACATAATATATTTTTATCTTTTATATTTTCAATACCATAATATTCTTGTAAGTCATTTATGCAATGTTCCTCACATTTAATAAATAAATCATCATACATTCTATTTTCAATATAATTACCACCAAAATATACAAAACAAAATAGTATAATTATTGTAAACAAATATCCTCCATATCCTTCTGCTTTTTTATTCATCTTTGTCCTCATTTCAAATTTCGTATAAGTTACTATATAGAGAATGTCTTATTTATCCCTATATGGTATGTATAAAGCATAACTACTATTTAAACCTTTTGTTTATTTTTAACCTAAACACTCAACATCAATCAATCTTATTGTTTGGTCTTGCATTGTTATTGGTACTGGCTGACAGTTTGCTGCCTGGCTCACTAAATAACTTATCGCTTGTCTAATTCCTTCTGTTCTACCTTGTTGGAATCTTATTTCTGCTTCCTCTTGTTTTGTTGTATTATAATTACCTATAACAATAATACTAACAACAAACAACAAAACTATTACTCCAACTATGATATTTGTCTTACTGTTATTCTTCTTTGGTTCTTGTGGTGTTTCATGTATCGGTTCGTTGTTTTTAAAAAACTCTCCAATATGTTTTCCATATGTTACTGTGTTTTTTTCTTCCATCTTAATCAATTATGTTAGTTATATTCTCTATCTTTTCTTCACATAGATCTAAATCTCTTTCTGCTTCAGTACAGTTAAACGTCACATTCATTTGATAGCACTCTTCTAATCTAGTATCTATCCTTGATATTTGTCTTATGAAACTTGCACATGAAACAGAGGTGTCTTCATTGTAATAAGTTTTGTTTACCTGGCAATTCAAGTAGTCAATCTTTAATTGGTTGTTATCTGTCTTTAAGTTTGTGTAGTCTGAATTTATTTTTTCTTTATCTATAATGCAAGTATTGAATTGTGTTATTAAGTCTGTATTCTGCTGTGTTATAGTTGTATAGTCACAATCTTTACTTTCTTCTGCTTTGCACCCTGCTAAAGCAATTGTTAAAATTAATAATACTATCATTGTTTTTTTCATTTGTTTTCCTCCATGTCGTCACCAAATAGACTTTATACTCTGCATCATTCTTTTGGTCGCAATAACCTCAACGACTTTACGGAGTTTTTAATGAGGTGTCTATTTGGTTTTAACGCATTATTATTTTATTCTCCATTTATATACTCCTTTTATAACTTTATAACTATAACCTCTAAACTTACCTTTAAGTCGAATCATTTTTCTCTTTACACAACCTTTTCTTGTTTCAACACATTGAATTATTTTCTTACAATTAGGACATTTTACTTCTTCGACAATTTTATCTTTTTCCATTATTTCTTACCTTTGAAAGCTTTGTCTCTTAAATATCTTGCAATTTCCCATCCTTGAACATATCTAAATGAATCGTCTTCAATTCCCTCCTTTTCCAATAAATTTATCATATCATCAACAGCAACCCATAACCCATCTACATTAATAATCTCTTGGTTGCTTTTAGTAATTTCATTGTCTTCTATTGTTATTATTTTCATAATTTTTGCCAAAGGATACCCATGACTTTAGTCATGGGAGGAATTTGGCTTCACCTCGTTTAATTCTTTTTCTGTTGGTTCTCTTAATTCCTTACATGCTTTGAATAAGGGTTCTTCTTGAGCTAAACATATTCGTTCAGTTCTTGTTAAATTTGGATACATTTCTTTGAGTTTACCTTCTGCTAAATCAATAATTCTTCCTATAACCTTTCTATATGATGTTGCTTCTGAACAAGCAACAGACCTTTTGTTTCTCCAGTCTACCATTTGGAAATTCCAGACTTTAGTTGGTGAGAGGAATTGAGACTCACCTCTTTTATTGAGGATAGTTCCCTTTCGAGAATATCCAAATCCTTCTGTTTAATCATTAATCTATCTTTGTTCTTTTTCGCACAATCAAGACACAATTCCCAATAATGGTTATGAATTGTAATTTTACATACAGATAATTCATTACAATAATCACACATTGAAATCACCTATCTTTAATTGTCCCTTCAATTCTTTAGGGCAGTTATAAATATCATACTCAAAAATATCTTTTCCTTCTTGTTCATTAATATATCTCTTAACTTGCTCTTGAGAAACATGACCTGCACTTCCACAATAATAACCTCTAGCCCAGAGATTATCAAAGCCTTTACCATAATGTTGTTTATATCCTAAGTATCTTATATCTGGGAATACTCGTCTTAATTGAATACTTGTATTTCCTTTTAGTCTCTTAACAATGTTCGCAGGATTATGAGTTGGTCTTGCACCTACAAACAGATGCAGATGGTCTGGCATTATTTCCAAAGCTAACATATCTAATCTAAGGTCATAACATATTCCCTCAATCATAGTCTTTAGAACTGTTGTAACTCTGCCTTTTAATAGATGTTTTCTATATTTAGGTATCCAAATTATATGATAGTTAATATTAAACTTGCAGTGATGCCCTGTTTTAACTGTCGCTATCTTACTCTCTATCTTATGCTTCTCTGGATTGAAATGAGGGTATTTACTTTTTTCCATCTTTAACCTCTAATAGTTTTTCTATCTCCTTTTTTAATTTGAATAGTTTAAGTAGTTCAATCAGTTTAGGTTTAACTCTATACCATATCTTATAGTTCTTCTTCTTTCCTTTGAGCCTTAACTCAAATTCTTTCTGTTCCGTTGGTGTGAATATTTTGCTTTGCATTTTATTAACCCATTATTGTAAAATCTTTAATATATTGTGGCAATAATCTTATCTTCATTGAAGCTATTTGTTCTTCTGAATTAACAAAGGTTTTTAATCCTTTTATATGAATAAAATACTTTCCAGTTTTGATTATTGTTCCTTCTTTGAAATCTCTCTTTGTCTTTCCTTTGATTTCCTTTTTTGTCAATTTAATTAACATCTTAATCATCCCTCTTCTTTCTTTCACAATCCCTACATATTTTTTCAGCCTTCCAAATACCCATATCTAATTCAGGATATTCTTTTTTACAATAATGGCATTTCTTAAAACCACCACCATATTTCTCTAATAGATTTTTATAAAAACTTAGGTGAGTTTCTGTTTGTTTTACTGCTTTAGGTCTATCTGAAAAAAACTCATTACAGTTATCTTCAATAGCCTTTATGTATGCTTTTAGAATAATCCTTATTTGTTTTATGTCTTTAGATTGTGCAATAATCTCTCTATCGCTTATATGGTTTCCTGCCCCTAAATGGATACCATCTGGATAATAAGATTCTGTCCAATATTGATTATCATAAATCCCAAAACCTGTAATCAATCTAGGTATACCATCTTTACATAACATAACCTCTCCTAAATCATAATCAAATTTTAAGTTTTTCTGTTTCTTTATTTCGTCACCAAATCTGTTCAACAACTCGCCTTTTGTTTTTTTGTTTTCTTCCATCTTGTTTTGCCTCTAGTAAAGCTTTTCGCCTTATCTACATATGTGTAGATGAGCTAGTATATAAACCTTTCGTTTTCTCTACATACTTGTAGATATATATTAGAGTATATATGTTTGGGAGTTTTTGAGAAACCCCCGACTTTAGTCGGATTTATTTGGGAGTATGTCATTTTCTTTCTCCGAAGCTTTAAACTCTTTATGAGCTTTCTTTATGATCTTTGCTCTTTGCATATTATTTAATTCACAAAACCATATCTTGTCACCTTTTCCTCTTCTTGCATTTTTTAATGCAAACCTTTTAGCTTCTTCCAGATAATAAAGTAGCATCTCTCTTAATGCTACAAACGAATTAATATTACATAAGCCATTTTCTATCCTCTTTTTCATTAAGTATAGTTTTACCATTATCACATAAACTCCTTTAGGTTTTTTTGGTGAATTTCTGTTCTTATATCTTTTAAAGTCTTACTCATATCATGCAATACTTTCATGTGCAGCTTCTTGTTCTTTATTTCTAGTAATGTCAATTGATTCAACTCTAGTATAGGTTTTGTCATACTGTTTACTAATTTTGATGTAGAAGCTTTTGTTTCTAATATCCCTTTTACCATATGTTGTGTGTTCTTTAATTCGTCTGCTATCTCTGGTGCTATGTTTTCTATAGCCCTATTTTTTATATAATTCTTTAAATGTACTGTTGGTTCTTCTCCTTTTCCACTATTCTTAAACTCTATACCTTCCCCATACACTTTCTTGAAATAAGTATCATGTATTATGACTTCCCTGGGAATCTTATCAATATATTCCTCTCCTTTAATAAAATCTTCATATCTGCTCCATTCTGGTTTTGTAAAAGGTATTGATAGTTTAAATTCCTTAATGAATTGGTTTAATGCTTTGTTAATGTATTTTTCAATATCTTTCTTCTTATTGTTTATATATTCTTCAAGATCATTAATAGTATTTGCTTCAATCAAAAAAATCTCTTTTACACCTGCAATTATGTTTTGTGAATATATTGCTGTTAAAGTGTTCCTTCCATATTGTATTGTTATTCCTTTATGGTTTTTGTTTTGAGCATAGTTCTTTATTGAAACCATCTTTGTATGTGGCTCGTATGAAAAAGTAAGGTGTTGGATGGCACTAATAGTACTCTCTATCTTTTTAATAGTGCTATTGTTTTTTTCTTTTACTTTAATTTGTCTCCTATAATTGTTTGGTCGCCAGAAGATTTTAAAGGTGGTTTTGGTAGTAGTCATGCTCTTTGAAATATCTGTTTGTGGAACTTTGGTTATTTCTTTAACTATCTCTCGTATAACTTTATTACTTACATACCTCTTCTTTTTGTTTTTAGTTTCCATAGGAAATCATAGGGTGTGTGTGTTGGTTGGTTTCTTTTTTAAACCAAGCTTCTTAGCAAATGAATCTTTACAATTCTGATTACAAAAATACCACTTTGTATTCCACTCTAAAATAGGTATTAATCTAAATAAAACTATAAACTTTACAAAAATGTTTTTGAAGTGTTTAGTGACGGCTTCAACTATCTTTAAATTAAGGGCTTCTCCTATATCTTTACCATACTTTACTTTATGCCAATTATGTATTGTTTCTCCACAATAACCACAATAAGGTAGTTTATCCATTTGAATCATCTCCTTTAATTCTCATAACTTTCTCTTGGAATAAAGTTTCCACACTCTCTGCACTTAATTGCATTTGGTGGAACATCTAAATTGTTTTTAGTAACACTTTCTCTCTCAAATTCATTACCACACCACTTACATTTGTATTTATAGATTATCATTGTTTGCGTTCCGCCTTTTGTTTTAATATTTGAATTATATCAAAAACCTTAATCAAACAATCATCACTCATTATTACTTCTGGACATTGTTCCCAAACAAATTTCTTCCATTTCTTAAAATAATAGATTATCCCAAGCAGTTCTAATTTCTTATTTGCGATTTCTGTCCATCCATCAGAATGTTCAGCATATCTTAAATTCTTATATTTATTTGAAAAAACCTCTAAACCAGTTCCACTATACTTAATATGGATTGGGGTTTCTGGTTTATATGTATTATCTCGTATAAATTTAAATCCTTCAAATAATCCTTTTTTCATTGCTCTTTCAATCATTGGTTTTTTCATCCTCAATCATTTCTTACCTTTGAAAGCTTTGTCTATTAAATTTCAAAAACTTTAAAACTTTCTATAATCTTATCTTTTGAAACGATTTCTTGTTCCAACAATTTAATCTTCTCCTTAGTTTCTTTGTCCTTTGCTTTGAGTGCTTTATTGTGGTCTTCAAGAGATACCCATTTCTTAATATCATAATCATCCCAATGATTTTGGCGCATTACCATATGTAATTGTTCAATTTCAGATGTTGTTTTTGTTTCAATCCCTATTTCTTCTGTCATTTTACCTCCATTCTAATCACTCCGTTTTCTTCCCAAGCTCTAATCGTTAGTACTTTGCCTACTTCACTGCTTGTTATTAGATGTGTTAGTATTGATTCCATTGTTAGTTAGCCCTCTTAAATCTTTGAATTGAACATGAACGTACTGCTGTGCCTTCCTTCTGAGTCCATTCATAAGAATTTTTTAAAAACTCATCAATAGCTATAAAATATATCTTTCCGTTAGGGAATATTGTATATATGAATTTTACCCCTTTTCTTATAAATTCCTTTAGCTGCTCTATGTTTATTGTGTCTCCTACACCATGTTCCCCATATTGCCTGAATTTATAGCCAAAGTTGAAGAAAGGATCTCTTTTCAGTAATATTGCTATATTTGTATCACCTTTTACTATTGCGTATCTATTGTTATTTACATATTGAATATGCTGCCAGGAGTAGTTTATATTGTGTTTTAAAGCCTGTAGGACTTCTTTTACTGCGTTTTCCTCATTGAGTATGGCTCTCATGTTATTTGGTCTTATATTTGATTGTGGGTGGTTTAAGTGAATTATGCTATTGTTTTTGTTTTGGTTATTGGATATTTGACCTAACTCCTAAATCTGTATATCTTTCTGCATATTCGCATTTAATAGCAACAGGTTCTTTTGATAACATTCCAATTCTACTAAACTCTTTATACTGGTCGAATCCTAACATTTTACAATAATCATTCGCTTTGTTATCTGCAATTGGTTTCACATATAGATTATCATAAATAGTTATTGGTAAAGATAAAATCAATAAAATTAATATTAAGACTAATCCTCCCATTAACAATTTTATTGAAGGTGGAAATATATCATCATCAAACATTTTTACCCCCCTCTTTATGTTTTTCGCAGTCCTGGTTGTTCCCTGTTGGTATCCAAAATCCACCACCTTTAGGTAACCCTATTTCATGGATGCAGCCACACCCATACTTTACTTTATGTTTTTCAATAAATTCTGTCATTTTCTTTTACCTCCTTGTTATTTCTTATAACATTATAATAATATGAAAATATATAAATTAAT
>SDBT01011873.1_pt1 | contig 13995 bp, 14 predicted proteins | sample 2277101 | NCBI WGS metagenome assembly SDBT01 (sample SAMN10404973, study PRJNA504765) | marine sediment metagenome | isolation source: marine sediment core GS10_PC15, 103 cmbsf | place: Arctic Ocean: Southern Knipovich Ridge | collected 2010 | reverse complement strand
TGAACCTCCGACCCCCTGAACCCCATTCAGGTGCGCTTCCAAACTGCGCTACGCCCCGACATTTTACATTATACTAAATGATTATATTTATAGCAATAAAGTTTTGTTATTTTTTATTGGATTATCGGATTGGTTTGCGGTATTGCTTCGTCGCTTCGTTCCTCGCAATAACATTGGAAGATGTTGGCTAAGAAATTATAGTTTGATGAATCTTTTTCCTTCGATTTCTTTTATTAAATCTTTCAACTCGAGGCTTAATAATATTTCGCTTACTTTACTGACGGAAAGTTTGCTTATTCCAATAATTTCATCTATTTGGGTTGGTTCTTTGGTGATTATCCGGTAAATTATCTTCTCTTCTTCGGTTATAGAAATATCTTTTGTAACCATCTCTTTTTCAGTTGTTTTTTGGGGAAGTACTATGTGAATTTCTTCTAAGATATCCTTATAATTGTTTACTAATTTTGCACCCTGTTTTATCAAATTGTGTGAGCCATTGGATAACGGAGAGTTTATATTTCCAGGAATTGCAAATACTTCTCTGCCCTGGTCGAGGGCAAAATCAGCAGTGATTAGAGCACCACTTTTTTCAGCTGCCTCTACTATCAATGTTCCCAGACTTAATCCGCTGATAATACGATTCCTACGAGGGAAATTCTGTCTCTCCGGCAGAGTAAAAAGGGAAAACTCGCTTATTACTGCTCCTGATACCTCTATCTCTTGAGCCAACCTTCTATTTTCAGGAGGATATATATAGTCAATGCCGCAACCCAATACTGCTATGGTCCGACCATTTACTGAAAGTGCGCCTTTATGTGCGGCTGTATCTATTCCCCGAGCCATTCCGCTAATTATGGTTAATCCTGCTAAGGCTAAATCTTTGCTTAATTTTTCAGCTACCATCTTTCCGTAGTATGTAGCTTTTCTTGACCCCACGATGGAGATAGAATTTTTGTCTACCTCCACAATATTTCCTTTATAATATAAAACCGGTGGAGGATAATGTATTGTTTTCAGATTTTCGGGATACAGGTCGTCTTCTATGGTTAAAACATTAACTTTATGTTTATATATTAAATCTAATTCCCGTTCGGGGTTGATATTGTTTTTTTCTTCGAAGATCCTGGAGGATATTTTACTGCTCAAACTTAGTACTCTGGTTATTTCTCCTGATTTTGCCTGCCAGGCAACATCGACCGAGCCAAAGTATTCAATTAATCTATAAAATCTTTTTGGGCCTATGTCCGGTATTTTATTCCAGGACAGCCAGTATTTTAATGAATTTTTTTTCACCTGATGTTCCTCCAATTTTTTTAAGCTACAAGATGCAAGGTGCAAGGTAATTTAGTCCACCGGTCAATTTAGTTAACCAGTTCACCGGTTAGCCAGTTTGCCAGATAAGATTGTTTCCCCTACAAGATGAATCCGGCCCTTATTACCCGCTATACGCTAAACGCTATAAGCTATATTGACTAGTAAGGTCCTTTGCTAACTAGTAGATTGACATTTTTGCTGTTTGAATTTATATTTCCCGGTTCAGGGGTTTGGGTAATAACCACGTCCTTGGGGATGGTAAAATGATTGGTATAGGTAATTCTGCCTAAAATCAGGCCAAATTCTTCGATAATGGCAGTCGCTTCTTTTAGCTCTTTATTTCTGAGGTCGGGAATATTCAAGGCAATAACCTTGCTTCCTTTACTTACTACCACATATATTTTTCTATTCTTTTTTACTTTCGCCCCACCAGATGGATCCTGGGTGATGATTTTATTTCGGGAGATTTTTTCGTCAAATTCCTCGCCAGAGACATATATCTTTAGCCCGGCATTATACAATTTTTCCTGAGCAACTTTCAATTCATCACCGATTACCGAGGGAACGACAGTATCGGAAACATCGAATATATTTTGGAATACCAGAAAGGCAGATAGTGCCCCAGCGCCCACCACGAAAATTATAAAAACCGTGGTAGCAAATGATTTTAAAATAAAACGAAAGATTTTTCCTGCCCAATCCATTTATAACCTTACCCTTTTCTTATCATTTTTACCATAAAGAATCCATCCAGATCTAAATCAGAATTAGAAAGCCCGGGGAATATCTGAATATATTTCTTTTGGTTGTGCTGACCTGACTCATGGGCTGCTAATTTTCGCTCTTTTATGAATTCACTTGAATCTTCTAACTTGAAATTAGGATTATTATTTAAAAATTTTCTTACTATTTCCTCGTTTTCTTCCGGTTCGGTACTACAGGTAGAATATACTAATCTCCCACCGATTTTCAAGTAATTAGAAGCGGTATCCAATATCTTTTCCTGTAATTCGGATAATTGTTTAAATCTTTTTGCATCATAAGTTCGCCATCTTAAATCAGGTTTCCTCCTTAGCACTCCCAGGCCGGTACAGGGAACATCCACTAAAACTTTATCTGCTACCTTTAGATAATTCTTATCTAATATTGTACCATTATTCTGCTGGGTCTTTACTATCTCGATTCCTAATCTCCGACAGTTATCTTTAACTGTTAATAATCTTGATTTATTACTGTCCATTGCCAGGATACTGCCTTTATTGGCCATCAACTGGGCAAGATGGGTAGTCTTCCCTCCCGGTGCACTGCAAATATCGATTACCAATTCACCGGGTGAAGGATCGAGCAGATGAGAGACTAATATGGATGCCTCATCCTGAATCTGAAATAGTCCTTCCTGGTAAGCGGGAAATTTAGTGATGCCGGGAAGCCCTTTAACATATAGTGCTTCTTCAGTGAAAGTGCCTTCCTTTACTGAAACGTTCTCTTTTTCTAAAATCTTTTTTAAATCAGAGCGGGATAACTTTAGGGTATTAGTTCTAATCACTAAAGTTGGTATTTTATTATTCGCCTGGCATATTTTAACTGTATCGGCAAAGCCAAATCGTTTTAACCAGCGCTCAACTATCCGAAGGGGGTGTGAGTAAATCGTGGAAATATATAGAGCAGTCTCTTTTTCTTTGTCCGGCCAGCAAATATTCTCTCTGTTTCGAATAATATTTCTCAAAACACCATTTACAAATTTAGATATACCGGGATTTCCATATTTTTTTGCTAATTGGACAGATTCATTACACACCGCATAATCAGGAACTTTGTTTAAAAAAAGCAGCTGATAAACTCCCATTCTTAATATATTTCTAATCAATATTGCTGTTTCAGATAGAGCTTTAGTAGAAAATTGAGATAGAGCCCAGTCTAATTTATTTCGGTTTCTTACCACTCCATAGGTTATCTCATTGATAAAAGCCATGTCTCTGGTGGAAATTTTATTTTTGTCTAATGATTTATTTAATAAAATATTAATATAGCCCTGCTTAGAATCAATTTTAACTAAAATAGTTAGTATTATTTCCCTTATGGGATCAACTTTTGTTTTATCCATAGACATAATTTATTTTATATTCCCCTCTATTATCTTCTATTTCTCAACACTATAAGTCTTAACAGTTGAAACACTGCCACCGAAGCAGCGGCCACATAGGTTAATGCCGCAGCGTTTAAAACTTTTTTAACGGCATTAATTTCTTCTGTATTCGAAACAATATTTGCCCTAACCAACAGGTTCACTGCTCTCTTGCTGGCATCAAATTCGACCGGTAAAGTGACCATCTGGAATAGGACTGCTAAAGAAAAAGCAATAATGCCGATATCCATCAGTCCGGGAAGACTGAAGAAAAAACCGATTAAAAACAGGGGGACTGCCATGCGGGAGCCGATATTGGTGACCGGCACCAGATTACTACGAAGGGAGAGCGGAAAATAATTCTTTGCATCCTGAAGAGCATGACCGATTTCATGGGCTACAATTCCTTGGGCAGCTAATGATTTACCATAGTAAATTTCTTTGGACAAGCACAGCTTTTTCTGCCCGGGGTCATAGTGGTCAGAAAGTCGGCCTTCTATCGGTTCTAACTTAATATTGCTTAAATTATTTCGTAATAACAGTTCCTCGGCTGTTTCCTTCCCGCTTAATCCGTTTTTAGCTAATATTTTTGAATATTTTGAATAGGTTGTTTTAACCTTGTATTGGGCATAAAGGGTTAAGATTATGGCCGGTATTAAAATAAATATGGTGCTGTCGAAAAAGAACATAATAAACCTCCTAACCTAATACATCTCCTATTTTAATCTTATAACCGTTGACAAATTGTTCAGCGGTTAATTCTTTTGAGCCGGCAGGAATCAGCCTTGATATTTTTATAATTCCCTTATCTCCGGTAGAGATTAGAATACTATCTTTTTCAATTTTAACCACACTGCCGGGTTTCGGGGAACCTGTGTCCGCTTCACCCTGATAACCATTTAGAAATCTTGCTTGGGTAATTTTCAGTTTTCTGCCTTTATAATAGGTAAAGGCACCGGGGTAAGGAATAGTTCCTCTGATTAGATTATAGACCTTTTTTCCCCTATCACTCCAGTCTATTTTCCCATCCTCTTTGTTCATCTTGCGGGCAAAAGTTGCCAGTTTATTATCCTGGGAGATTCTTTCCATCTTTCCGCTTTTTATTTTTCCTAAAAGTTTAGGGAGGGTGTCGGCGCTTAGTACAGATAATCTGTAGTAAAGTTCCCCGCAGGTCTCATCCGTCAAAATATCTATCTTCTCCTGAAAGATGATTTCACCGGCATCTACTTTCTCCTTCATAAACATAAAAGTTATCCCGGTCTCCTTTTCACCGTTTATAATAGCCCGGTTAATAGGAGCAGCCCCCCGATATTTAGGCAGAAGAGAGCCATGGATATTTATACAGCCTCTTTTAGGAACATTTAATATATGGCTGGAAAGAATTTGGCCATAAGCGACTACCAGGATAATATCCGGGTTGAATTCTTTTATTTTCTTAATAGATCCCTCATCATTGATGTTCTCCGGCTGAAATACTTCCAGCCCCTTACCGAGGGCGATTTTTTTTATAGGGGTGGGCAATATTTTTCTACCACGTCCCTGAGGACGGTCCGGCTGGGTAATTACTGCTATTTTGTTTTCTCTGCTGCCAGCCAGTTTCTCTAAAACCGACCCGCCAAAATCTGCTGTTCCCATAAAAATAATTTTAAGCATGATTATCGCCTTTTTACCAAAAATATTTATCTTTTATAATTTTAGCTCTATTTCACTTTACCTTTAATCTCTTTTAAAAAGAAGAGAACTACCCTACCGTGGGCACGATGCATTGTGCCCCTATAAGTTATACGTAAACGATAATCCTTCATGCACTTCCTGCCCGCAATCCTATACGCTAAACGCAATTTTCATTGTTTTTTCTTTTTTAATTTATTTAACAGTATCTGTCTTTCCATTCTTCCTATTTTATCGATAAACAATATTCCGTTTAAATGATCGATCTCATGCTGCAACGCGCGAGCAATTAAACCTTCTTTGGTAATTTTAATCGGTTCTCCGCTCTCGTTAAGCGCTTTTATCGTTACTTTTGATGAACGCTTGACCTGGCTATAGATATCGGGAACACTTAAACATCCCTCTTCCTTTATAACTTCTCCCTCACTTTCAATAATCGTGGGATTTATTAATACTATTAACCCCTCTTCTTCTCCGTCAGTAATAATAATTCTTTTTGATACCCCTACTTGCGGGGCAGCAAGGCCTACTCCGGAGGCAGTATACATTGTCTCAGCCATACCCTTTATAAGATTCAATATTTCCGGAGTAATTTCCTTTACCGGTAGTGACTTTTCCCTTAAAACAGGTTCACCGTATTCTTTAATTTCTAATATTGCCATATGTTCCTCCTGTTGCTTGGGTAATGATTACGCCGATTTAATCCGTATAATCTCTTTCTCGTTTGTGTAATCATTTTATATTCATATCATCCTTACCGGATCGACATCAATAGTCAATCTGTTTTTTTTGTCAAAATGCTTTGATAACATTTTATCATATTTTTTCTTAAATGCCTGATTAAAATTTTCCAAATCTTTTACTTTTATTAAAAATTGTACCTTGAAGCCGTTCCTCGATTTCCATAATACCATATTTACGTCACCCAGTAATTTGAATTTTACAGATTCTTTACCTTTGCGGAGGGATTCCAAATAACCGATTAGATATTCCGCTCTCTGCTTAACTGTTTCCTTCTCTTCTCCTAAGATCACGATTTTAATAATATGGGTAAAGGGAGGGTAATCCAATTCTTTCCGTAATTCAATTTCTTTTTTGTAAAAATAATTATAACCCTCCTGTTCTCTTAAGGCAACTATACAGTGATCTTCGGGGTTAAAGGTCTGAATAATCACTTCTTTGGGAAAGCTAATTTCCCTGAAAGAGGAAATAACTTCACCAAGCAACTGAAAGGTCTTTTCCCCTGAACGATAATCCGGTAAATTCAGCAAAGTATCAGCGGAAATAATCCCTATTAAATCTACATTATTAAAATCCACTCCTTTTAACACCATCTGGGTACCTATTAATATGTCGGTATTTCCCTTTTTGAATTCTTCCAGGATTTGCTGATAATCATCATCTTTGATTAACGAATCCCGATCCAGGCGCCTTATTTCAGCACGGGTGAACATCTTCCTGATTTCACTCTCTAATTTTTGAGTTCCCATCCCCAGGGGGCGAATCTCTTTACTGCCGCATTTAACGCAAACATCCGTTACTTTTACCCTTTTCCCGCAGTTATGGCAAATCAGTTGAGCCCTTTTTTGAATATCTAAATGATAAGAAAGGGAAGTATTGCAATCAGTACATTTGGGTATATATCCGCATTGGCTACAAATCATAAAACTAGAGAAACCTCTCTTGTTTAAAAAAAGTACCACCTGTCTCTTGTTCTTTAAACTTCTTGAAATAGCTTGCTGAAGTTCATAACTTATTATCTTTTTTTTGGATTTTTCTTTGGTCATATCTATTATTGTTTTTTTTAATAGACTTTCCCTCTCCCTTTTTGCGTTGAGGTCTACCTCTATAAAATTATTTTCGTGGACATTCCAGTAAGATTCAACCGACGGCGTTTCACTGCTTAGTATTAAGGGGATATTCTCCAATTCTGCTCGCTTTATAGCCACTTCCCGGGCATTATATCGGGGAGACCTTTCTTCTTTGTATAAACTGCTGTGTTCCCGCTCAATGATAATCAGTCCTAATTTATCAAAAGGCACGAATACAGCCGATCTCATCCCCAAGGCAATATTTACTTGTGAATTTCTTATTTTAATCCATTTTTGATATTTAGACTTTTGGTCAATCTTTTCATCAAAGACTACCATATTATCCTTAAACTCTTTTTCCAACAGCCCGGCTAATTCCGAAAGATGAGATTCAGTAGGAGCTAATATAATGGCCTGCCGTCCCTCTTTTAGGGTCTTTTGGAGACACCTTAAATAAATTTTCATCCTGCTGTTAAAATCGTTTCCGCGTATTAGAATTGTTTGAAACTTTTTTTTATTGATAATATTTTCTATATTTTTTAATTGGGATTCTTTTTCTTCTTCTGCAAAAAATATATTTTCGTTATCTGAGGATTTATCATATTCGAGTAACTGAGATTTCACGGGTAAAATATCTATTTCATCGAATTTACTAAGCCAGGCTTTACGAGTTTTTGGCAGAACATAATTTAACGACTTTTCCCAGGAACAGAGATAATAATTAGAAATCCATTTGGTTAGTCTGACTACCTGGGGAGTGAGGAGAGGTTTTTTATCGGTTATTTGCCGAATATCCTTTAAGTTTTTAACATTCGATCTTGCTAAAAATCCCACTACGCATCCTGTAGTCTCTTTACCCCGGAAAGGTATGGTCACTCTCGACCCGAGGGATATCCGGTCTTTTAAATCCTGGGGAATACAATAGTGAAATATTTTATCGAAATTATATTCCAAGGTTACTATTTCGGCATATTTCTTTTCACCATGCATGTTAATAAACTCATTAATTCTATTATTCACTTTATTTTTAAAATTTCATCTAAGATTTTTTCGGCCATATCAATTTTAGGCATAAGGGATAATTCCCGGACGGTTCCTTTGTTATTTATCAGTCTGGCTCTATTTTTATCTGAGCCAAATCCAGCTTCTTTTTCCGATATATCATTAGCGACAATTAGATCTAATCTTTTTTCCTTTAATTTTTTAAGGGCATTGGTCGCCATATTTTCTGTTTCGGCGGCGAATCCGACCAATACTTTATCTCCTTTTTTCTTTCCTAATTCATAAAGGATATCAGAAGTTCTTTTCAGCTCAATAAGCGGATTTTCATTCTTTTCTTTTTTAATCTTTCCGGCAAATACTTCCTTGGGTCGGAAATCAGCTACTGCAGCTGCAGAAATTATTATATCCGACTTTGAAAAATATTTAAAAACTTCTTTTTTCATCTCTTCCGCAGATTCAATTGAAATTGTTGTAATCCCCTTGGGGGCAGGCAAAGAGGTTGGTCCGGTTATTAGAATAACCCTTGCCCCTCTGGCCCGGGCGATCTTTGCTAAAGCGAACCCCATCTTGCCGGAAGAATAGTTAGAAATAAATCTTACTTTATCAATAGGTTCTCTGGTACAGGAAGCAGTAACCAATACCGTCTTGCCCTGGTAATCATTTTTAAAGATTAGGGCATACTCAACCGTATCTACTATGTCTTCGATATTTGCTAATCTGCCCTCTCCTACTTCCCCGCAAGCCAATTGGCCATATTCCGAATCGATAAACTCATATCCTAAAGAAGTTAATTTTTCTACATTCTGCTGATACAAAGGGTTAGATAGCATATTCTTATTCATTGCCGGGGCAAAAATAACCTTCGCTTCAGAAGCCGAAGCCATAACTGTAGTGGTTAACATATCATCAGCGATGCCCTGAGCGATTTTACCAATAATATTTGCCGTAGCAGGAGCAATCAATATTAGGTCAGCCCATTGCGAAAGAGAGATATGCTTAACTATTATCTTATCGTTTGTAGAAAACAGATTATCTACTACCGGGTTTCCGGAAAGAACACAAAAGGTTAAAGGCTGAATAAATTTTGAAGCAGCTTCGGTCATGATTACAAAAACATCTGCGCCTTTTTTCTTTAATAAACTCAATATTTCTGCTGCTTTATAGGCAGCTATACTTCCGGTAACTCCCAGGAGAATTTTCTTTCCTTTCAACACTTTCTTACCCCTTTATATAATATCGAGTATCGCGTTAAAAAAACCGAGATTCATCCTTTGGACTTTCCAGATTCTTCATCTTTATTAAATATCTCTTCAATTTCTGCAGGTTTTTCATCTTCATCAGATAATTCTTCAGATTTTGCAGGTTCTTTATTTTCATTAAATACGCCTTCAACTTTTGTAGGTTCTTCAACTTCATTAAATATCTCTTCAGCCTTTAGAGGATCCTTTTTCTCTTTAAGGTATATTTTTCCTGCCTTTACCTCCTCTAAGGCAATCGCAAGTGGCTTCCTTTGTTTGGATTCCACTAAAGGTTTAGCCCCCCGTTGTAACTGTTTTACTCTTTTTGCTACTATCATTGTTAATAAATATTTATTATTTAACATGTTTTTTTCTCACCTTTCATTTTAATAAAAAAATATCGTTTTACAACTAATATTTATTTTTCATAATTTATTATTTTGCATCTTTCAGCAATTATTATGGACTCTAATTTTTTCAGAGCGATTTTTATATTATCATTTACTACTAAATAATTATATTTTTTCCAATATTTTATCTCAATATGGGCATCTTTTAATCTTTTTTTCAAGGCTTCTTCTTCCTCAGTGTTTCTTTTTCGCAATCTATCCTCTAGATCCTTCCAGGTTGGAGGAGCTATAAAAATAAAAATACCATCAGGAAATTTCTCCTTTACCTGCATAGCACCCTGAACATCTAATTCCAGCAAGACATCTGTTCCTTTTTGAAGTTCTTCTATTAAAAAATTTATCGGTGTACCTTTATAGTCCCCATGAACAATTGCCCATTCTACAAATTTATTTTCTTTTATCCTATTTTTGAATTCATCTTCTGTTACAAAATAATAATCCGAGCCTTCCGTTTCTCCCTTTCGAGGAGGACGGGTATTCACTGATACAGAATATTTTAAATCAGAGAAAATATTAAATATCATTTCCCTTAAAGTGCCCTTGCCAACACCGGAAGGACCGGAGACAACAAACAACAAACCTCTATTTACACTCGTATCTCGCATCTTGTATCTTGTATCTCGGTTAGGAATAAAAGATAAAAAGTCTTTATCATTGGTCATATTTAAAATTTCCTATTTTTTAATATCATTCTTTAATTTAAAATTCTGTGCTGTGGTAAAGTTGAATCTTTGTGCAATAGTTTCCGGTTGAATAGAAGATAAAATTACATGATTACTGTCAGTGATTATTATTGCTCTTGTTCTCCTCCCATAAGTAGCATCAATCAACCTTTTCTCTGACCTTGCTTCCCCCTTTAACTTTTTCATCGGTGCGGAATCCGGACTTAAAATAGTTATAACTCTAGTAGAGTTCATAAAGTTCCCAAAACCTATATTCACTAAATCATTCAGCATATTTTATCCTCATATCATTCTATATTTCTGGCCTGTTCTCTCACTTTTTCCAATTCACTTTTTACCAAAACAATCAAAGAAGTTACCTTTATATCATTGGTTTTTGACCCGATAGTATTTATCTCCCGATTTATCTCCTGAGTTAAAAAATCCATCTTTCTTCCTACAGATTCCTCAAAATTTAGCAAATCATCAAATTGGATAAGATGGCTTTTTAGCCTGATGATTTCTTCGGTAATATCAGTCTTTTCAGCAAATATTGCTGCCTCTAATTCAATTCTTCCCTCATCAACATTTAGGCCATCGGTCAAATCTTTTATTTTACTTAATAATTTTTCCTTATAGTCCGGCGGTGATAATTTTGAATATTTCTTAATTTTATCTATTAACTTTTGTATTTTCTTGACTCTTTTTCGGATATCGGCAACAAGAACTTTACCTTCTCTTTCCCTCATCTTAAGCAGAGAATCTAAGGCTAGTTCCAGGGCTTCTTTTACCAGGAGCCATATCTTAGAACTCTCTTCTTCCTTTACTATTCTAAATATATCTTTGAATCTAAGCATAGAATCTATGCTTATTTCGTCTTTTAATTCATACTTCTCTTTTAAGGTTTTTAAGGTTTTATAACAGGAATCAGCTATATCTTCATTTAATATTATCTTTTCTTCCGTCAGGCCATAGTTATCAACTTTTATAAAAATGTTAACTTTCCCTCTTGATACCCTATTTTTTATTATCTTTTCTATCTTTTGTTCAATTTCCAAAGATTGAAAGTTATCTTTTATACTTACATCACAGAATTTATTGTTTAAGCTTTTTACCTCTACCAGGCATTCTCCGTCTTCTTCTTTAACCCTTCCCAAACCGTATCCGGTCATGCTTCTAATCAACTTTATTTCCCCTTATGCTTACTATATTTTAAAAAATCAGAAACTTCACGTTAATTTTATGGTAATACTTGCTGCTTGTCAAGCAAATTTCGTACTAAGGTGCGAAATGCAAGAAACAAGTTGCTAGGTGTAAGATGTAAATTTACAGTTTTCAGTTTACGGTTCTCGGTTTTCAGTTAAGGATAAAGCTAAAAGCGTAAAATTATAACTCAAAATTCAAAAGTTGTAGAATCTCCCGGTCTACCATTCATTTTAGTTATATATTCGATACAATCTCGATCTGGGATCTGATCTATTTTTCTTCTTTCTTCCCTATCCGCTAAAAGCTATACGCTAATAATATTCTGTCTCCTGACTTCTTTTTCTTCACTATATACTAACTTATTCTATACCCCCTTTTTTTATTTTCTTGATTATATCTTTGTAATAGATTATATTAAATTAGAGATATTTTGCAATAATTTTTCTATCCTAATATCAACAAGGAGATTAATATGTCCCTGGATAGCATTACTTTAGAAGCAATCAGAAAAGAGCTTCTGGATAAATTTAAAGAAGGAAAGATAATAAGCCTGATTCAGACAAAAAAATATAAAATCATTATTGAAATAAAACCTTATAAGTTTTTAGCATTAGATGATATAAAAAATAAAAGAGAAACCTTTTATATCCATATTTCCCTTGATCCCTCGCTCCCTGAAATTTACTTTACCGAATTAGAAAATAGACAAAAGACTATTAGTTCTCCTTTTTTAACTCTTCTGCAAAATCAACTAAGAGGAGGAAGAATATTAGATATTCAACATCCCGATTTCGACCGTATTTTACATTTCACTATAAAACCCTACCAAAAGTTTGGTAAAGTGCAAAATAAAATATTGGTAGTAGAATTTATGGGTAAACATGGTAATATGATGCTTCTTAAAGAAAATAAAATCATCGAAAGCTGTATGAAATTAGTTGATTCCAATATCAACAGGTACCGAGAGATTATGCCCGGCAAGCTCTATATTCCTCCTCCTTCGCAAAACAAATTAAATCCTCTTAATATTAACCGGGAAGGTTTTCTTAATATTTTTTCCGTATCCGCAGAGAATAAAGATTTAAACCTCTGGAGGCTGGTACAAAATAATTTTATAGGTATAAGCCCTCAGAGCGCAAAAGAAGTGGTTCTTCAGGCTAATTTATCTCTGGAGAAAAATATTTCTAATGCTTCCAAGGAAGATATAGGCATGCTTTGGACTTCTTTTGATAGAATTGTAAAAAATATTAAAAATCATAATTTTCAACCAACCACCTTTTTAGATCCGCTATCCAAAAAGATAAAAACCTATTCCGTAATCGATTCAGTACAGTTTCCTAAATACTGTAAGCAAACTTTTAACGAGGTGAATTCGTGCTTAGAATATTTATTTATCGAACTGGAAAAAGAAAGGGAGATTCTTTCTATGCAAAAGAAGGTAATCCGGATAATCAACAAAAATATAGTGAAAATAAATAATAAGGTAAACGACTTCCAAAAAAAACTGGAAGAAGTAAAAAATTGCGAAAAATATAAAATAAATGGTGAACTGATAAAATCAAATCTTTCCAATATAAAAAGAGGAGACACTGAAATCACCACTATCAACTATTATTCTACCCTGCAAGAAAATATAACCATTCCACTAAACAGTAAATTAACCCCCTTAGAGAATGCCAGGTTATATTTTAAAAAATACAGGAAAACTAAAAATAGTTTCCAGATAATTTTTGAGCAATTAAAAAATAATCAGCTAAAGCTTGTCCCATTATCTGAAAATCAGAAATCATATAGACAAGATAGCAATTCTCTTTCCAATCTGCATAAAATTTATAATAATTTAACAAAATTAGGATGGGTGAAGAAGACCGCTACTCCCCCTAAAAAGTCCCAAAGGGAAAAGAATAGATTACTACCTGCTAAATATATCTCTAAAGATGGCTGGGAAATCTATATAGGGAAAAATAATCAGCAAAATGATTTTTTAACTTTAAGAATGGCTTCTGGCAATGATACCTGGCTTCATTCAAAAAACATCCAGGGGTCTCATATTATCATCAAAAATAAAGGAAGTAAACAATCTCTTCCGCTTAGCACCTTAATTCAGGCCGCAAACTTAGCCGCTCATTTTAGTAAAGCTAAAAAGGAAAATAAAGTATTGGTAGATTATACTCTTAAAAAATATGTGAAAAAACCTAAAAATGCTAAGCTGGGAATGGTTATTTATTCTCATGAAAAGAGTCTTTGGATAAAAATAGACCTTGAAGAGATCAGGAGCATGAAGAAGATTTCTCGAAAATAATTCTAATATTCTATTTTTCATCCTCTCCTAAAGAATCAATTAGTTCCTGCATATCTTTGGGTAGAGAGGTACAAAATTCCATATATTTTTTAGATGAGGGGTGCACAAAACCTAAAATATGAGAATGCAGGGCCTGCCTGCTGATATTTAATCCCTGCCTTCTATGGCCGTATAGCTGATCACCAACAATGGGATAGCCGATAAAAGCCAGATGTACTCTTATTTGGTGAGTTCTGCCCGTACGAAGATTTAAT
>SDBT01011871.1_pt1 | contig 13998 bp, 13 predicted proteins | sample 2277101 | NCBI WGS metagenome assembly SDBT01 (sample SAMN10404973, study PRJNA504765) | marine sediment metagenome | isolation source: marine sediment core GS10_PC15, 103 cmbsf | place: Arctic Ocean: Southern Knipovich Ridge | collected 2010 | reverse complement strand
AACCTGCATCTGGGTGCCCGGGACGAACGGGGTGGATTCGTCATGTTGGGCAAGACGTTCAAGGGTCTCACTGACGAGATGCTGGTGTGGCAGACGGCTCGGTTCCTCGAAATCGAGGACCACAGGGAGGGTCGTGTCGTCCACCTGAAGCCGGAGATCGTTTACGAGATCGCCTTCGACGGGGTGCAGCGCAGCAGCCGGTATCCGGGTGGTGTCTCTCTTCGTTTCGCTCGAGTCAAGCGCTACCGCGATGACAAGAGTGCGGATGATGCCGACACGATCGACACTGTCCGCACTTTCCTTCCTGGCTAGGTCCATCCCCGACCTCGATTTTCGCCTATACGCCGACATGCTCGAACCGTGTGAGACCGTGAGGTGCCAGGCAACCGCCGCCGCCTACTACACCGCGGTCACGGCCAACTCGATCCGCCAGGGTTACAAGGCACCCACTGAGGAGCCCACCGTGCCCTGGCTCCGGGTGGGGTTGATAGTGCTCGGATTGACTCTGATTCCTCCGGTCGGCTCCCTCTGGCGCCGCCGCCAAGAGGCGGCCGGGGATTCAGCTTTTTTCTAACCAAACTTCGTGACTATTCAAAGGTTCCCGGAAGAAGAGCCAGTGTCAGTCACTGTCGGCGTTTTCGACAGGTCTCACCCACTCGAAACAGGTACGCCACCCGGTTCTCCATTACCTGCACCCGATGCCAATGCTCCCACCCAGGCGGATATCCAAGCCGACGACTCTGTGGAGGGGGTGAATCACCACGTCCGAAGAAGACGATCAATTCCATCGACAGCAGCCACACGCTTTGCGCGAAAACGCGAAAACGCGAAAAATAAGGTCACGGACCGCGTTCAATTGAGGGTTTCGATCAAGTAAGGTCGATCGGACAGAGCTAGCCCCGAAAGAAGGACTGTGATGCGGTCGCGATTCGTCACGATGATGTTAGCAGTGGGGCTCGTCATCACGGTGCTTCCTGTATCGGGAGCAGGTGCCGCCACATCTCCCGAAGATGACTCTCTTCCTTTCGCTTCATCCACAACGATCCGATGGAACGAGGACAGCGGTCTCCCCCGGATGTTCATCAATTATGGCGGTTTCGTCACGGGGCCAAGTGATGAGCCTGCAGAGATGATCGCACGAGACTTCCTCAAGCAAAACGCCGACCTGATGGGCCTCAATGAAGCCGATCTTGCCAGCCTGCAGCTCAGCAAGCAGTACGAGACGGAACACGATGGGGCGCAGCGCCTTTTCTTTAGCCAGTCCGATGGCGATCGCGAAGTGTACGGCGCTGTCATCACCTTTACCCTCGACGACGAGGGCCGCATTGCCCTCGTGGGTGGTCCCTACTTCCCGGGAGCAGTCGTAGGCGACAAATACGAGGTCACCGCCGCTGAAGCGGTCGCGGTGGCGGTTGAAGACGTCGGGGCTACCGTGGAAGGGAGCCTTACCCTCACCTCGTTCAGCGATGGGGTCAGCTCATTCAGCAACACCAATACCGAGGGGGTTAGAGCTCCGACCGACCACACCGCCGAGCTCGTCACCTATCCCCTGGGCCAGGGCCAACCGGCGGTCTTGGCGTGGAAGACCGTGACCGAGATCAACCCCTTCGCCTGGTATGAAACCATCGTCGACGCCACCACCGGTGAGGTCCTTTTCCGCTTCAACCAATACAACGACTCGGGCCCCGAGGGCAACGTTGTCCAGGAGCAACATCCCGACGTTACAGGTGCGATGCAACAGATAACGCCCTTCTCCGGTATCGACGGCAGCTGGGTATCCGGCACCACGACCGAGGGCAACAACGTCACCGCGTACTCTGACCGGTTTGATGCCGACGACCCCACCAACCCCTCGGATACACCTCCGACTACTCCCGCGATGGGCGACCCGGCCTATCAACACTTCAACTACACGTTCACCGATGCCTGGCGGCAGCCGGGGCCAGACCAGGGGACGCTGGCGGCAATAACGACCGACCACGATCCCACCGTCACCCAGCTCTTCTACTACAACAACGTCATGCACGACTACCTGTATAACCTGGGCTTCGACGAGCCTGCGGGAAACTTCCAGGTGGACAATTTTGGTCGTGGTGGCTCGGGCGGTGATCCTGTGAACGCCGAGGCCCACGACGGCTTTGGCACAGGCACCGAGATGATCTGCCTCGACGGTATGACTCCCATTCTGTGCCGCAACAACGCCAACTTTCGCACCCAGGCGGACGGAAACCGGCCGCGCATGCAAATGTTCATGTGGGACGGTTCTCGGCCCTTCCGCGACGGTTCCATGGACGGTGACGTCATCGCCCACGAATACGGGCACGGCGTCTCCAACCGCCTCGTCGGCGGGGGTATGTTGGGGTCGGGCGCTCAGACCGGGGCCCTTGGCGAGGGCTGGAGCGACACGATCTCGGTGTACAAATGGGACGATGCCGTGGTCGGCGAGTATGTGACCGGCAACGCCACCACCGGAATACGGGGAGTGGCTTACGACAACAGCACTCTCGTCTACTCCGACTTCTCCACAGGTTCGTCCGTCCACACCAACGGGCGCATCTGGGCGTCGACGACGGTGGACATGCGCACAGCGCTCATCAACCGCTACGGGGATGCGACCGGCCGGCTGACCGCGGCGCTGCTCATCATCGACGGCATGAAAAACACCATCTCCTCGCCGACGTACCTCGACGCCCGCGACGGAATCCTCACCGCCGACATGATCACCAACGGGTCCGCCAACTTCTGTCTGCTCTGGGGTGTGTTCGCCGGGAGAGAGATGGGCTTCGACGCGTCGTCCCCTTCCCAGACCAGTGTGACCGCGGGAACGGCCGGACACCCCGACTGCATCCCCACGGCAGATGCCGGAGGTCCCTACGAGACCGACGAGGGAGTGGATGTCGTCCTGGATGGCGCCTTGTCGATGGATCCGGTGGCGGCCACCGTGCCCGGATTGACCTACGACTGGGATCTCGACAACGACGGCATGTTCGACGACGCCACCGGACCCACGCCCACTTTCGACATGGTTGGCCAAGATGGGGTCTTCACCGTATCGCTGCAGGTGACAGCCAGCGATGGTGGCTTCACCGACAGCGACAGCACCACGGTGACGGTGCACAACGTCGCACCCAGCGTGGCTCTGGGGTCGGATGCACCGCAGCCGGAGAACAGCCCGGTAACCGTGTCGGGAATAGTCTCGGACCCTGGCTGGCTCGATCTCCTCACCGCCACCATCGACTGGGGTGATGGCTCCGTGGTCGAGACGATCTTCGGTGTCCTGGAGAATGACCGACCGCTGGCGACCCTCACCTTCGATATCCCCCACACCTACGGAGACAACGGGCTCTTCACCGCCGAGGTATGTGGCTCAGACGACGACACCACCACCTGCGAAACAATCCTGCTCGAAATCACCAACGTCGACCCCACCGCCGTGATCGACGAGTCAGGAACGGTACTGCTCAACGGAACGCCGACGATCGTTGCCCACGCGGGCGACCCCGTGGACTTCAGCGCACAATCGCAGGATCCGGGAAGTGACGACCTGACATACAATTGGGACTGGGACGACGGGCCACCGGCTCCGGACGTGATGAGCACGCACCTGGTGAACTCTCCCAACCCGGATCCCTTCCCGAGCCCGAGCATCCAGCCCAGGGACGAAATTGACATGCCAACCCACACCTTTGCGGACGCCTGCCTGTATGAGGTCGGGCTGCTGGTCGTCGACGACGACGGTGGCACCGCCTCCGACTCGGTTGTGGTGATAATCACCGGCAATGCCGATGAGATGCGCACCACCGGATACTGGTACCAGCAGTATCGAGACAAGGAGAACAAGTTCTTCGACGACGACACCTTGAACTGCTATCTGGAGATCGCTGCGCACGCCAGCGCGGTGTTCGACGAGAAGCGCAGTGCCATGACGTTTGACGAAGCAAAGGATGTGCTGCGAGTCAACGGCACCAGTGACATGACGGAGATCCTCGAACGTCAGCTACTGGCGGTCTGGTTGAACTTCGCCAACGGAGCCGTGGGGCTCGATGAGCTTGTCGACACCGACGGCGACTCGATCGCCGACACGACGTTCCTCGATGCCGTGGTAGCCGCGGAGAGTGTGCGGTGTGACCCGATGGCAACCGATGCGGAACTGGAGCAACAGAAGGACATTCTGGAAAGCATTAACCTCTCGTAAAGGGGTCTAGATCCGGTCGAACCGGCCTCTGCCGTGTACCCCGATCGCCGGCTCGGCGCGGTCAGTTGGTAACGGTGATGGTGACCAGAAAGAGGACGCCCTGGTTCGGGCAGTCACTACCCTGTGCACAGGATGGTTCACCCCGAGCCGCCACCGTGACCTCACCCGTGGTCGCGAAGAACAGCTCCCAATCCATGAACCCCGGGTCGGTGAAGTAGTTGACGCTAAACAGCTCAACTGCATCCCCCTGAACGGTCGGGCCTGTCCAGAGGTAGTCATTGGGCAAATGCAGATTGACTCGGTTCTTCATTGAGACGACGAAGTGCTTTCCCGAATCTGCCTGCGTGATCACGCTGCGATCGTCAAGTGGTATGGGCTCAGGGTTAGGCCCCGGTGGGTCCGACTCGCCCTTGGCCGGTGGGTTTGACTCTGGGCTACCCGCTTTTGGCTGACTCGTACCCGAGACTGACGTTGTGTCGCTGGCTCCAGTGTTAGGCGGATCAGTTTGCGTCGGTCCAGTGGACCCCGCAGCGTTGGTGGCCGGAGTCGTAGGTTGGGTCTCGACAGAGTTCGTCGAATCGCTCAAGCCACAGGCGCTGAGAGCGACAACGGCTAAAACTGCCGGGATGCTCCACCGAAGGATCATGAGACGCTGCTCCTCATCCACATCTAAGCTTTGGACGCCACGGTAGATGCGGATGGTTCCCCGACTTGGAGTTGAGTCTGATTCCATGGCTTCAGGTCACTTTCACACCCGCAAGCCGCCTTCAGTAAATATTAGGCGGGAACGGTGCTCCGGTAAAGGGAACTGACCGGCTGAAGCCAGCCGGTGGTTGGCCGACGGGTTGACATACACCGCATTCGAAGCCTCGGCGTCGTATGGGATGAGGATGGACCGGGGGCCTTGGCTTTGGGGGCGGCTCTGCAGGGTGCGGCGCAGGGACTGCGACGGCGTCGACGCCGGAGGCAACATCGGACGGGAGGCTTGCTCTTGATGCGGCCAAGCAACGCTGGGGGAAGGCACTGTCGCCATGTAGATCGGGTGCAGGAGAAGCCAAACACTCCGCTGAGGTGAGGCGCACATATAATGCCTGCCGCCTCAAGGGGTCATTCCAACACTTCGGCGAGTTTCTCTGAGGGTGACATCCAGTGCAATGGTTGTCGAGGCCGTTCGTTGGGGAAACTTGTAGCCCCGTCGAGGGCGGTCTGGGTGAGGGCGGCAGTGTCGTTGGGTACTAGCGCGGAAGCAATCGGGAGACCGGTGTCGGCTCCTACCTGAGCAGCTTCCTAACTGCCCAAACCGTGAGCGCCACCACCCAGAAAGCAAGAAGGAACGCGAAAACCACCACAGCCGGTACGAGGAGCGGCAGGGCGAGCACGGTGATGAAGAGGACAAGGGCCAACTGCTGCCACCCACACTTGTGCACGCCTCCTCCCCAACGATCCGCAGCCCACATCATGCGCCGTCTGAGATAGCCGACACCGAGTTTCCTCAGAGTTCTGCGAAAAATGCCGTCAGCATCGCAACGGCTGAACCTGCCATCTCTTGCCTCGTCGCAGAGGTAGTCGTGGAGTACAGCGGCCTCGGTGTAGCGACCATATCTAGGAATGAGCCACCAGAACATCCGGGGCACAGATGCGAAATCGGTCGTGTACTCCTTGGGGACAAGGAAATGATCCTCCTTGCCTTCGTATACGAGATCTCTTTCAAGTTTCCAGTACTTCTCATCGATCGCTCTCACCACGAGAAACGTCTTGAAACGCACTTGGTCTACCTCCGCTATCCGGCCTGATGAAGATAGTGAATAGGCGGGTCCAAATGCTCTTCTGCATCCACGCCTCCGAGGGCCTCGGTGTTGGGGATTCCAAGGTGTCGCGAGCGTGGCAAGAGGGTACCGAGACTTGAAATTGACAGGTCTCGTGCGGGCCGGTTAGCCCAGATCAACCGACTATTGGAGGTGCTATCTGACGATCGACGGCCCTGGCGACCCGTCGCAACTGGGCCATCATCGTCTCGAAGCCTTCCAGGGTGAGACTTTGCTTGCCGTCGCTGAGTGCCGACTCCGGATCGTTATGAACTTCGACGATGATCCCATCTGCTCCGGCTGCCACTGCCGCTCTGGCCAGGTGCGGCACCAGAGACCGCTCCCCCGCCGCGTGGCTTGGGTCGACGATGACGGGGAGGTGTGTCTTTTGTTTCAACACCGGCACGGCACTTATGTCGAGGGTATTCCGAGTGGTGGTCTCGAAGGTTCTGAGCCCGCGTTCACAAAGGACCACTCGGGGATTGCCGGCAGCAACCACGTATTCGGCTGCGAGCAGGAGCTCCTCCACCGTTGACGAGATTCCTCTCTTCAGCAATACGGGGAGGGTCTGTGCCCCAACTTCGGAGAGCAGACGAAAATTCTGCATGTTGCGGGCCCCAATCTGGAGCATGTCGGCGTACTGGGCGACCAAGTCGACATCTTCGGGGGCGACCACTTCGGTGACCACGGGAAGACCGGTTTGCTCACGAACCCAAGCCAGGAGCACCAGACCCTCCTCTCCGAGACCCTGAAAGCTGTACGGAGAGCTGCGTGGCTTGAAGGCCCCTCCTCGCAGCATCCTCGCCCCGGATCGGGCAACAGCTTCACCAACGATGCTGATCTGTTCATCATTCTCTACGGAGCACGGACCTGCCAAGACCACTACTTCGTTACCGCCGAAACGCACGTCTCCAACCCGGACCACAGAGGATTCCGGATGATGGTCTCTGGCCACCTGAGGATAAGGCGGGGCAAGCGGACGCAGTTCGGCGACTCCGGGCATCGATTCGATCTCTGCGGCAAGAGACTGCGCCTCGGTGTCGATCAGCCCGATATGTGTCTCATCACCAATCTCGCTGACCAACAACCGGCCTCCTCGACGTTCGATGAATCGGACAACACCTGCCTTCTCCTTGAGGGAGCAATCGGAGTCGAGGACCACAATCACGCCGGCACCCCTCCAGGTCGGAGTTCGGCGAGGAATGCACCCGGATCCTCCCCGCGATCGATGGCCTCGATCAGGGCGCTTCCGACCACGACGCCATCGACATGTGGCGCCAGAGCCGTCACCTGAGCCCGGTTGCGAACTCCAAACCCTGCCATCACAGGAAGGGCCGATGCCGCTTGAACCTTGTCCAGGTATTGCAGTGCCTCGACGGGTAGCTGCACCTCGCCACCGGTGACACCGGTCGTCGTAACGGCGTAAACGAAACCGCCTCCGACACTCGAAATCCGCTCGAGACGACCGAGAGACGTTTCGGGAGTCACCAACTGCACCAAAGCTCGACCATCCGGTTCAAGAACGTCCCGCACCGGGCCACCCTCCTCCAGCGGCAGGTCCGGGATGATCAAGCCCGAGGTCCTAGAGCCCGCCATGGCGCGGCCGAGGCGATCAAGTCCGAAGGCCAAGAAGGGGTTGTAGTAGCCCATCAGGAGATGAGGGGCTGCCAGGTCGGTGGAGCTGAGCAGTTCGAAGATCCAATCCAGAGTGACGCCGTTGCTCAGGGCCACTCGGCTTGCCTGCTGGATGGTCAGGCCATCCGCCATCGGGTCGGTGAAAGGCACTCCGATCTCAACGACATCCGCCGATCGAGCCACCGATTCGAGAACCGAAGGGAACGTTTCGAGAGTCGGATACCCGGCAGTGACATAGGCGCAGACTGCGGGGCCGGAGACCTCGCGGATGCACCGGGTGATCGCCCCAGCTCCAGACAAGTCACTCACGGGACACCTCGCCGGTCAAGAGTTGAATGTCCTTGTCTCCCCGCCCGGAAAGACCCACGACTATCCGGCCGTCAGGATGCCTGCTCGCCCAGCGTTTCGCCCCGGCTAGGGCATGGGACGACTCGAGAGCGGGAAGTATCCCCTCGTGCGAGCTGCACTCATGGAGTGCCTCTAGAGCTTCGTCGTCGGTTGCCGACTCATAGCGGGCCCGGCCCAGATCGCGAAGAAAGGCGTGTTCAGGGCCGACCCCCGGATAGTCGAGACCCGGCGCCACCGAATGGGTGTCTAATACCTGACCGTGTTCATCCTGGAGAAGGGGTGTCATTGCACCGTGGAGAACTCCCTTGGTTCCGGAGCCAAGCGTGGCCGAATGGGGATCGTCCTGGCCGCCACGACCGCCGGCCTCGATGCCGAGAAGCTCGACTCCCGGGTCTCCAATGAACCCCCGGAAGAGACCGATGGCATTCGATCCTCCCCCGACACAGGCGACAGCTACGTCAGGAAGATCGAGACCTGATTCAACGAACTGTCCCCGAGCCTCATTGCCGATCACCGATTGGAACTCCCTGACCATCCAGGGATACGGATGGGGGCCCACAACTGAGCCCAACAGATAATACGTGCTTTGCGGGTCAGCGACCCACGCCCGGAACGCCTCATCGATGGCGGCACGCAAGGTTTGGTCTCCGGCTTCGACGAGGACGACATCTGCGCCGAGAAGTTTCATGCGCTCCAGATTGGGCTTCTGGCGGCGAGCGTCGACTGCACCCATATAGATAGTGCACGGAAGGCCGACCCGCGCCGATGCTGCCGCGGTGGCGACACCGTGCTGGCCGGCCCCGGTTTCGGCGACGATGCGATCGACACCCAGGCGTCGGGCTATCAGAGCCTGACCGATCGCATTGTTGATCTTGTGGGCCCCGGTGTGGCAGAGGTCCTCCCGTTTCAAGAACACCTCGGCTCCCCAGCGCTCCCCCAGTGCCGGCGCCCGGGTCAGTGGGGTGGGACGACCGACGAACTCACGCTGTTCCGCGTGGAGTTCCGAGCGAAACCCGGGGTCGGCCAGGAACTCTATCGCGCGAGTTTCCAGACGCTGGAGGGTCTCCATCAGGGTCTCGGGAACGAATCTTCCCCCGTAGGGACCGAAGCGGCCGTCCACCGGTGGCCGGCCCTCCACCAACTCATCGAGCAATTTCGAAGTGGTCACAGTCATACTCTCACCAGGTCTTTCTCGGCCTCTCTGACCGCTTCCACAAACGCCTTGATCCGGGCCGGATCCTTCATGCCGAAACTCGACTCGACCCCACTGCTCACGTCGACACCAAACGGTCTCACCGTCCTGATGGCCTCCCCGACGTTGTCCTGATGTAGACCGCCGGCCAGAGTCATCTGGCCCAACCGGCTGACTTCAGCGGCCAGTTCCCAGTCGACAACATGACCTATGCCGCTACGTCGCCCTTCGTAGACAAACCTGTTGCCGTCTATGTACTTGGCGACCTCTTCAAGTGAGTCGACCGTCTCCCGAAACACCGGGAGCCGGCGGCGGCACTCCGCTCCGGAGAGAGACCTGTGGTCGGCCTGGACCAAGTGAGCAGTGAAAACGGCGAGAGCGCGTTCGATATCGTCAGGCGACGGGTCACGGAAGACGGCGACACTTTCTACTGTTGCGGGCAGCTTCGCAGCTATCGCGCTGGCCAAGGTTGGAGAGATCTCCCGCACGGAACAAGCCAAAACGAAGCCGATCGAGTCAGCACCAGCGTCGACCGCAACTCGGGCAACGGCCAGATCGGTGATTCCGCAAATCTTGATGTGAATACTCATGAAGTGAGCCTCGTAGCGACCGTTCTACGGCCAGCTGCTATCAACGCCCGGACGGTCTTCTCCGGCCCTTCGGATGTGACAAGGGCGGTCCCGACCAATGCCAACCGATATCCGAGCATGGCGGCGAATCTCGCGTCACCCGATGACTTCATCCCGCTCTCTGCAACTCTCGGCAGACCATCGGGAAGATGAGGAGCCAGGTCCGCCAGCCGTCCGGCGTTGACCTCCAAGGTGGTGAGATCTCTCGTGTTCACACCGATCAGAATCTTCCGATCGAAGACCACCGACGCCTTGTCGAGGTCGGTTTCCTCAAAGACTTCCACCAGGACGAACATGCCAAACCCGATGGCGGTATCCGTCATCTCGATGAGTAGCGAAGCGTCGGTCAGTCTCGCGATGAGGAGAACACCGGAGGCTCCCGCTGCTCGGGCTTCGATCACCTGAATCGGGTCAACGAGGAAGTCCTTTCGCATCACGGGCAAATCAGCTACGGCCACTGCCGTCTCGAGGTGGCCGAGGCTGCCCCCGAATCTCGACGGCTCGGTGAGGACTGACACGACAGCGGCGCCACCGTCTTGGTAGAGCGAGGTGAATTCCTTCACCCGGAGCTCCGGGTCGTCAGTGATGACCAGTTGGCCGTCGGCCGGGCTGGCCAGCTTCACCTCCGCGATCAGATCGAATCCAGTTTCCGGAAGATCCAGAAGCACCACCGGCCGGGCGGACGCGGCTCTGGAGGCGAGCCCTCTCACGCCATACTTGGCCCTTGCCTCACCAGCCCGCAGCTGGCTGGCTTCGGCCATAGTGGAGAGGAAGTCAGACATGAGCCGTTTCGTCCAGGTGGTTCACCAGAGTGAGGGCTCGGCCGCTGTCAATGGCCGCCGTCGCTTGAGCGAGCCCATCGACCTGGTCATTGGCCTGCCCGGTCACACGCAGGGCCAGTGAAGCCCCGAGAACCAGAGCGTCCCGATGAGGACCGGTCTGACCGTTCAATACCTTCAGCAACTCGGCGGCGTTGAACGCGGGATTGCCGCCCGAGAGATCGGTTGCCCGACATCGGGGTATGCCGAAATCGGCGGGGTCTTCGACGGTGTGGGTCACTGAGCCTGGTGTCACTTCGAACAGCTGATAGGGGCCAACGGGAGTGGGCTCGTCCCAACCTGGCTCGCCATGGAGGACATATGCCCGCTCGATCGGCATTCCGGCCATGGCGTCGGCGATCATGCGGGCACCATCGAGCGAGAACACACCGATCACATGAAACGGTGGCCTTGCCGGGTTGGCAAGGGGCCCTGCCATGTTGAAGATCGTGCGGATGCGGAGCGTCTTCCGAACGGAGGCGATGGACTTCATCGCCGGGTGATAGGTCGGCGCAAATAGAAAGGTAAACCCGGTCTTTGCGAACATCTCACCCGCCTTCGCCCCGTCCCACGGGACACTCATTCCCAGTGCAACGAGGACATCGGCACTCCCACTTTGGCTGGAAATAGAACGGTTTCCGTGCTTGATCACCGGCGCCCCAGCCGCCGCCGCAACCAGTGCAGATCCAGTGGACAGGTTGAGGCTTCCCGAACCGTCACCACCGGTACCGACGACATCGACCGCCACGACATCCGTCGGGATATCCGGGCGGACCGCCAGTCTCTGTAGCCCGAGGGCAAACCCCCGGAGCTCGTCGGAAGTCTCTCCCTTCGCCCGCAGACCCGCCAGTGCTGCCGCGGCGAGAACCGGGTCCAAGGCGGGATCAGTCAGATGATTCAGGAGCTCACCAGCTTCCTCCTCGGTGAGGTCGATCCCAGAAACAATCGTCTCCACAAGGTCTCTCATGGCGCGGCCGCTTTCGATCGGGCGGGCACCATCACCGCCGCCATGTCGAGGAAGTTATGGAGAAGCCTGTCCCCTACCGGTGTCAGGAGGCTCTCCGGATGAAACTGAACACCCTCGAGTGGCAGCCGGCGGTGCCGGACACCCATGATCTCCCCTTCTGACGTGTACGCAGAGATCATCAGATCAGATCCAAGCCCTTCCTCTTCAACAGCGAGGGAGTGGTAACGCCCCGCAGGAAACGGGTTGGACAGCCCCTCAAAGATGGTCCGCCGGTCGTGATAGACCGGCGATGCCTTGCCGTGCATGAGCGATTGTGCAGCTCCGACGTTGCTGCCAAAGACGGCAGCAAGGGCCTGGTGCCCCAGGCACACGCCCAGGACCGGCACGCGACCTGAGAAGGCCTCGATCATCGCCATCGAAACTCCAGCGTCCTCCGGCCGCCCCGGACCGGGGGAAACCACCAAATGTGATGGCTCGAGTTCGATCGCCTCGCCGATGGTGAGACTGTCGTTGGTGCGAACAGTGACTTCGGCGCCGAGCGTCATCAGCGCCTGAACAATGTTGTAGGTGAACGAGTCGTAGTTGTCGATCATCAGCACGTGGTGACTCATAGGCCCTCCCCGGCCAGCATGAGCGCAGCCTCCATGGCGGCGCCCTTGGAAAGGACTTCGTCATGTTCCCGCCCCGGGTCGCTGTCGGCGACGATCCCGGCCCCGGCCTGATAGCTATACCGACCTTCTCCAAACACAATGGTGCGGATGGTTATCGCCTGGTCCATCGAACCGCTGTGGCCGAAGTAACCAACCGAACCCGAGTACAAGCCCCGATTCACCGGCTCGAGTTCGTCGATGAGCTCGATCGACCTGAGCTTGGGAGCACCTGAAACCGTCCCTGCAGGGAAGGTGGCGGCGAACAAGTCGAAGGCATCCAGATCGGGCCGCAACTCACCGCTGACACCGGAAACCATGTGCATGACATGGCTGTAGCGCTCGATTATCCGGTAAGGCTCAACCTTGATCGATCCGGCAACCGCGGTGCGACCAAGGTCATTCCTCGCCAGGTCAACCAGCATCACATGCTCGGCAGCCTCTTTGGGGTCGGCGAGAAGCAGACGCTCGAGAGACTGGTCATTTTCGTCGTCGTCTCCTCGGGGACGGGTACCGGCGATCGGCCTCAGCTCCGCCGATGTCCCCTTCAGCCTCGCCAACGCTTCCGGCGAGGACCCCACAACCTGGAGATCTTCGAAGTCGAGGAAGTACATGTAGGGAGATGGGTTGAGCAAGCGCAGGGCTCGATATACGGCAAAAGGGTTGAGGTCTGTCTTCCCGGATGCCTTGATCGAGAGAACCAGTTGGTAGACGTCACCTGAGGTGATGTGACCTTTCACTTTCTCGACGCCGGCCATGTACTCGGACTTGGACATGCTTGGTGTAGGAGACTGATGGCTTTTCGAACCGTTCCCGACTTCGACCGGGCCGCGGAGGACGTTGACCACTTCTTTGCGGAGACTCTCTCGCTGGGTGTCGGGACCTGAGTGAAGCAGGGCGATCCGTCTGGTCAGATGGTCGAATACCAGGATCGATTCGGTGGCCAAATACCGACCTTCCGGCTCCACCGAAGTATGGGGGGCCGGCGGCAACGGATAGAGCCGCCGCACGAGATCGAACCCCGACGCCCCGACCAGGCCACCAGAAAACGGTTGGTCCTTGATGACCGGACCACACTCCGGTGCCCGTTTCAGAGCCTTGCGCAACCCGTTGAGCACATCCTCACCAAGGAATTCTCCATCCGCGTATACGCCGTCGGGCTCGATGTCGACCCGCAGACTGTCACCGAATCCGATGAACGAGTATCTCCCCTGATACCCCTCCTCCACGCTCTCGAGCAAGTACCGGGGGCGTAGCGGCGCCAAACGCAGGTAAGCCGAGACTGGCGTGTGCAGGTCGGCTGCGATATCAAATGGTTTCTGCATGTCTCCTCGATCCGTTCCGGACCGTGAGGAGCAGCTGTTACATCAGAAAACCCACCTCACGATCTCGAGGTGGGCTGGGTGTGTTCTGTGTTTGGACAGAGCCTTGTGTCGCCACCTCTTATGGGGACGACCACCACCACTGCTGGGCTCTGGTTGTGTTTACTCGGCTCATTGAGGATTGAGTTGTACTAGACGAATTGCTCGGGGTCAACCCTTTCGTACACAGACCCGCCGTGCGTAAGGGTTTATTTCGGTCGGTTGGAGGCATTCGCTACAGGCACTTCGCGATTTTGCACAGAACACGCCTGCCGAGTGCCATGAGTCCTGTTTCAACTATTCGAAGCGTAAAGTGCTCGAACCCGATCGAGGAGCGAATGGATGGCACGTGACCCGCGTTTCGACGCGCTCTTCGAGCCGGTTGAGATAGGTCCGGTGAC
>SDBT01011869.1_pt1 | contig 13998 bp, 11 predicted proteins | sample 2277101 | NCBI WGS metagenome assembly SDBT01 (sample SAMN10404973, study PRJNA504765) | marine sediment metagenome | isolation source: marine sediment core GS10_PC15, 103 cmbsf | place: Arctic Ocean: Southern Knipovich Ridge | collected 2010 | reverse complement strand
ACGAACAAAGGATTGAACATTTATTTGAGGAGTGATGAGAGGTTGTATTCATATACCTCTCGAAGTGGATTCGTGGGGATTGAGACCAAATCCAATGCATCTTTTGTGGATCAGGATGGCAACATATGGTTCGGCACGGTGAAGGGGGTAACCCGGTACCATCCTGGTAAAGAAGCTGGGATAATGAATGAACCCTTGATCCACATTACTGAGTTGGAGGTGAATCATGAAAGCTATCCTCTGACAGATGGATTAAGCCTTTCCTACAAGCAAAACTCCATCATTTTTGAATACCGCTGCATTACCCTGAATCACGATGCTGTTCAATACCAGATCATGCTGGAGGGCGTGGATCAGGATTGGCGTTTGCCGGATACCCAGACCAGGGCGACCTATCCGGCTTTGCGACATGGCAGGTATGCGTTTCTGGTAAAGGCGAAAAACAGCTCTGGAGTGTGGAACCAGGAGCCGATATCTTTTCAATTTGTGATCCGGCCCCCATTCTATCTCACATGGTATTTTATCCTGGCTTCAATCTTTACGGCGGGACTGGCTATTTTCACTTATGTGAAGATCAGGGAAAATGCCTTAAAAAGGGAAAATGCTCTTCTGGAAGAAAAAGTACGTATCCGGACCGCCATGGTGGTTTCTCAAAAAGAGGAGCTGACTCAGAAGAACAAGGATATAACCGATAGCATCAGGTATGCCAAAAGGATCCAGTTTGCCATTCTTCCGGACAAATCACCCTTCCCCAACACCTTTATTCTTTTTAAGCCCAAGGATATTGTCAGTGGCGATTTCTACTGGTTCACAGAGGTTAATGGCAAGGAATTCTTTTCGGCAGTGGATTGTACCGGTCATGGTGTCCCGGGAGCTTTTATGTCGATCATCGGGCATAATGCCCTTACGAAAATTGTCAGGGAATATGGGATTTTAGAGCCGGGTAAGATCCTTACCCAGTTGAACAGGGAGGTACTTGGGACACTTCATCAGCGCAGCGATTCAGGTGATATATATGATGGGATGGACCTTGCCCTGGTTGTTTATGACCGGAAAGAAGGAACCCTGGAATACTCCGGGGCATTCAATCCTCTTTATCTTATTCGCAAAGGCGAAATTTTGGAAACAAAGGCAGATAAGGTATCCATCGGTCGCTCTTCGGTAAATACCCGGATTGAGTTTACCAACCACAGGATCAAGGTGGAGCCAGGTGATACGGTCTACCTTTTCTCCGATGGTTATGCTGATCAGTTCGGCGGAGAATTTATGAAGAAATTCAAGTACAAGAACCTGAAAGAATTATTCCTCAGGATTCAACCCGAAACCATGACCAATCAGCGTTCCATCATGGACGAAACCATTGAGCAATGGAAGGGGGATGTAGAACAAATTGATGATATACTGGTCATCGGAAGACGGTTCTAGAGAAGGGCTTCCAGCTTATTGACGATTGTGCTTTTTGGAACTGCTCCAACCTGCTTATCAGCCACCTCGCCATTCTTAAAGAATAGAATGGTAGGGATGTTTCTGATACCATATTTGGCTGTAATTCCCGGATTGTTATCCACATCCACTTTCGCCACAACGGCTTTGCCTTCATATTCGACGCCAACCTCTTCTACGATGGGCCCTACCATGCGGCAGGGACCACACCATTCGGCCCAAAAATCAACAATAACCGGTTTATCAGCCTTCAGTACCAGATCCTCGAAATTGCCATCTGTTGCTTCTAATGCCATATCTAATATTTATTATGAGTATTTAAAATTTTGACAAAAGTATAAAAAAAATAATTACGCTAAACTGAAATCAAATCCTGCGCTGTTTTGAAGGTAATCCACAAATTCATCGGTTAGCTCCACCTGTTTATTGCGTGAGAAAAGGTTCACCTTCATATTGCTTTCCGGATCATGAATCCGGAACTTAAGGACCTTGCCGTTTTCAGTCACGGTATAACGTTCGATCTTATCAATTAGTTCACTGGAGATCTGGTTTATATTTACTCTCAGTTCCACTGATCGGACCAGTTTTTCTCGAACATCAGCCAGCATATGTATCATTTTAATCCTCAGGGAGTATATTTTCCGGTTGGGTTCGTCGCGGGGACTCCACTCATTGACACTGGCTCTGATCATAAGTGCTACACCCGGACTGAAATAATGTTTGTAGTTCACGTAATCGTCATTTTTGAGCCGTATGTTGTATGTATCTGTGTAATCTTCAAGCTGGGCCAGCAAATAGGGCTTATTCCTCCACTGGTCCACTCCATCCCTGATGGTTTTCACCATACCACAGAAGACCAGGTCGCGTCCTTTGTGCTCCTGTAAATCACTTAATTGATGCAATGTATTGGGACAGAATGAATCGATCTCCAGTTTGAACCGGTCCAGCGGGTGCGCAGTCAGGTATATTCCAATGAGTTCTTTCTCACGGGTTATTTTATCCAGCAGGTGCCATTCATTCACATCAGGGGGTTCCGGTTTGGAAATGGCGATAGCACTTGATTCTCCGAAAAGGTTTTGTTGCGGAGTGTTTCTTTCGTACTGGATCTTGTTGCCATATTTGATCAATTGCTCAATAAATGTGGCATCCTCTTCTTCAACTGTATCAAGATACTGGCTTCTGTAAGTCTCTTCAAAGCAGTCAAATGCTCCTGCCACGGCCAATCCTTCCATGTTCTTTCGATTTACCTGGCGCAAATCATTCCGCTCCACAAAATCACAGATATCCTTGTAGGGTCCTGCGGAAGAGCGCTGATCAATGATACTTACAACAGCGTTTTCACCAACACCTTTAATGGCCCCAAGGCCAAATCGTATATCGCCCTTATCATTGACCATGAACCTCACATTGCTTTCATTTACATCGGGTCCCAGTACCGAGATCGACATTCTCCTGCATTCATCCATGAACTGCCCGATCTTTTTGATATCGGCAATGTTCCTGCTCAATACTGCAGCCATGAATTCAGCCGGGTAATTGGCTTTTAGATATCCCGTCTGGTAAGATATGTAGGCATAACATGTAGAGTGGGATTTATTGAAAGCATACTGGGCAAAAGCTTCCCAATCTGACCATATCTTTTCGATTTTTTGTTTTGATATTCCGTTTTTCAGGCAGCCCTGCTCAAATTTCACCTTGAGCTCATCCATCATCTTCTTGATCTTTTTGCCCATGGCCTTCCTCAGTGAATCTGCCTCGCCTCTTGTAAAACCTGCCAGCTTTCTGGATAGCAGCATTACCTGCTCCTGGTACACAGTAATTCCGTAAGTATCTTTCAGATATTCCTCCATTTCGGGCAGATCGAATTCGATTTTCTCTCTGCCATGTTTCCTGTTGATGAAACTGGGAATATATTCCATGGGTCCCGGCCTGTAAAGCGCATTCATGGCAATAAGGTCCTCAAAACGGTTGGGTTTCAGGTCTCTCAGGTATTTCTTCATGCCCGGAGATTCGAACTGAAACAGACCGGTGGTCTCTCCCTTTGAATAAAGCTCGAATGTAAGCTTGTCGTCCATGGGAATGTGATCAATATCGATTTCAATTCCTTTGGATTCCTTGATATTGGCCACAGCATCTTTGATGATGGAAAGGGTTTTCAATCCCAGGAAGTCCATCTTGAGCATTCCCACATCTTCTACAAAGTGGCCGTCAAACTGGGTGACCAGAAGATCGGATTCCTTGGACTTGCAAACCGGAAGATGTTCAGTAAGGTTGTTGCGGCCGATGATCACACCACAGGCATGAAGTCCGGTCTGCCTTACAGACCCTTCCAGCTTCTGGGCAATGCGCAGGGTATTCGAAATCAGGGGATTGGAAGAGTTAAGTTCAGATTTCAGCTCAGGTACTTCTTCGAATGCCTTTGCAAAGGTGGTCCCGGGCCTTTCCGGAACCAGTTTAGCAAGACGGTCTGCTTCCGGCAGCGGGAGTTTCTGGATGCGGGCCACATCCCTGATGGCCATTTTGGCTGCCATCGTACCGAATGTAATGATATGGGCCACCCGGTCGTGCCCGTACTTATTTACTACCCATTTGAGAACAGCATCCCTTCCATCCTCATCAAAAACAATATCAATAGCGGGCATGGAGATGCGGTCCGGATTTAAAAATCTTTCAAACAGCAAGTCATATTTGATGGGATCGATATCCGTGATGCCCAGGCAGTATGCAACGGCCGATCCGGCAGCTGATCCCCGGCCGGGACCCACTGAAACACCCATGTCGCGGGCAGCTGCAATAAAATCCTGAACAATCAGAAAATATCCGGGGAATCCCATGCGCCGGATGGTACCCAGTTCAAAATCCAGGCGTTCTTTTATTTGATCAGTAATATTAGCATACCTCTTCCGGGCTCCTTCAGAGGTGAGGTGTTTCAGGTATTCATCTTCATTTTCAAATCCTTCGGGCAAAGGAAAAAAAGGCATTACCGGGTTGGTATTCAGCTCATACTGCTCCACTTTTTCGGCCACTTCAAGGGTGTTGTTCAATACCATGGGCAGGTCCGAAAACACCTCCTTCATTTCCTCCTGGGTTTTGAACCATTCCTGCCTTGTATACCGCATTCGGGTTGGATCATCCAGATCTTTACCGGTGTTCAGACAGATGAGGTGGTCGTGGGCTTCCGCATCTTCCATATCCACAAAATGAACATCGTTGGATGCCACGCATTTGACCCCATATTTCTTGCCCAGTTCGAGCAGGGTGCGATTAACAAATACCTGGTCATCAAATACCAGCTTATTCATTCCCGGATCATCGGTCTGATGGCGTTGCAGCTCCAGGTAAAAATCCTCTCCGAAAATACGTTTATACTCCTGGATGATTTTTTCGGCATCCTCAACCGTCCGGTGCATGATGGCCTGAGGAATCTCACCTCCAAGACAAGCCGAGAGACAGATGATTCCATCATGGTACTTTTCCAACAACTCACGGTCAATGCGTGGTTTATAATAAAACCCTTCAGTCCATCCACGGGATATCATGATGATCAGGTTCCTGTATCCGGTCAGGTTCTTTGCCAGTAAAACTATATGGTCGAATGCATCCAGGTTCTTATCCTCCCTGGTATTTCTTGATCGGCGGGCGATATAAGCTTCACATCCCAGGATGGGTTTGATGCCTCGTTTGTTGGCTTCATTGTGGAATGCTTTTACCCCGAACATGTTACCGTGATCGGTGATGGCAACAGCCCGCATGCCATCATCAATGGCTTTTTTGAGGAGTTCGGGAATACTCGCTGCACCGTCAAGGATCGAATATTGGGTATGAACATGCAGGTGGCAAAACTCCACATGATCTTCAGCCTGGATGGCCGGTTCAGCGCTGTCCGGTTGGTCCCCGGTCAAAGCATCATCTTTGTCAGCCGATTCGGCTTCCCAGTTAGACTCATGTGTAATCCCGTAGCCCTGAACTTTCCCCTGGTTTTGGGAAATAAAAACACTGTATTGATCGGGAGTGATTTCAATTGACCCGGGTGAGATGATCTTCCTTCTGAGCAATTCAAAGAAACATCTGGCTGTGGCCTCTACATCTGCTGCTGCATTATGGGCCTCCAGGAATTTTTCCTCGAACAGGAATTCATACAGTTCCATCAGTTTGGGAGGTTTGAACCGACCTCCCCTGCCTCCCGGCATTTTCAGATGGTCGGTACTCGACCGCATGGTACAAACCTGTTTCTTCTCAAGGAAAGATGTTTCTGTTTCACTCCTGAGATACTCTGCTCCAAGGGCATTGATATCGAATTTCACGTTGTGACCCACCAGGTACTTTGCGCGAAGAACAGATTCATTGAACCGGCTCAATCCTTCTTGCCGGGTAACGCCATGCCTGGCTGCTTTTTCCGTGGAGATCCCGTGCACCTTTTCTGCTGAATAGGGGATTTCAAATCCATCAGGTTTGATTAGCAGGTTATGATGTTCAACCAGATTTCCGCTTTCATCATGTAGTTGCCAGGCAATTTGCACAACCCTTGGCCAGTTGTCCACATCAGAAATGGGTGCATTGTCCTTTTTAGGCAATCCGGTTGTTTCGGTATCAAAAATCAAAAACATTTCCTATCCACTTAATTATTGTTCCTTCGACTCACGGGCAAAAAAAAAGGAAAACATGAAACTTTTTCTGTAAATATCAGTAAAACAAGGAAAAGCAAACAGCCTGCCTGGTGAGGTACATGATGTGTAAAGTTAGGAGAAATAGTACTCCGATCCACCCTTGTTAATAATTTATTGGCAGGATTTTTGCGAGGTATTAAAGGATGAAAAAGCACACAGCATATCTTATTGGAATTTTTTTCGGGCTGACCCTGTTATCTTATTCTGCTTATTCACAGTCTGCCGATAAATCAGGTGCGGCGAAACTGAATACAGAGTTGCTTACAGAACAGCTGAAGGTATTCCCCAATCCTACGGATGGAAGGTTTCAGTTGAACCTGGCTTATGATGGTCAGGAGAAGGTTTCTGCAAAGGTTTTTGATATCACGGGTAAACTGGTAAAAGACATTGCCGGGGACCTGGTCATTGGCAAAGAATCTGTTACTGCAGAAGTGGACCTTCAAAATCCCAGGTCAGGTTTTTATTTCCTGCGCATCACCATCGGCAGGAGTACCATCACAAAGAAGATTATTGTGCGGTAAGCATCATCTCTCATAGTTTAAAAATACTTAAAACTTTGCGTGTTATCTGATTAATGCTACCTTTGCAGGCGCTAAAATTGTAGGTTTAATTATTAAAATTTTTAGAGTATGCCAGCAAAAATCAGATTACAAAGACAGGGTCGCAAGTTTAAAGCGATTTACTCTATTGTAGTTGCTGATAGCAGGGCGCCACGTGATGGTAAATTTATTGAATCATTGGGCCAGTATAATCCCAATACCAATCCTGCCACCATTATTCTGGATTTCAACAGAACCTTAGAATGGCTCCAGAAAGGCGCTCAACCTACCGATACATGTAGAGCTATCTTATCCTACAAAGGAGTCCTGTACAAGAAACACCTTCTTGAAGGTGTGAAAAAAGGAGCTTTTGATGAAGCTGAAGCCGAAAAGAGGTTTCAATCATGGATGTCTGAAAAAGAACAGAAGATCCAGACCAAGGTTGACCAAATCACGTCAACAAAAGAGAAGATTGACCTGAACCGTCTGGAAGAAGAAGTTAAGATCAAGGAAACAAGGGCAATTGAGATTGCTAAGAGAAAATCAGACCTTATTGCTGAAGAGGCTGCGGCTGCAGCTCCTCCTGAGGAGGCTGTTGAGGAAGTTGTAGAGGCATCTGTTGAGGAAGTTGTAGAAGCACCTGCAGAGGAGCCCAAAGCAGAGGAGTCCAAGGCCGAGGAACCTAAAGCAGAGGAACCGAAGACAGAGGAGCCCAAGACAGAGGAGCCAAAGACAGAGGAGCCCAAGGCTGAGGAAACCAAAGCTGAGACCCCCGCTGAGGAACCCAAGACTGAAGAGAAGAAAGAAACCTAAGCAATCCACTCAATGCCGGTTTCATGTGGTGTAAAAGCAGGAAGAATTTCCAAGCCGAATGGACTCCAGGGGAAAGTAAATATTATTCTCAACCCCGATACCGGAAAAAGTATTGAACCAAAAAACCCGCTGTTCATCGATATTGATGGACAGCGGGTTCCTTTTTTTGTTGAAGAGTACACCATGGTCTCGGATGACCAGGCCATTTTGCAGCTGGAATTCATCAACTCTATTGAGGAGGCGAGAACCGTCTGTGGCTGCGATGTGTACCTGGATTCCCGGTATCACCCTGCAAAACCGAAGGAATCCGGCGATCTTCATGCAGTTGTGGGATATGAAGCATTTGATCTGCAAATAGGCAATCTGGGCAGGGTAACGGATTATATAGAAAGTGACATGAATCCGGTACTATTGCTTGACTATCGGGGTAAGGAGATGATGGTGCCTGCTGCTGAGGAATTCATCATCAGGATCGATCATAGAAAAAAATCCATCCACTTTATCCTGCCGGAAGGTCTGACCGAACTGTAACATTCCCTCCTCTCTTTCGTCTTTAGGTTACATTTTAAAAGCTATATAATTATGAAAAAATTTATTATTCATGCGTTAGCAGCATTTGTGATGCTTCTCAGCACCAGTTATATATTGGCGGATATGGCCAGAGAGGATGTCCGCCAACTGGAATCATTTGATGGTATTGGAATAAGCATACACGCTGATGTCTTCTATACCACGGGAAATTCTCACGAGATCAGGATTGAAGGAGCAGATAAAGATGTGAGGGATCTTATTACAAAAGTTCAAGATGGTTTCTTGCAGGTGAAATATGAGAATTATAAAATGAAACGCTCTAAGCTGACCATCCACATCACATCCAAAGAGCTGGAAGCTGTAAAAATTTCGGGGTCTGCAAAGTTCAAAGCTGAGAATCCGGTTACATCCGATGAAATGGAATGTGCTATCTCCGGGAGTGGTAGAATATTATTCAGCCAGCTGGAATCAGAAGAGGTTGATGTAAAGATATCGGGGTCGGGCAACGTGGTGCTTGAGAATGGGAAAGCCGAAGAAATTGATGTAAAAATCAGCGGTTCGGGCGATTGTCTTGCTGAGAACTTTGCTGTATCAGAATGCACAGTGATCCTCAGCGGTTCGGGTGGTTGCAAAATTTCTGCCAATGACGAACTTGATGTGAAAATATCCGGAAGCGGAAAGGTATACTATCATGGGGATCCCCAGGTAAACAGTGTCTCTTCCGGATCAGGGAAAGTTGTTGCATTTTAAAATATGGAGCACCCCTGCCTTAATAGATGAAGGGGGAATAGCTGAAATTACATCCCAGGGCTCAATCAGCTTATCCTTTACATCCTGGGCCCGCCATTGCCATTCAGGACCAAAATCTGGTCGCACCACATTGTAGTACAACTGAGTTTGCAGGTTTAATGGTAATTTTCCACCAAGCATAACCAGTTTTCCTCCACCGGCACCCAAAGGAACAATCCATCGGTCTTCAGAATCAGCAGTCCAATCGGCAATAATAATGGGCGCACTGTTCATATACCAGCCTTTACCCTATTGACGCACAAGAAACACATTCAACATCATGTGATTTACATCGTCACGATCTGAGTTTCCGGCAAACGAACAGGTATTGTTAATTAAGGCTCCAAAGGTCCAGTCGCCCGGCTGGACCAATACCACCAATGATGGCCCTATGCTCCATTTCTGCGTCCTACGTGTGCTGCCCCCGGTTGGCATCAACTATTGGTCCAAATCCCCACATTGCCCCTTTACTTTCAGGAACGTAAAATGCAGTAAATATAATGTCACTCAATCCAGAAGAAAGCTTTCCACTTTCATTGCCAAAATTCAGAATGCGAACGATAGGAAAGATTGTCCTGGTGATTAGTTTGCCAACGGCTAAAGGAATTACCGGTTGAATGTTTAGTACATTCATATTTCGGCTGTATTCGCCATAATTCATGTTTAAATTATTCTGAAAGATTAAACGGCAAAATCCAGGAAGTGAAATTAATTGGCAGAGGCTATAGAACTTTTGAAAACTTCAGGAGTGCAATACTGTTTTTTCATGAAGGACTTGATCTTTACCCACAAAATTATCTAGTCACCCAAAACTTCCTACTTAATCGTATTCTATTCCTGTTTTTAAGGATTACTTATTCTGTATGAATGCCGGTGGTACATAATTTTCGATTTTTTCAGGGTCTGCCTGATAAGCACGAATAACAACAACCATCTTTCCACCAGGTGTATATAACCAATTTCCTTCCTCGGGTTTCGATGAAATCTTAATAATGATTGTGCCATCATCTTCAAATTTCATTTTGTCCTGGGTCAATACATAGGAATCATATTCGTTTTTATGCACAAGTACATTCTCATCGTGTACGGTAATCGACCAGAAGCCAATTTCAGTCAAGGGAGGTAATTCATCTTCTTTAAATACAATTTTACCTTCGCCCTCTGCAGTGAGTAAAAAATAATTGGCCTCTTCTTTCGAGTTGCCCCAAAGTCCAAAATGAGCTGCTGCTGCCCTGCCTATATAATTTCCGTTCAGGAATTCCCTGGTACCAAATATCTCTGTAGCCCCGATGTATCCATTTCCGATGTCAAGGTTTGCCACTTCTTTTTTGATGGCAGCATAAGCAGAATCAACGCCGGCCTGAACCAGTTCATTTTCATCTTCAGAAAGTTTCACATCACTCATTATTCCAATCTTCTTGAAGCGTTCGAATAATGCTGTCTCACTTTCAGGAATTTCAGTCAATAACTCATTGATGTATTCTACAAAAGCAGGTGAAAAAGCTTTTTCCTTATCATATTCCGGATAGCTTCTTATTTGCTCCGGTGCATTTGCAATTTTAATCGAATTCTGAATATTTCTTACCGTTTCGGCTTCTTCGGCATTTTTGATATCAATGCGAACCACTATTATCGCATGATCACCTTCCATTAATACTGGTGTTGCCGAAGTTTCGAGAAGATTTTGTGACTGGTTATAGAAAACGAATTGACCGCCATCACCATGGTTCGCCCTGCTTCCCATGTAATAAAAATTATGGGTAAACACATCAATACATTGGTAAACAATATACCGGTCTTTCACTTTTGGTAATTCAATGGTTACAGGACCATGAGAAATATCAATATACATTCCTCCGGTCATAGAAGTTAGGTTTGGTGCCACGATTGGCTGGCCAACATTATCCCAGGGAAGATTTGGGTTCATACTAACCTCATTGGCTTTCATGTTCATGAAATTGAACATCCCATTTAAGGTTTTTACCTGCTCCATCATCGGATAGGCATAAATAAAGGCATCGTAAGCAACATCTTTTAGGTTTTCAGGCTTATCATTTTTAGTGGATTGACAACTGAAGGCTAATATTGACAAACAGCTTGCAATTACAAGAATCATTTTTGAGAGTTTCATAGTCATATCGTTATTTAATGGTTTAAAATCTTATTGCACCTTAACCAATGGAGGATTAACCCATTCACCAGTTAAAGCAGCTTCTTCAGGTCCGTATAATCGTAAGACCAGATAAAAAGGTCCTTTTGGTGCGGGCAACCAGTTCTGTTCTAATTTTTCTCCCGGTGAATCTTTTTGAATATAAAAGCTTAGTGAACCATCTTCTTCAATTACAAACTGATCCATCATGGTTGAGTTCAACAGGTACCTCTCCAGCGAATTTTCGACCAACAATTGGGTCTTGCCGTCGTACAAGGTAAGTGACCAGAATGCCGAAACAGGTGGGAGTTGATCTGCCTCAAATACTATTTTGTAACTATTACCTGATGCATCTAATTTTCGCCCTTCATTATCTACAAAGTATCCTGGATATATAGCTTCCGTGCCGGAATTCCCATAAAGGCCCGTATGAGCTGCGGCAGTACGGAGCATATAAGGATCATTCATGTCGTAATTTTTTTTCGCGCTTTCTTTCAGGAATTCTCTTGTTCCGAATAACTTTGCACTTGCTAACGGGTCGGCGGAATTCTTTTCAATGAATGCTTCCAGTTCGGCAAACCCTTCTTTAACCCCTTTGACTATTGCTTCCTGAACTTCCGGGCTGAATTTATTGATATCGAATTTGTCACCGGTACCCAAGCCGATTTTTGCAAAGAGTTTCATCAATTCCTTTTCATCCGGATGTATACTTGCAAGGCTTAACATAAAATCGGTGTATTCAAAAGCGCCTGCATTGAACTGGCTTTCTTCTTTCCATTCGGGAAATGTAATATTTGCCGGGGGTGCAGGAGGTTCTGTTACCAGAAATATACTTAAAGGTTCAAATCTGTAAGCATCCTGAATAGCCTTCACATTCTTTATGTCTTCTGGATTGAACAGCTGAGTACGGATAATAGCAAAAAGAAATTGAGTTTCGCAAGGGATTACTTCTGCTATTCCTTCAGGTTTTTCGCCCGTCCAACCAGGACCTGTGATAAGGTAGTTTCCAGGCGTATTACCTGTAGCAACCGTGCTGACATAGGCAAAATTATGAGTGAACAGGTCAATAAGTTGTACCTCATAAAACCGGTCTTCTTCCATTTCGGGTACTGTAAGAACAAGAGGTTCGGTTCTTAGATCACCCCACATCATACAGTAAGGAGTATCAGAGTTGGGAGTTACTATTGCCTTGTCATTGGGGGTATAAACTCTTGCTACACAAGCCAAATAATTGAACGGCCCCTTATACTCGGGGGAGTTTTCATCAATCGAGTACATGTACATGGTTTTGTAATTCACCACCATAGGGAAACTATATATATAGGCTTCTTTAGCAATTTCTTTTGCTTCTTCAGGTGTGATTTCAGGAAGGTGATTACAACTGGTAGATGCAACAACAATTAAAGATGTAAGTGAAAAAATAAGTGCTTTTGTTTTCATTTTTTATTGAATAAAGCTTATTCAGCTTAATTATTATTTCTCCGGTTTCTTTTGAAATATCTTTCATATGTTTTGCAGTAAGATTATTTACATCTAATCTCGAACACCACGATTCAACTGTTTAATGGAATGTAATTTAATGATTACTACCTTCTCCTACAAATAACGCCAACAAATGTGGAGGTTCAGGGACGGATCACAGTAATCTCACCGTGCTCATCGAGTTTGAGAATGGTGGATGGGTTGGTGGGAGAAGTTTCTTCCTGTCGCCAGTTTACCACATAATCGATAAGCTTCAGGAGTTGGGGTTCGATTTCGCTGAATAGGGAGGGAGATGGTTTTCCTGAGATGTTTGCAGATGTGGAAACTATGGGTTTGCCTGTTCGTTCAATAAGTTGCCGGCAAAAGGGATCGGACGTGATGCGTATCCCGATAGAGCCATCTTCAGCTAACAGGTTTTGTGCGAGATTCCTGGCACCATGATAGATGATTGTTGTGGGTTTTGCAGCTGAATCAATAATTTCCAGTGCTGCTTCCGGTACATTATTCAGGTATCGGGAAAGCATGATCGGTCCGTCCATCAGGACCAACATACTTTTTCGGTCGGAGCGTTGCTTGATGTTATATACTTTTTGCACGGCACGTGGATCGGTGGCGTCACAACCGATGCCCCAAATGGTATCTGTAGGGTAGAGAATAATTCGACCGTTTTTTATATGATCTCCAGCCTTACGTACTTCTTCAACCATCATTCCTGCTTTCAAGGTATACGTTGTACAGGGCAGGAATGGTCTGTTCTTCCCTGAATTTCAGGGCATGTGCTCCTCCTTCGCGGATGAGCCGGTCTCTTAACGCAGAGTCATCGAGAATCTGATTGATGGCATGGATCATTTCCTCTTTGTCAAGGGGATTAATGAGCAAACCTCCTTTTCCGGCAGTCTCTTCCATACAACCACCCGAAGAAGTAATAACCGGGATTCCTGAATTCAGTGCCTCAAGAATTGGTATCCCGAAACCTTCATATGAAGATGGGTAGATGAAACCGCGAGATCCCTGGTAAATGGCAGGTAAATCAGAACTATGAACATGGTCAAGAAAGTGAACGTTCTTAATTCCTTGTTTCTCGATATAGCTTTTTACCTGGTTGAAATATGCAGTTTTTCTTCCAACCACAACCAGGGGAAAATTGATTTTCCCCTGGTTCATTGCTTCAACAATCTTCAACAGATTCTTCCTCTCTTCGATGGTCCCAACATATAAAAGGTATTCACCCGGAAGTGCAAATTGCCGGCGGGTGTACTGAAGGGACTCCTCACTTACACGGTTGTAGAATTGCCTGTGGCATCCCTGGTAAACGACCCGGATGCGGGATTCATCCACCTCCAGGAAACGAATAATATCCTGTTTGGTCTGTTCACTGACCGCAATGATCCTGCTGGCAAACCTGGCACCGTATTGTGCCTTTTTCTTATATATATAGCGGTCGAATGGCTTATATAATTCAGGGTGCTGAAGGAAGATCAGGTCGTGGATGGTAACAATCGACTTGATCGCAGTGCGGTGAATCCCGTAGGGTAATTCATTGCTCAGCCCATGGTATATGTCAACGGCATCATTACCAAGCCAG
>SDBT01011868.1_pt1 | contig 13999 bp, 14 predicted proteins | sample 2277101 | NCBI WGS metagenome assembly SDBT01 (sample SAMN10404973, study PRJNA504765) | marine sediment metagenome | isolation source: marine sediment core GS10_PC15, 103 cmbsf | place: Arctic Ocean: Southern Knipovich Ridge | collected 2010 | reverse complement strand
GCCTCGTTGGGTGTCTTCATTTTATGGTTCGGGTGGTTCGGCTTCAATGCCGGCAGCACCACCGTAGGCGACGGCTCCATCGGTCGCATTGCGCTGATGACCAGCCTGTCGGCCGCCGCCGGGGCCTTAGCAGCCACATTCACCGCCTGGGCTGCATTCGGCAAGCCCGACGTCACCATGGCGCTCAACGGCGCGTTGGGCGGGCTGGTGGCCATCACGGCCCCCTGCAGTACGGTCACCCCGGTGGGGGCCATATGGATCGGGCTGCTGGCCGGTGCGCTGGTGGTGATCAGCGTGACTTTCATTGATCGAACGCTCAAAATCGATGACCCGGTGGGGGCCGTTAGCGTGCATGGGGTCTGCGGCCTATGGGGCACCCTGGCCTGCGGACTGTACAATGCCGAAGCTCAACTGCAGATTGGGGCTGCCAGCACCGGCTTGCTGTACGGCGGTGGGCTCAGCCAGCTAATCAGTCAGCTGATCGGTGCCGGGACCGCCTTTGTTTGGGCTTTTGGACTCGGTTTGCTACTGTTCTCTGTTTTGAAACATACAATTGGCCTGCGGGTCAGTGAGAGTGAAGAGATCCAGGGGCTGGACATCGGAGAACATGGCATGGAGTCCTACGCCGGGTTCCAGATTTTCATCGCCGAATAGGAGGATAGAAATTGAAATTAATCGTCGCGATAATACAGCCCCAGGAACTGACGCCTATCAAGGAAGCATTGGTTCACGAACATATTTCCCGGTTTACCATCTCCAATGCCCTCGGGCAGGGAGCGGAGATACCGATTCACGAGGTTTACCGGGGAATCGCCCACGATATGAAACTGCTGAAGAAAGTCAGGCTGGAAATCGCCGTCAACGATGAATTCGTGGACCAGGCAGTGAATGCCATTTGTAGCGTGGCCCGAACCGCCGACGGCACCGGCCGGGGTAAGATATTCATTCTGCCCATTGAGCAGTGTATCCGCATCAGGACCGGTGAAACCGGGTCGCAGGCTATCGGTTGAACATGCTGCCAGGGACCGGCCATTCGAGTGTGACCATGGACGATTGAGAACATTCCGCGTCCGGCCTAGAAGTAGTGCTCCCAACTGACACAGGCGCTGGCGGCCAAACATGATGAATGTATTATCCATGAATTGGTGCCCACTGCTTGTTGGCGATAGCGCTCGGGAAAGATGCGTATATCAGGGGTTAGAGGCCGGTCAGGCTTCGGAGTGCTTGATCAGCGGCTCCAGCGGCTTTCGAAAGGCCCATTTTTTGCCCCGGTGAGAGGCCACCAGGTCGATGTGGCGACCACCCTTGATCAGGTCCCGCACCAGGAACAGGGCCGCCTTGCGCTGCAGGTCAGTTTGATCCAGGTTACCCGGGTCCGGGCCAGGTAAGGTTATCGGCTGGCCGGTGAACCTGATCTTATAGGTAAATACCTCCTGTTTTGGGCCTTTGATTTTGTAGTAAAGGATATCGCACCCCTTATCCCCGCCTGTTGGTTCATCCTCAATGTCCACTTCGATATCCCATCGCCCGGCCTGGTTATGGTAGGTACTATTACGCAACGGTTTGATCATTATTTTCTCACTCTTAAAAGATACATCAGGGCTGCGCCCCCCAGCCCTGGACAATAGGGCACCTGGTCGTCCGGCACGAGGCGGCTCTAAAATAGGGCTATAAGCCAAAAACGAGCGTAAAAGGTATAGCCTTTCCTACGGCGCCGCAACCTGAAATCCCTGCACAAATAATCAACCACCACTACCCCGCCTGAGTATAAAGGGGTAGGTCGTTCCCGGCAGCCGCTCCGAGCTATCCAACACTGTGGCTACAAATCGTGGATCGGTACCTTAACCTTTCCTTCAGGGCCGCATCTAAAAGGGTGATGAATCGAAACACTGGTGCTCTTTTATTACTTGGATATTGAATTGAAAACTAATTAGGAGAATGAACCATGTATCCAACATTCAAACAAGCCATCCTCATAGTCCTGGCCCTTGCAGGGCTGCTGTTAGCCCAAGGCCCTGGGCCCCGCGGTCATGGAATGGGATTGGGTCCCTGCTACCAACCCCAGCTGACCCAGGAGCAACGCACCGAGTTGCACGACTTGGTTTCCGGCCTGCGGGATGACGACACCTCCCGCGAGGATATCCACGCCGCCGTGACCGAACTATTCACCTCCTGGGGGATGGACCCGCCCAAGTTCCACCTTGGCCCCGGTCGCCGTGGCCCAGCTCCCTGGGCGGATCAGCTCACCGAGGAACAACGCACCGAGTTGCACGAATTGGTGTCCGGCCTGCGGGATGACGGCGCCACCCGTGAGGATATCCACGCCGCCGTGACCGAACTATTCACCTCCTGGGGGATCGACCCGCCTGAGTTCCGCCTTGGCCCCGGTCGCCGTGGCCCGGCTCCCTGGGCGGATCAGCTCACCGATGAGCAGCGTAGCCAACTCCGTGAACTCCGCTTCACCCTGTGGGATAACGGCGCCACCCGTGAGGAAATCCGCGCCGCCGTGGTAGCCCAACTGACCGAGTGGGGTATCGACACGAGTTGCCCCGGCGACAGCCGCCTGGGCGACCGCGCCGGGCGCACCAGCCGCATCCAGGGTCGTAACTACCCTAATCCTTTCAATCCGAGCACCCAGATCGTTTATACCCTCACTGAACCGGCGGTGGTGGAAGTGGCCATCTACAACCTCACCGGCCACCTGATGCGTTCCTACAGGCAAGGTAGCCAGTCGGCGGGAAGCTACTCCCTTGATTGGAACGGCCGGGCCGCGAACGGTATGCCGGCGCCCTCGGGAGTCTATTTCTACCGCATCCAGGCCGGCAACGAGGTATTCACCGATCGTATGCTGCTTATGAAGTAGGAATCGGCACGGCGACTGCCGCTAATTAAGTAGAATATGATGGATGGGACGGTTAACGCCGTCCCATCTTATTTTTAAGGCACCCGGGCAGAGCGGAGTCGAGGTGATGGTATTAAATTCGATGCGAATTGGCGCCGCCCCACGATCCGAGGTGATGAAAGTACTCCCCACCAAAGTCATTGTGATCGCTATTATCTTGGCCTGGTTTCCGTCGATCGCTGTGTCCGGGATCGACAGTGTACGCTCTGCAACGCCAGCATTCGCCCGCCAATGGCGCTGGCTGGACCGGGACTGGGCCGGCGCCCTGGTGCCGGGGCCCTACGTCAGTTACGCCAGTGTGTTTTTCGCCCGCTATAGCAGCCGTGACATCGCCCTCTGGCAGGAGGATGAGCTGCGGCTTTATCGGGATCTGCTGGTCCGATCGATCCGGCGGCCACGCTATCTGCTGCTGGAAGCGACTGCCTACCCACTGGCCGGTGTTTCAGCCTGGCTTCCGACTGGAGCTCCGGCCACTTACCGCCGCTTCAACCTGGGGCAAGAATTCAACCTGGTACGTAGCCTGGGCGCCGGTTTCCAGGAACCGTGGTCCGTCAGCCTCTTTCTCGGCCAGATCGACGACTTCTGGGAACTCACAGCGGACGATCAACTGGTGATAGTCTCTTCCGGCATCTCCGGCCTGGTGCTCACCGGGGGCTGGCATCAACTATTTGATAATGCCGTGGTGCCGGCCGGTTGGCTGAAAGCGGAATGGAAACTCAAGGGCCAGGGTAGCCTTAAGCGCTTCTGGAACCTGAATGTCGGTTACCGTTGGTATGGCCTGCGCGAGGTGGATAATACCCTGGTCGTCTCGTTGAGACGGCAACGGACCAACCGCGACAGGCTCGATTGGGGTCTTAAGCAGAATACTATTTCAGTGGTGGAATTACAGCTGCCGCCGGCTCGGGCCGCTGACGGATTCACCCGCATACAGCTGGAATACGGTAAAGTGTTTCCCCTATGGAAGGCCCTGGTAGGTCTGAAGATAGGGTACATCTTTGAGAATCGCCGCGAGTACAACGTAGTTACCAAGACCTTCAGCGCCAAGCGCTTTCAGCAAAGTGAAATATTCCTCCAGCCGGTGTTGTTCTTTTAATGTTGATCATACCACCTCCATACGCCCTGTATTAGGATTGCCGGTGTGCTTTTGCTTCCCAGCAATAACAAAGCGCTACGAAATTCCTCTTGCATACATCTATCTTATAGTATAATATATACTAGTTGTTATAATAGTATTGGGGGAGAATGACATATTCAGTAATCAATCTGATTCTACTTGGCCAGGTAATTCGTAAACCGGTGAGTGCTTACGATCTAGCCCACCTGCTGGATCAGCACAACCTGAGTGCAATGGTCAGGATCAGCAAACCGGCCATATACAGCAATATCCGAAAACTGCTGGAGCGGGGCTACCTGGAGGGCCGCATCACCAAGACCCGGCGACGGCCGGAGAAACGGGTTTGCTACCCTACCGATAGAGGCCGGGCTCGCTTCCAGGAGCTGTTGGCCCATTTTGCCGCCCAGCCCGTGAAGTATCATTTCGATTTCAACGCCCTGATAATATCTGTTTCCCAGCTGCCGCGGGAGGTAGGCGAACCGTTGCTGGAGCAGTTGCGCTCAGGCTTAGAAGAGCAACGGCGTTTGCTCCAGGGTCGGCTAAGGGAACCTGGTGAGCTCTCATTCGCCGGCCGATCCGTTATCAGGCAGCAATACCTCCTGAACGAGGCCTTGCTCAAGTGGTTGCGGGAATTCAGGGGGGAGTATCGCACCCGAATGAGATCAAGCATTTAATAGTTTATGAATATCTACAATAGTAGTATAAAATACAGTATATCCAGTATCTATGGATTCAACCATCTCGTCACGGCTACCCCCTGGATACCCCCAACGATCCAGCCCGGCAGCAGGCCGTAATCAAGGCGGCCCTGCAATTGCTGGAGGATCACGCGTCGCAGCCGACGCCTCTAGTGGACTACCCCGGCCCCGACTAAGCCTCGCTAGCCCACCTTGGCAATAGCACTGACCTCGTTTAACATTACCGATCACTAGTGCGCGGTTTATATGCCTTCAACCCCTGAAAAAATAGATTTCTTCATCAGCTATAATAAGACCGATAAAGCCTGGGCCGAGTGGATCGCCTGGGAACTGGAGGAGGCCGATTATACTACCATTTTCCAAGCCTGGGACTTCCGGCCGGGCCGCCTTCCAGGATTATCGCCGCCAGATGGACCAGGTCTTCTCCGGCCTGCCGGATTGATTTATTAGCCTAATTAAACGAGGAACGGATCGCATGGGTGATTACAACGAATTCTCTCTGGACTTAAAGATTTACTTGAGGGCCTACCGTTGGCGCCGGTTGGATCCGGTGCCCTGGACGCCGCTGGAAAAGCCCCTGTCACAATGCCGCCTGGCCTTGGTTTCCAGTGCCGCCCATGTCCTGCCGGACCAGGAACCCTTCGATCGCTCGATCAAGGGTGGCGATGTGAGTTTCCGGTCGATCCCCGCCGATGTGGAAGGTTCCCGGTTGATCGATACCCATCCCAGCAAAAGCTTTGACCACTCCGGCCTGGCTCAAGATCCAAACCTGGCTTTCCCCATCGAGCGGGTCAACGAACTGGCAGCAGCCGGACGCATCGGGGAAGTGAATCATCGACATCTATCGTTCTGTGGCCAGATTACCGCCCCCGGCCGCCTGGTCCGCGATACGGCCCCCGAAGCCGCCGACTGGCTGGTGGCGGACGGCGTGGACGTGGCCCTGCTGGTACCGGTGTGACCCCTGTGCACCCAGGCCGTGGGCCTGGTAGCCGCCGCCATCGAGCGCCGGGGAATTGCCACGGTGGCCATCCAGCTGCTCAAGCCGGTAGCCCAAAAAGTGCGCCCCCCGCGCGGCATGTGGGTACCCTTTAAACATGGCTACCCCCTGGATACCCCCAACGATCCCGCCCGGCAGCAGGCCGTGATCGAGGCGGCCCTGCAATTGCTGGAGGATCCCCGGTTGCAGCCGCCGGTGCTGGTAGACTACCGGTCGTAGGAAATAATACACTCCATGCTTTTGCTGAATGTCCAGCGATCAGGGCCAAAAACTGTTTCAAACATAATTAATACTCCACAGACTATTATTTGGCTAGGGCAATTGGCACTATATTGATATAATACGTAATTGACATACTGACCATTTAACTGCCTAATTTCATCCACAAATGCCCTTACGCCTAGTCAACCGTTCTTATTCTTTGGCCGCTCTATTGTTCGCTGGCCTAGCTACGGTCCTATCTGCCGCCGGACCGCAGGAAGCAGATGCGAGCGGTGAGTCATTGGCAACCCGTGCGCTGATAGTGGGGCTGGGAGATCAACTTGCCCTCAGCCCGTTTAATAGCGCCTCCTTGGCGCTGGTGCTACCTAGCGGCCCAAGCCGTGCCTGGCGGCTAGAACTGATCGCATCAACTCATATTTCCAATAAACGGCCAACCAGCGACTATAAGCCGGTTTTCTCGGCCAAAATCAGCGGCGACATAATTCAGATCTGGATCCAAGATATTGCTTTGGGTGTGCAGCTCTATCGGCTGCATTATAAAAAAGCGGCTCAAAATCTGGTGATCTATTCGGGACTGGGCCCCAGACTGACGCTCGTCCACCGCGGTTCCCATCCAGAATTCGCATCGATAACGCCCGAGGACTCCTACCCCTCGACGGCTGAAGACTTCTCGACGATTGATGACTTTCTCCCTGGAGCAGCTTTAGGTGTCGGCGCCGTCCTGGGCTTCAGCCGCCGAATCGGCGCACATTTCTGGTGGCAAGGGGAATATAGTCTCCATCTAGACAGCTTCTATACCAAGGTCAACACTGACAACGATCCAAGAACCCGTCCACAAACTCGAACGGCCACCAGCGAGCTCGGAGTGGACCTTAGTTCAGGCGTTTCAATGGGGCTGGCCTTTGAATTTTGAGACTACTGCTGAGCTTTAAAGGAGACAAGTTATGGATAACAAGTTTATCACAAACCAGCTTCTCTGCCTTTTGTTGGCCACGGCTTACTCGGCCATCTGGGCGCAGGAACTGCCGGAAAAGGAAAGCTCCAAGCCCGGTCGGCAGGCTTTGCAGTTCGAGGTCGGCAGGAATTTGAGCCTGTCCGATTTTCAAGGCAGCACCCTATCGTACCGGAGACAAACTTCCGCCACGTCGGCTTGGCAGATCGGGGTGAGCCTGTCGGGTAACTTTTCCACCAGCGAGGGAACCGAAAAGAGAGACGTCTCAGCCTACGATAGCCTGGATATTGATTATCATCTCTATGATACTTCAAAAAAAGAGGCGCTCATTGCATTTTGGTCTGGTATCGCAACGCCTTAAATATTCCCAAACCGGACCGAATCTATACTTTATTCGGGGAGTGGGCCCGATATTTAGCGTCGATTACTCCTTCTCAGAGGACCAGTTGGACATAACAGGTGGTTACATTCCTCGGTCTGGTTATTCCTACCGGGTTAGTCGGCGCAAAAGATGGACCATCGCCGCCGGCCTCAGTGGGATTGTTGGGGCCGAATGGTTTCTTACCTCTCAAATGAGTTTGATGGCCGCCTATTTTTCAGCTCTAAATATGCAGTATGGCGGTGATGAAATCCTTATTAAGACAGTTTATCAATCCCGCACCAATCTTCGAGATACAAACTCTCCGGAGGTCTCATTATCCATCGTATCACAGGTACGATTGGGCCTTTCGGTTTATTTTTGAGTAGGTCTATATAAGCCTGTAATCGGTCGATCCACATCCTACCATACTCCCCCTTACCGCTTTGCAACCCAAATTGATAAAACTCCTTGCCCCCGCTCTTTTTCTTCTCTAATTTCCGACCGACCAGTCAGTCAGTTTAGGCATCTAGCCTGTTTGGTAAGAAGAAAATTGGAGCGAAATGGAAATGGTAATACACTTTGTGATCAACCACAGTGACCGACCAGTCAGTCATATGGCACAACGGCTAGCCTGATGGCCCCTACCCCGCCACCCATTGAAGACAAGCGCCGCCGCATTATCGAGGCCGCCGTAACGGTGTTCGCTCGCCGGGGACTGGAGCGCGGCAAAATCGCCGATATTGCTACCGAAGCAGGCATCGGCAAGGGCACCATCTACGAGTACTTCCGCAGCAAGGAGGAGATCTTCGCCGCCATTATCGAGGGCTTCTTCCAGGAGATCAACCAGGCTTTCCTGCCTGTGCTCAACAGCCGCCGGCCCCCCGTGGAAAAGATCACCCGGCTCATCGACTACTCCTTCGACTTTCTCGACCAGTTCATGCAGAGCGATCAGGCCGATGACTGGACCATCATAATGGAGATTTTCACCCAGGGGATGCGTGCCGACGGCGATCCTCAGCTCCAGGAGGCCACCGCCCGGGCCGTACATAGCGCTATTGACCAATTCATACCGATGCTGGAGGAGGGCATCTCCGCCGGTCTGTTCCGCGACGTGGACCCGCCCTATTTCGCTCTGGTGCTGTTCGGCGCCCTCGATGGTTTAGCCATGCACTTTTATCTCCAACGCCACCACCTGGACCTGGAGCGGCTCAAAGTGGCTACCCGTGAAATATTCTTACGGGGCATCCTTAAATAGGAGGTCCAAAAAATGAAATTGAACATCCGTAGCATAATCGCCCTTTGTTTACTGGGCCTGGCTTTACCCGGCCTGCTTTCGGCCCAGATCACCGGGACAGAGATATTGGAGCAGGTGCTGGACGTAATGAATCCCCCCAACGCCCGGGCCGTGGTGCGCCAGACCATTGTCACCACTTCTGGAAAAACCCGCACCTTCGAGTACGAGTCATTCATGGGTGATAAGGGCGAAAATTCGCTGATGCGCTACCGCTCACCCTCAAGGACGCGGGGCAACGCCATGCTCATGACCGAGTTTTCCGACAACATATGGATGTATATTAACCGCACCGGCCGGGTGCGGAAGCTGGCCAGCCATGCCAAGAAGCAGAAGTTCGAGGGCTCCGATTTCACCTACGAAGACATGGGCTCCGGTGATTCATGGAAGCACGATTACACGCCCCAGAACATGGGCCTCACCAAACTGGACGGTGAAGAGTGCTACCGGCTGGAACTCACCGCCGCCGCTGAGGACCTTTCATACTCCAAAATAGGATGTACCGTCCGAACTTCCGATTACTTGCCATTGCAAATCGATTACTATGATGAGGAGGGCACTCATACAAAGGTGCTACGCTTGGCAGATATTCAAGTAATCGAGGGTATTCCTACGGCCATGCACATGGTCATGGAAAACCTGGTGGACCGCACCAGCACCTGGATGGAAACGATAGAAATCACCTACGATGTAACCTTCGATGACGACTTCTTCACCGAACGGAATCTGAAAAAACGGTAATACCTGTTGATGGATAGGCCTGTGGGAAAATTACTTATTTGCATCACTCTGCTGGCTACGGGGCTGGCGGCGCAGGTGGACTGGTACGGCTATTTTGAGGCCGAGGGCGATTACTTCGACTTGCCGGCCGGCGATATCTACTTCGGCTACAACAAGCTGCGCGTGGACCTCGATGCCGCCCCCGGCGAAAATTTCCGGGTGGGTGCCGATTTCATTCGTCGCGCCTACATCGGCCAGAGCACTTTCAACTTTATGGATTTTCTGCCGGAGGATCTCTGGCCGGTGCTCCCCACCGGGGGTACCCTCAGCTATTTCCCGGTAACGCTGTCCGATACAATGTTCGTGGATAATGCCTTCATGGAAATCTATTTCCCTTGGTTTGATATCACCCTGGGCCGCCAGCAGATCTCTCCAGGCGTCGGCTATGCCTGGAATCCCACCGACATTTTCAACGTGAAGGATATCCTCGACCCCACCTATGAACAGACCGGCGTCGAGGCGGTACAGATTTTCATCCCACTGCGCTGGGGGCTGCGGCTGTCAGGCATTCTTCAACCGCGGTCCAGTTGGGAACGGACCACGCAGTATTATCAGCTCAAGGGTTTACTGGGACAATTTGATTTATCCGTCGTATATGCAGCATCCGAGTTAATGAAAACGGGACTGTTAACCACCGATACTACCTTCAGGGAGCTGCTGGGTTTCAATATTGAAGGCGAGCTAGCCGGCTTGGGCGTGCGTGGTGAGTTCGCCGTTAACCGCCTCGATTTCGCCACTGCTGACCTGCGTTACGAATACGTGCTGGGCGTGGACTATACTACCGAGTCGTCGCTCTACCTGATGGGGGAGTACTTCCATAACGATTTCGGTGTCGATCCGGACCTGGTGACCTTTGACGATTACGTCAGTTACTTTCTGGGCGAAATGCACAGCCTGAACACCGACTACCTGTTTGCCATGGCCATGTACCCGGTCACCGACCTGATAAGCGCCGAGATGTTTACCATATACAACCTGAACGACGGCAGCCTGGTGATTAATCCCCAGTTGACCTATAACATATTTGAGGATGTAGAACTGACCGTTACCGGTAGTCTGTTCGCGGGGGAAGAAACTGATGAGTTCGGCTACCAGGAAACGGGCCTGCGTTTGCGGTTAAGAGCCTATTTCTAGAAAGCGTTAATATAATTTGGTAATAATATGGAAGGGACGGTGAAAAGATGAGACAGCGCATGCTTACCACCCTGGGCCGCTGGGCCGGGGAGAAAACCTGGTGGATGTTATCCTTTATTGTCTTGGCAACCATGATCTTCGGCGCCCTGGCCGGGCAATTGCAGATGAGCATGGACCTTACGAGTCTGATGCCCAGCGATGACCCCATGGTAGACGAGTTCAACTATATCACCAAGGAGTTTAACGGCGCTTCTACATTTTTCGTGGTGATTGAGGGCGAGCAGGAAGAAATGATCGCGTTCGCCGACCATGTTAGTCCTATGATAAAGGATCTGGAAGGCTGGATTGAACGTGATGGCTCAGATAAGGTCAAGGGTGAGTTGCGGGCTGCTATGGATAATGTGGCCGCCGGGAAAGCCGCATACGATGGTCACTACATTGAGCGTGTAGAATTCCGCCAGCCAGTTGATTTCATGCGTGATCACGGTTTGATGCTGATCAAACCGAAAGATTTGAAAAATACCAGGGAGGTATTTACAAATCCAAACCTGCTGCCATTTCTTACCAATATGAATAACTCACTTGAGAAAGAGTATCTACAGTCGGACGAAAAAATATCGACTACTCAGCGGGAATTCATGGCGGTTTCCTATCTTGACGGAATTGAAACCTGGGTGGATAATACCACGGCGGCACTACTGGGCGAGACGTACGATCCCGCCTACGGAGCGGCTGCCGCTGAGGCTGTGGGTATTGGTGTTCCGTATCTCACGTCACCCGACCGCAGTATGATGTTAATCATGGTGGAGCCGACTATCAGCATGTTGGAAATGGATCATCTTATGCCAGTGGTTGATGGTGTTGAAGAAATAGCCAAGAAATATGCCCCGGACTTCAATGTGAGTGCTGGTCTCGCCGGGGGTTTGCCGCTGGGACGTGATGAGATGGTGGCGGGGTTGGAGGATTCGTTCTTTCTAACGATTCTTGCCCTGGTAGCAGTATTCGTCCTATTCGTCATCACTTTCAAAATGCTGAGCAGTCCCATTTTGGCAATGGTGAATCTGATTATCGGCTTGACCTGGGCTATGGGTATTTCCTGGCTATTGGTGGACTCGCTCAACATGATGACAGCCATGATGGCGGTGGTGTTGGTAGGATTGGGCATCGATTTCTCAATTCATATCATATCGGTCTTTTCGGAGCACCTACACAAGGGTGTGGAATCGAAGCAGGCCATGGTAGAGACGCTACAAAAAGTAGGCAGCGGCATCATGACCGGCGGTTTCACGACGGCGGCAGCATTCCTTACCCTCATGATTGGCCGGAGCGCCGGATTCATCGAGTTCGGTCTGGTATGCGGCGTAGGCCTGATCACTATTATGATCTCGACCATGTTTACCATGCCGACCCTGATTATGGTCAGGCAGCGGTACCGCGAGTGGCGCGGCAAGACCATCACGAAGACCAAGGACATCTCCTACGGGCCGATCGGCAAAATTGGTCAGTCGGTGTATAACCGCTGGAAGGTCTCATTGGTTGGTATGCTAATCGTAACAGTTTTCTTTGGTTATATGGCCAGCAAGATGACTATGGACTATAATTATTTGAACATGGAGCCTGAAGGATTGGAGTCCATCGAGTTGGGCGATAAAATGATCGAGAAGTACAACTTTTCGCCCGATGTAACAATGATGACGGCAAAATCACTGGAGGAAAACGAACGGTTTACCAGGGAGGCAAAAGAAAAAGCCCATGTTAGCTATGTAGAGTCGATAACCGATTATCTGCCCGAACCAATCGAGCAAGAAGCTAGACGAGCCGGAATCTTGAGCATCGGCGCTGCCATGCAGGGGAGCAGTGTTGCATCGACGGTATCGGCTGATAGCTGGGAGGCGATCAGGGCAGAGCTTGAGCGGCTGGAGATGAATGTCATCGAAATGCAGGAGATGGCCTTCATGGGCGGCCAGGATAATGTGGATGCGAAAGCTACAAGGTTGGTTGGTAATCCGGAGCAGCCGGAGGCTATCGGAAATCTAACAGACCTGATTGGTAGACTGGATGACGGAAGTATCGACTCAGGTAGGCTGAATCGTTATAACGGCGATTTCGGTAGCAACTTCAAGAGCTTGGTGCTCGATATGGCCGATACGTCTACCATAACACTGGATATGCTACCCGATCTGATTCGTAATAAGCACGTGAGCGATGACGGCAGCAGATTTCTGTTGACCGTATATCCAAAGGGTAATGTGTGGCACATCGACTATCTGAAAGCATTTGCCGAAGAGATGCTCGATATTACGCCGGCGATTGCAGGTACGCCGCCCATGTTCTACTTTCTGCTTGAGATTATTGGTGAGGATGGCAAACGGGCATCCATGCTCACCATACTGGTGGTATTCCTGTTCCTGTGGGCCGACTTCAGGTCCCTCAAGCACGCCTTCCTGGCGATGGTCCCGCTGGTGTTCGGAGTCATCTGGATGGTAGGCATCATGGGTCTCACCGGCATCCAGATCACACTGTTGAATATAATCGCCATACCGTTGATCATTGGTATTGGCATTGATGATGGAGTGCACTTACTCCATCGTTACCGCATCGAGGGTCTGGGCGCGCTGGACATAGTTTATCGTTCCACCGGTAAGGCCATTATCATAACCTCCCTTACCACCATGCTGGCCTTTGGCTCGCTGGTTTTTGCCACCTACCGCGGGTTTGGAAGTATGGGGCTGGCCCTGTTCATCGGCGTCGGCGCCTGCCTGGCCACTTCCTTACTGGTGCTGCCGGCGGTGCTGGCGCTGGTGGAACGCAAGCGCTAAGCCAGCCCTAACTCTATCAATCCCGCAGCCGGATTGCCCCCGGGCGGTCCGGCTGCCTTCTTTCTGTGGAAGACAGTTTTACCCTCCTTGTTGCCAGGGTTATCTAAATTGCACCTCTCCATGAGCAAGGAACGCAAAGTATGACGGCAACTTGCCCCCGGACTGCCCTGCTACTGGGTGCCAGTGGCCTGGTGGGTAGCAATTGTCTTCGCGCACTGCTGGCACGGGCGGAATACCAGGTGGTCACCGCCCCGGTCCGCCGGCTGTTGGCTTGGGAACATCCCAAACTGGTGCAGCCGGTGATCGACTTCGAGCAGCTGGACGAGCGGGCGGGATTGCTTAGGGCGGATGATATCTTCTGTTGCCTGGGAACCACGATGAAGAAGGCCGGCAGCCAGGAATCCTTCACCCGTGTGGATCATGACTATCCGTTGGAAATCGCCCGGCTGGCTGCCCGGCAGGGAGCCCGGCAGTTCCTGCTGGTGAGCGCCCTGGGTGCTGATCCGGGCTCCCGGATATTCTATAATCGGGTCAAGGGCCAGGTCGAAGAGGCGATCTCCGCGCTCCCCTTCAAGGCAGTGCACATATTCCGGCCTTCACTGATAATGGGGCACCGCTCCGAGTTCCGGCCAATGGAGTTGATCGTAAAAGCCCTGAGCCCTGTCCTGCGGCTGCTGATGTTCGGCGCCTTGCGGCGCTACCGCCCCATAAAGGCGGCTACCATCGCCG
>SDBT01011867.1_pt1 | contig 13999 bp, 11 predicted proteins | sample 2277101 | NCBI WGS metagenome assembly SDBT01 (sample SAMN10404973, study PRJNA504765) | marine sediment metagenome | isolation source: marine sediment core GS10_PC15, 103 cmbsf | place: Arctic Ocean: Southern Knipovich Ridge | collected 2010 | reverse complement strand
CCCTAGAATTACGCCGAGTGAGCGCAGTCCAAATAAGTCCGCCACTACTAGTGATATCGCGGGTTGATAACCCCCATAAGCAAAGCCAAAAACAGCAGCAAACAGGTAAAACATCCACAGCTCTCTGGCAGAAAATAGCCAGAATATCGTCACTAGCAGTATGACAAAGCAAATAGTAGCAGCGAGCTTATGACCAGATCTATCACTAGCACTACCCATCACAATCCTGCCCGTCAGACCAGCGGCACCGATAATAGTTAGAATAATAGCGGCGCTGGCTGCCGAAATTGCCATGTCAGTAGCATGGGGTACAATATGGACCGTGATTGTTTGCACATAATACTCACCAAAGGTGAACATGGCACAAACCACCCAGAATTGCCTGGTGCGAATCGCCTTCCGGAAAGAAAACTTCTCGACTCCAGGATTTAAGTTGTTTTGTTTCACTTCACCCTCACCATATGGCGAGAGCCCCATCTGCGCCGGGTCACGCTTAATAAATTTGGCTACCAATGTCATTGCTATTAAAACTGCGATACCAATAATAGCATAGGCAGTACGCCACCCGTAGCTAGTGATGAGTAAATTAGCTAATGGCGGCATAATCATGGTACCGATACCGATACCTGCCATTACAATGCCGGTCATCAACCCTCTTCTTTTGACAAACCACCTTGATACAGCAGATATTGATGGAACGTAAGCACCACTTAAGCCAACCCCCACTATCCCGTAGGCAAGGTATAGCTGCCAGGTAGAGTTGGCTTGCGACATCAGCAAATAACCGGAACATAAAAGTAAGCCGGAGGCGAGAACAACTATTCTGGGACCAAATCTATCGCTTAATCTTCCCACGAAAATGCTAAAAAAACCGCTTAGCAGGAAAGCAAGTGAGTAGGCTCCTGAGGTGATTGCCCTTGTCCAACCAAACTCTAGTAATATCGGTTTGAAAAAAATGCCGAAGGAGTAAAATGCCCCCCAGCTTGCTACCATGGTAATAGTAGCCAGCATGACTATAATATAGCCGTAGAAAAACTTATGTTCTCCGTTTGAAATCAAATAGAGGCTCTCTTTCAATCACAAATACAGCACTTTAGATAATGATGCATATTTACCAAGAAATCAAGGATAGGTAGCCAGCAAGATGTTGGTGAGTGGTGAGAAGTCATGATTCCTTGGGAGGGGGCATAAGAGAGGGAATGTATTCCTTCGAGGTTCAGCCGATACTAATCCAATCTTCAACACTTAGCCAAATTGTGCAGTCAGGTAACAATACAAGCTGTTGTAACATCGCATACTCTCTACAATTGTATTGCCTGGCTGAGCTCCCCGAGTTCCATTATAGAATGATTACGATTATCAGTACTCCATTCGGCCCGATTACAGGGTTTGCGTCTATATCTAGGATGAGAAAACCTGATATCATTTGTCCCAAGATGTCTAAAAGAAAGTCACCGTTTGGGTCCAATATTGGTTGCTGCTCTCCTATCCTTATAATTCCGAAAAGTCAGCTACCATTGCACGAATATTGGATCACTGTTCCGTTATAGGTAGAGATATGTTCATGGGCCTGGTTATTCAATTCGGGCCTACATCGCCGCCCGTACTTCTGGCGTAACTACCCAAAATGGTATTCCCGTTCGGGTCGTTACAGGAGTTCCATCTGTTCCTAAGACGCGCCAACCCATTATCAGGTCTCCATATCGATTTGTAAGCATCCTGTCATCAACGGGTGAAGTAACAGGTTGAAGCATGCTGAATCTTGTATCTATGAGCGGACTAACATATCGGACCGGGCGATTAATATATACTATTCTCTCTGTTACATTCTCTCTTCCCGGAGGTACAACAACTCGAGGAGGTGCTGGTGCATTAAAAGTAACCATAGAAGTGCGTACTAGTGCTCCTGGCGGTGGACTATACGGATAACTACCCTGGGAGTTGCTCCCGACATTCTCGTCGACTGAACCACCTTCATCCGAGCTTGTACCATCTTCACCCGAGCTTGTACTACCTTCATCCGAGCTTGTGCCACCTTCATCGGAGCTCGTTCCACCTTCATCCGAGCCTGTGCCACCTTCATCGGAGCTTGTGCCACCTTCACCGAGGTACGGACCACTTCCACCGGGGTACAGCTCGGGCATTATAGTCATACCAGAATAAACCTCTATCACTCTTCCTCCGATATAGTAGAAAATAGCTCCAGAGCGGGAAATAATCGGGTTTCCGTTTTCATCTAAGAGAGGCCGTCCCATTTCAGGGGCTCCACCTAGGTTCATTACAGGAATACCATCTGGGTTCGTGACATACATCATATCACCTGCACGGACACTTCCACTGACCTCTCCTACTTCGTCGTAAGTAGGGTACCGGTCCTCATGGTCATCAACTATTGGCTCTCCATCACCATTGTCATCGCCGTTGCCATTGCCACCGCCGTGATCACCATTGTCATCGCCGTCATCACCATTGTCATCGCCGTCATCACCATTGCCACCGCCGTGATCACCATTGCCACCGCCGTGATCACCATTGCCACCGCCGTCATCACCATTGCCACCGCCGTTGCCAGAGTCATCGCCGCTGCCATGGCCAGAGCCGTGGCCTAATACTGGAGAAAATAAGGCCATTATCAGGATCAATGATAATACAAACGAAAAACCTAATTTCATTTTCATAGTGCTTACCTCGGCTTCTTTTTACTTCTTACAAACGTAGACCTTACTCTCTAGTTCACAGCAAACCAGGGAATAGTATTTATTTTATTGAGCAAATGTCCTCCCACCTGCCCAAGGGCTTCCTCACGAGAAATGCCGGCATCATACCAGCTCTCGAATTGGGGCACTGTCCATATATTGTCTTCCGGTAAAGAATCAGCTATCGCATTATAATCACTATCGGCTTGATAATAGACCTCAAAAGCTTGCTGAGAGTTTGTATCACCGGTGGCTGCAATAAGACTGCCAAGTTTAGCATTAAATGTGGCTATATCATTGAAATCATAAATACCAATTTCATAATAGTAATCGTACCAAAGCAAGTATGCGGTAATCGCGGACAGCTCTTCATTCAACCTAGCAGAATTATTGACCAAGTCTTCAAATTCAGCATTAGCTTTAGTCAAATCTTCAATCTTAGTATTGAGTTCTTCCAACTGCTGTTGGGAAGAGGTTAATTCGGACTGCAATTGGTCGTATTGCTCCTGAGGGATTCCGCAACTCGACAAAGCCAGCGCAATAGCCATTAATGACAGGTAGATTACGATGTACTTCATTTTTGTTACCATTATGATACACTTCTCCTCCCGGATTTTACTTACTTTAGCTGTAAACTAGCGCATTAATAATTTACGATATAACTTTTACTAGCCTGCTCCCAGCCGCAAGACCTTGTACGAACGTATTGTATACAAAAGTACCACCTGTTTCAACCCGGTGAGGGGAAAACGTTGTATTCCAGGTAACAATTTTTATTTTTGGTTTAATCTACTGAGGAAAATTGCTTTAGGCAAGACGCCCATTAGGAGCCTTTGGTGCTATAATAAATCACAAGAAAGATAAGAATTTAGCAGGGCAATGATAATATCCAACAATATCAAAAATTAGCAGGGAAAGACAGCCATTACTGCTATAGTCAAACCAAAAGAATTAGCCACTATCAAAAAGCGTTACCGGGATAGAAAAGCACTTAATTGAGGGGGAAAATGATGAAGGCAGCCGTATTTTATGGAGCAAAGGATTTTAGAGTGGAGAACATCGCAGACCCGGAGATAGAACCGACAGACGTTTTGGTTAAAGTTAGGGCTTGTGGTATTTGTGGCTCCGACCTGCACGCATACAAGCAGGGCATTTTCAGTCGTCCGGGGTTTGTGATGGGTCACGAACTGGTCGGTGAGGTAGTTGAGGTCGGTAAGAAAGTTAAAGGCATCAAGGTCGGCGACCGCGTAGCCCCGATGGTAGTCGGGCTCAATAGTGCCATTCAGGGGTGCGGTCAATGCTTTTGGTGTCTGCGGAGACAGCCGCAGTGGTGTCCCTCTATTGCCCATAAACCCTGTGGTGAATGCCAGTACTGTAAATCTGGTCAATTCTGGATGTGTGATAAAATTCAACGTTACCTGCTGATTGGCTATAGCAGAAATGGCGGTTATGCCGAGTATGTAGTTGTTCCAGACGCTGTCCTTGATAATAATATATTTAAGATTCCCGACTCGATAAGCTGGGAGGAGGCAGCCTTTATCGAACCACTCTGGGGAGCATATCGCTGGGTAATGATGGCAGAACCTCAGCTTTATGATACCGCCGTTGTCACCGGACTGGGCACCATTGGCCTGTTAGTGATGGAAGTGCTCAAGAATTATGTGTCAAAGGTAATAGTTTCCGAGGTTTCCCCAAAGCGCTTGCAGCTAGCCAAAGAGCTTGGTGCCGACGTAGTCATCGACGCTACTAAAGAGGACCCATTACAAAAGGTAATTGAACTCACCGGTACGGGGCGTGGTTTCAGCGGCAAGGGTGGTGGCTGTGCCGACATTGTCATGGAATGCTCAGGGGTAGCCATTGCTCTGCAGCAGGCTATCGAAATGACCCGTACCGGCGGGCGTATTGTTCTGGTGGGGCTGTTCGAAGAGGCTGTACCTGTAAACATTAACTACATAATTCATAAACGGCTTAGCCTGATAAGCTCCTTCAACCTGGGGAAACAACCAGTAAGTCAGGAAATTAAAGAATCGATGGAGTTGCTCACCGCGGGCAAAGTAAACGTAAAACCGCTCATCTCACACGAATTCCCGGTGGATAACATTATGGAAGCGTTTGAGGTTCAAACCAAACCAGACCAGTCGATAAAGGTGCTTATTAAGTCGTAATTTAAGCTTGCTTAATAATTGCAGCAGATGGTTTCAACTCGGAAACCCTCCAGGGTAGCTCACCTGAAGGAACGAAACCTGGAGCTCACCACCAACGAAGAGGAATGGCGGGAGGAACTTGAGAAACTCACCGAGAAGACCAGGGAATTACTGGCCGAGAGCCCTGACCTTCTCATCTCGGTCTACTCCCTTCTCGACCGCATCCAGCACTTCCACTGGGGCGAGGACTGCGTACTGGAGCGGTATCGAAAACTGGACGGCAAATTAGGAGAATTCCTCATTGATAGCGGCTTTCTTGAGAAAACGGGTAACAAACTGATTACTATCTCTGGTCACGGCTTCTGCTCCTTCGGTGAAGCCAAAGTCCAGACCCTCCCCTTAGAGTCGGATGGAGTGAAACTCAAAGGAGACCATCACGAGAATGCGCTCCTCATAACTGTAAATCTCGACCATCGCATAGAAAAGCCTCAGGATGTATTTTCCGCCATCACTCAGTCACTGTGACCGGAATTTTCATGCCTCCATACTTTTCAGCGTGGGCTCTGACTACTTGGTTTCGCGCCCAAGGTGTTTATAGGCATAAAATAATCTGTAGATGAGGACTGAGTAGGTCAAACCGGTTATGGTGACAAGACAGAAGTAAGCTTGCCCGGTCACCGCTCCGACCATTATCAAGAAAAGTCTTATGTCGCGTGAGGCCAGAGATTGGAACCCTCTGTCAAATAGGTGCCTATGATTAGCACCAATGCTTGCCCTGCTATAGCTAATGCCAATAGTACCACCAATGGCAAGAAAGCCGGCCAGCCAGATTCCGGGATAAACTTCATGGGACACCGACCACAAGGTGAGCCCCAGCACTATTAAGATATCAGCATAGCGGTCGAGCATAGAGTCCAGGAAGCCGCCGAATGTGGAGGTCATACCTTTTAGGCGAGCTATGCCGCCGTCGACACCATCAACAATAGACGATAACTGAACCAGGAGACCCCCGATTATGTTTTGGCCCAAAATGAAACTGATAAAAGATAAAACTGCAATGCCGAACGCCACAAAGCTCATTTGATTGGGGGTTATTCTTGTCTTTGCGAAGAGCCGTGTCATTGGCTCTGACAACCTTCTATTTACGTATTTAGAAATGTAACCGTCGTACACAGCTTCCGTCATTGTCTCCTATGCTCTTACCCCCTTCAAGTCTTCCTCAGTATCTACATCTGCCCAGAAGTGCCCGCTGACATCGCAGGTATCAAAGTGATACCCCTTGCTGATTAGGAAGCGGATGACGTCCGCAATTCCAATGTCGGTGCCACGGTGCTGAGCAAGCTCATCTACGGCTTGAAAGAATTTCTCTGTCAGAAGAAAGACTCCGGTATCAAGAGCATCCCAGTAAACGAGCTCCTTGCCGATATCCTTGATACAACCGGTACTATCAACAGTAACCTTGGTCGCCTCGTCTATTTGATGATGCTGTGCTGGCGTATAATCAATACAAAGAGTGTTATTGAAGGTCTGCCTTTTCAGAAGCTGTCGGACAAGCTTCTCCTCAATCAGGTGGTCTCCCATGCAAAGAACTAGAGGCTCTCCTTGTGTCCACTCTCTAGCTTTATATACTGAGATGGCGTTGCCACTGAGATAATCCGGATTAATGATATATTGCAGCTTTACGCCAAACCGGCTACCGTTGCCCAAGCCCTGCACAACCATGTCTCCCAGGTAACCAACCACGATGGCTATTTCTTTTATTCCGGATGCTGCTAATGCCTGAATGGGACGGGCTATCAGTGGCTCTTTGTCGCCTTGAGGCAATAGAACCTTGGGACAGGTGCGGGTCAACGGACCCAAACGGTTGCCGGTACCGGCGGCTAGGATAACTCCTTTTTCAACTTTCCATCCCATCATTAATTAGCACTTTCTCCTTTTTAATAGGGACTCTGAGATGCTGTACTGGAGTTCAGCATTTTCCGTAGGTGAGGCTTGGTATACCGAGCTGATTGTGGGCTGATTTAGAATACTTGGGGGGAAGACGGTTTGTCAAGCTGGTGTTCTCGTTCATATGATTAGTGACACATTACCTCCTTCATTGTCATTGCGAGCCGAAGGCGTGGCAATCTCAGTGGTGGGGTATTTCTGGAGATTGCTTCGGCACTCTATGCCTCGCAATGACACAAGGAACTACTAAGGCTTATTCCTAACTCGTCATTGCGAGCCCTACACCCCATCGTCATTGCGAGCCCTACACCCCATCGTCATTGCGAGCCGAAGGCGTGGCAATCTCAGTAGAGGATACCCTTGTACTTTGAAGTGTCACCTATCTGACTGAACTAGCTCAACTGGCACATTGCCTCGGATTGTCTAGATTCGGCAGACTTGTAATTTGTAGGATATGGACAAAGGACTGTACTCGCCTTGACAGGCTAGCCGGGATTAAGGCATTATGACTCGAACCCTATAATAGAGTCAGGCCTTGGTGGCACTTTGTTGCCGGGGATATAAAGGAGGGGGAAAAATAGAAGAATATGCTATTACGTCGACTCTTCGGCTACTCAACCTTGAGCTTCCCATACCGGGGTTTAAGCAGTTCATAGGGGTCTATTTATTTCGCGGTGAAAAGACTGCCTTGGTCGATGTCGGCCCGAAATCAGCCATACCCCATTTGCTCTCCACGATAGCCGAACTTGGCATCAGCCCCAAGGAGATTGACTATATAGTACTGACACACATCCATATAGACCATGCCGGCGGAGTAGGCATAGCAATTAAAGAGATGAGTAATGCCAAAGTTTTGGCCCACAGTCGGGCGCGTTCTCACCTGATTGACCCCGCGGTACTCTGGGAGGCTAGCCTCAAAACCCTAGGCGATATCGCCATTAACTATGGCAGTATTGAACCGGTACCTGAAGATAGGATTGTGGTGGCTACAGACCAGATGCAGCTTGAACTGGGCAATGGCCTGACGCTGGAGATATATCTTACACCGGGACATGCTACCCACCACTTGAGTCTTTTCGATAGAGCGAACAGCGTGCTTATAGCTGGTGAGGCAGCCGGAGTCTGTATTGATGGAGTGTTGAGGCCTGGTACGCCGCCACCGTTCAGACTGGAAGATGCCCTGACTTCCGTAGATAGGCTCATTACGCTTAAACCGCAAAAGTTGTGTTACGCTCACTTTGGCTGCTACGATAACGGACCGGAAAGGTTAAAGCGCTACAAAGAACAGCTCTTGTTGTGGTACGGCATTATCGACTCGGCAACTAATGCCGGTAAGAGTTTGGCAGAGATTCTGCTGTTGCTTCGTGAGAAGGACAGGAGCCTGGATTATCTTGATACTTTGGACAGGGATGAATATGCTCGGGAGCTGGCACTGCTGGGTAACAGTATCCAGGGTCTGGCTGGGTCGGTTCGGAAATCTTAGTGGAAGATTGGTTACCTCAGGCGTGCCAGGTCTCTGGCACATTCGAAGCAACAGCGGTGGCTACCTCTGGGGCTCGATAATCACCTTGATAGAATTCTTGGTCTCGGCAACAAGCTGGAAGCCCAAACCTGTCTCTGCCAGACTGAGGCGATGGGTAATCATCTGCTGTACCGGGATAGTGCCAGCCTGAATTAGTTCCAGCGCCGCCTGGTAGTCAGCCGGGCTGCCGGCATAAGAGGTGGTGAGCGTGATATCATTACGCCAAAAAAGTTCATTTATGGAAACGGGGATAGTAACACCGGGGTTTGTTGGTGCGAAGAAGAGGACGGTGCCCCCACGCTCCACTGATGCTAAGGCCTGGACGATGGCTGCTGTGGCACCAGTGCACACTATTACTAGGTCAGCTAGGCGACCGTGGTTGACCTGGCGCAGTCGGCTGGGTAAGTCCTCTTCAGCCTGGATGGTGGCATCAACTCCAAGTCGTTTTGCTGCCTCTAGCCGGTAAGGAGTTATGTCTGTTGCTATCACCTGACCTGCCCCCAGAGTGTGGGCTAGCTGTATATGGAGCAGCCCGGCAATGCCACTGCCGATGACGAGCACGCTACTTCCTGGACGCATCTGTGTCCGTCTTTGTCCACGCAGGACGCAAGCCAGCGGCTCCACGAATGTCGCTTCTTCATAAGATACTGCGTCAGACAGCAGGAATACCCCGCGGTCGACATTGATAGCTGGCAAACGAATGTATTCAGCGAAGCCACAGGGGTCAAAACTCGTCGGGCGGAGGGTATCGCACACGGTGTGATGGCCGCTCAGGCAGTAATCACAGGTGTTGCAGGGGACATGATGAGCTACGGGATACCCGGTCACCTTCTTTGTAGTGCTGTACTCCCTCTCCTGCAGCCACAATCTGTCCGCCAATCTCATGACCGAGCACCAGGGGCGCCCGGTCGAGACGATACCACTCCATCACATCACTACCGCCGATGCCGCAAGCCTCTACCCGCACCAGAAGCTCACCAGGACCAATTTGCGGGATAGGGCATCTCCTCTATCCGCACATCCCGATTGTTATACCACCTGGCAACGCGCATGCTATTTCTCTCCACGCCGGTCACAACTTCTTCCCCCTTATCTCCTTTTCACTGCTGAACAACTCCTGCGCCTTTTTGGGGGTAGCGTTTTCATGGATAATGGCACGTATTGCCTTAATCATTGCCACAGGGAAATCATTTTGCCAGATGTTCCTGCCCAGGTTTACTCCGATAGCATCCTTCTGCATGCCATCATGGACAAACTCGAATATCTCAAGCTCGGTATCAACTTGGGGTCCACCGGCCATCACTACTGGAACGGGGCAACCCCTTACCACCCGCTCGAAGTTCTCACACCAGTAGGTTTTTACCACCCGTGCTCCCAGCTCAGCAGCGATGCGACAGGCTAAAGCAAGGTAGCGGGCATCTCGTTTTTCAAGCTCTTTGCCCACAGCGGTGACTGCCATTACTGGTATGCCGTATTTTTCGCCCTCATCAACAAGCTTCGACAGGTTTAATAACGACTCTTTCTCATAGTCGCTGCCGACAAAGATAGAAATGCCTACTGCCGAAACGTTGAGACGGATACCCTCCTCCATAGAGGTGGTAATTCCTTCATTAGCCAGGTCTTTCCCTACCATACTGGTGCCGCCGGATACCCTGAGAATAATCGGCTTGGTGTTATCCGGGTCGACTGATGAACGTAATACGCCTCTGGTAATGAAGATGGCATCAGCATAGGGCAACAGTGGCTCAATAGCCTTACGCGGTTCTTCCAATCTTTTGGTGGGGCATTGAAAGTATCCGTGGTCCACTGGTAAGAACAGACAGTGACCATCGGATTGTATTAATTGTGCCATACGGTTTGCCATTCCCCATTCCATGTTAAGCACCCTCCTGTTATATTTATGGTGTGTTGCCCGATTGCCGGGGTGACCGGGCAGTTTCACGCCGTCCCATTACCTCCATCTTTTACTACAAGGGACAAGTTAATCTGCATCTGTCGGGAAAGGTATATTTGCCCCCTGAGCAGGACGCGGACTTCCTGGTCAGTCCCTGTTTTACCCCCATCCATCTTGGGCGATAGTAATGAAAAGGCTGAAGCCACACGGGTGAGCTAGTTCAGATAGATCGGTGACACTGCAAAGTATAAGGGTATTCTCCACTGAGATTGCCACGCTGCGTTCGCAATGACCTCCCTTTTGTCATTGCGAGGGGCGTTAGCCCCGAAGCAATCTCTAGGAATGTCCGGGGATTGCCACGCCTTCGGCTCGCAATGACAGTAAGGTTTAGCAATGATGGTAAAAATGGGTAGTTTGAAGGGGTTTCACCTCTTCAAAACATACTTCTCCCCCTCTCCTTGAAAGGAGAGGGGGATACAGGGGGTGAGGTTGATAAAGATGATGAAGATAATGACCGAAGTCATCCAGAAGGCAAGGGATGAGATTGCCACGCCTCCGGCTTGCAATGACCTCCTTTTGACTTTGCGAGGGGTGCTAGCCCCGAAGCAATCTCAGCCCCCCAAAGTAGCCCACCGCCGAGATTGCCACGCTGCGCTCGCAATGACAGAGGAGAGAGGGCTCGCAATGACAATGAAGGAGCTGAGCTGTTACTAATCATATGGACGAGAACAACGGGTTGCGCATTGTCTCATGAAAGGAGTAAAATCATTATGACATTAGCAGCTTTGCAGTGACGGGCCGAGGAGCTTGGCAGGGATTTATGCTTAACAAGGAGGACAGTAATATGGAAGTGAAAACAGCAGTGCTGGGCAGGGTTACCTCAATTAAGCCACGTTATCCTCTCCCCGGAGAGGAATTCACGGTGAGAGAGCCTCTGGCACCTCAGTTTCGGGAGGTGAATCTTCAAGCGGTAGAGAAGCTCGGCTGCTCTCCGAGGATTGAGCGACTCAGACAAAGCTACTTTGCCAATATACCAACGATTTGTACTCACCGTGCCCGAACTTATACCGAAGTCTACAAGGAAACTGAAGGAGAGCCAGCAGCTATCAGAAGGGGCAAAGCGTTCCAGAGATATTGCCAGGAGAAGCCAATTGTAATTCAAGATGATGAGTTAATTGTCGGTAGCCCCAGTTGCCGACCACGGTATGTTACTGTTGCTCCTGACTATTCCTGGGAGTGGGTGCTGGAGGAACTGGATACTCTTCCTTCAAGAGCACAGGACCCCTATTTGATAAGCGAAGAGCAGAAAAAGGAGCTCCGAGAGGAAATTCTCCCTTACTGGAAGGGTAAGTCGCTCCACGAATACGTTTTGGGACACCTACCACCTGAGACCAAGAGGTTAACCTACCGCACCAATTTTGCTGGGGAAATCCAGAAGTCGATGAGAGGCATGGGGCACAATGGTATCGGGTATGCCAACAAGATTTTCCCGAAGGGATTTAAGGGGATAGAGGAAACAGCCAGGAAAACTCTTAGCAAACTATCCTATGAAAACCCGGCAGACCATGAGAAGATTCACTTTTTGGAGGCAGTGATACTCTGCTGCCAGGGAATGAAAATACTGGGTGAAAGGCATGCTGCTGAGGCGCGCAGGTTAGCTCAACTTGAGAAGAACCCAGAGAGAAAGAAGGAATTACTGGAAATAGCCGAGGTATGCGATTGGGTGCCTTATAATCCACCGCGCACATTCCGTGAAGCGCTGCAGACCTGCTGGTTTGCTCAAATAGGAACAAAGATGGTGCAGGCTGGTGCCAGTTTCGGCTTGGGGCGCTTTGACCAGTACCTGTATCCATTTTATGAAAGAGATATCAGGGAAGGTAGACTAACCAGGGAAAAGGCACAGGAGTTGATTGAGTGCCTGTGGATTAAAAATGCGGAAGTGATACCACTACAGTCTGCAAACCAGGCGAGGTATTTAGCTGGCTATCCGGTCAACCAGGTTATCAATGTTGGTGGCCTGACCAGGGAAGGAAAAGATGCCACCAATGAACTCTCTTACATGTGCCTGCAGGCAACCTATGATGTGAGGCTAAATAGTCCTTCTCTAGCGGTTAGGGTTCACCAGAATAGCCCGGATGAGTTCCTGATGAAGGCGGCTGAGGTGATACGGACCGGGTGTGGTATGCCTCAGGTCCACAATGATGAAGTAGGCATCCGCATGATGTTAGCCTGTGGCACTTCCCTTGAAGATGCCTATGACTATGACATAAGAGGATGTAGTGAGGCGATGATCAGTGGTAAGATGTGGAAATACAGCGATGCCGGACCGCTTAACATGGGCGCCTGTATGGAGTTTACCTTAAATGATGGCTATGCAAGGATGATTAATGGGCAGGAAAGGTGGGGACTAGCCACTGGTGACCCACGCAAATTCAAGACTTATGAAGAATTTGAAGATGCTTTTAAGAAACAAGTGGCTCACTTGGCGAAACACGAATTTATTGCTGCTATGATTATTGAGCAAGCACATGCCACTCTCTATCCTGAGCCTTATGTGTCTTCACTGATTGAAGGTCCGGTTGAGAAGGGGGTGGATTATCTCAGGGGTGGCGCTTTGTATAATGTCGGCCCAGCACCCCAATTCACCGGCTTAGCTGATGTCGCCAATTCTCTTGCTGCCGTAAAGAAATTCGTTTTTGAAGATAAGACGCTCACCATGGATGAGCTGGTTAGTGCCCTGGAGGATAATTTTGGGGATAAAGAAGATTTACGGCTAATGCTGCTTAATCGTGGACCAAAGTATGGAAGAGATGATGAGTATGTTGATGGCATTGCTAGAAGAATCGCTGATTTTTGCGCCGAGGAGGCATCCAGGTATACCAGTTTCAGGGGTTGTCAGGGCATTTCAGGGATGTATCCTGTATCGGCAAATACACCCCTCGGTACGGCTGTTGGTGCCTTACCTTCGGGAAGGAAAGCGGGTATGCCGCTAGCCGACGGTATTTCCCCCCAGCAGGGGACAGATAAGACACCGACGGAGGTCATCAAATCAGTTACCTCATTTGACCATGCCAGACACTGCGATGGTGGTATGCTGAATTTGAAATTCAACCCCTCAGTCCTGGCTGGCGAGAGAGGATTGCGGAATTTCGTTTCCTTATTAAGAGCTTATCTCGCTCGGGGAGGGTGGCATATCCAGTTTAATGTGATTGATGCCGCCACCTTGAAAGACGCACAGGAACATCCGCAGCAGTACCCCACTTTGATGGTAAGGGTAGCCGGTTACAGTGCCTACTTTAATGACCTTTCCCGGGAAACGCAGGAGGATATTATCAGTAGGGTAGAGCATACCGGTATTTAAGCAGTAGACTCGAGTGTTATCGCTAGGAGAGGTGGTGGATGCAACAAGGCCGAGAGAGCCTTGTTGTGTTATTTATGGGAAATACGGAAGCAACAATCTTCGATATTCAGAAATTTAGTATTCATGACGGACCTGGCATCAGGACACTTATTTTTATGAAGGGATGTCCCCTGGCTTGCATCTGGTGCTCTAATCCTGAATCCCAGGTCAGCACGCCGCAGTTAGTGTTCTACGGGGAGAAGTGCATCCGCGCCAATAAGTGCTGGCAAGTTTGCCCCACTCATGCCATTTCAGTCAAGGACAATCAATTAGTTCTGGACAAGAACCTATGTAATCTCTGCGGAAAATGTGTTGAGGCTTGCTATGCTGGAGCTTGGAAGATGTTTGGCCAGGTGGTAGATGTCGATTATGTTATCCAAGAAATAGAAAAAGATA
>SDBT01011866.1_pt1 | contig 14000 bp, 17 predicted proteins | sample 2277101 | NCBI WGS metagenome assembly SDBT01 (sample SAMN10404973, study PRJNA504765) | marine sediment metagenome | isolation source: marine sediment core GS10_PC15, 103 cmbsf | place: Arctic Ocean: Southern Knipovich Ridge | collected 2010 | reverse complement strand
GTGCTCAAATGGAACCGAATTACCCTTTGCGGTGGAGTCTTTCTGGGTAGCGATGTACTCGGTTCCTGGCCTCTTTACCGCTCCGCCAAAGATCAGCGGATAAAAGTTGTCCATCGTCTTAGCGCCAGCTTCGTACTTCTGCTGGTCAGACCTCGAATCCATCTTAGGGTCTAATCGCCCTGCATTAAAAGACCTGGTTACTTTACTTACTTTAGCCATTAGAAGTATCCAAACCAAACTGCCATATCGCCAACAGATGAAGGTATCTCAATATACCAATATCTGTAACCCGCAGCATCGAGCCACACTTTACTAACACTATCGCCACCAATTGATGTGGCCTCAACTTCTTTCAGCCACCGGTCATTACTCACAACTAACGTATCTGCCCAGAACTTATTTGTTGCTGTTACGGCGTTATGTGGATATTTCACTATCGCTTGAGAACCTAATATCCCGGTTCCATCAGCAGCAATCTCAGCAGGCCCGTTTTCATTTCTCCATGCAAAGACTGTCCATGTGAATGCGTCATTATCGGCATTTCCACCACCGAAGTAAAGCACCAGACCATTTACGATAATCTCAGCTATCACCTTTGGATTGTCTGAGACATTAGGGTCAAGTCTTGGTATATCCAACAGGTCTATTGTGCCCGCTGGCTTATTAGCAAAGTCTCCAGCCGTAGCAAGGGTATCAGAGAAGGTGGTATTAGCCGCCGCCTCTTGCCTTGCCACATATAGTTTATGTGACCATGTAGTTAAACTATTGCCAGAGAGTGCCATTTAGCGACTCTCTTCCCAAATGATTGTAATAGCCGGACCTGTCCCTGAACCAGACATATTTGCAGTTGCAACTGTAAGTTTTTCATCAACTAATGGAATACCCCATGAAGCAATCTCTGTATCAGCAGCAGGCCTACCGGCATCCCACATCCATCCCAAAGGAAATGATAAAGCGCTTGCAGTAAATCCAGTCCTGGCCCAGAGGGCAACACCACTTGCGGTTAAGGTTATATCCCACGCCGCGTCACCGTTAGTATCGGTAGTGATTCTCAAGAGACGACCTGTTATTGGAAACGGCGTCTCTAATGATCCCGTAGCCGTTGCTAATGCAGTATGCGTAAAGGTCATGCTTCTCAATCTTGATACTCGCCCGCTTACCGATGGCGAGTCTGCGGCAACTAATGTCATGTTAGCCATAATAAACTCCTTATTCTAGAAATGTTGTTGTGCGACCAGCAGCCTGCCACTCATCGCCTTGTTCTTCTACAAACTGTTCACGCGCATCCATACCTATTGCACGAGGCAAATAGATTTGCTCAAGCTCCTGTTCAAATCTATCCCGCATGGCTAATCTCTGAACACGAGAATAAGACATCGCTATTGCCATTTTCCGCCATACTACCTCAACGAACCATGCAGGAAAACTTGTTACAGTTAAGTCGGTAACGGCAAGGATGTAGTCCATTTCAACGTTATCGCTTGAAAAATTTGTTAATATCCAATCCCTTCTGCGTGTCCAATCCGTAAGTTCTATGCCACCATCGCATACTTTCGTTATCTGCAAACTGGCCGGTCGTGTATATCGGAAATTGAATTTCTGCGATGTCCACTGCGCAGTAGCTGTTTCAGTTGCCGAAAACGTAGCTGTAAAGTAATATGAATTCACATCAACCTTTGTGATATTCACGTCACCATCATAAGCCCCTATTGAGCCATCTTTAATAGTGATAGTGTCGCCGGTAAGGTATTTATGCCCGGTATCAGTTGCTAATACCGTACCAGAAACAGTACCAGAATGGTTAGCAAAGGCCATTATAGAAGTAGAATCCACATCAACTTGAGACGTACTCCACTTAGAGAAGGCATATCCCTCTTCGGGGCCAGTGGTCAGCAAGTCCTCAAGTGTAGAATTCCACAAAGCATTAAACTCATCAGCAGGCGTATTGGTATCGGTGTCTATATCCGAAACTATCATTTCGCCGATGTTTACAAAGGTCTTATTCGCTATCTGGGTTTTCGTGCTCATCTGCCACCTCTTTGGGTATTTCGCTATTTACAGGTACAGGTTTCATTTGTGCCTTTTTAACCGCTGCCTTTAGTTGCTGCAATCTTGCCGCTTGTTCGATTATCGCTATCTCTACTGCTTGCCGTTCGGCAAACTTGATAAGTTGTTTCTGCCGCGCATTTGCTGAACGGTTGTCTTTGGTGAAATTAAGCCAAACACCGACGACTATCCCTGACAGCAAAACGCCAATAACAACTTTCTTTACATCCATTTCTTTCTCCTTGTTAAAATATGGGGTGAGCCGTTAAGCCCACCCCGTTAAGTTACGCATTGTTGTTTGCCCATGTACCAGCCTCAGAAGTCACATGCCAATTCGTTGCATCAATAGCTGTAATTGTCACTGTGGCAGGAATAGCATCTGTCACGCTTTCGTAAATCTTAGCTGCGGTACCACCATTTATCTTGTCGTCACCAACAGCCTGAATACGAACATCGTCAGCAGCCTGTGCGCTAACATCGACGAAAGTAAAAGTTAGCCCAGCGGCGGCAGCAGGAAGCGTATAAGTTGTTACACCATTTGTAGCAGTATTAGCAAATACTTTCCCGGAATCAGCGGCTGTGAGCGTTTCGGCAGTGCCAGGTTCGACTTCAACCTCTCTACGAAAACCAAAGAGAGTATCCCCACCATCACCAAGGACCGCACCGTTAGGAGATAGCGCTCCCGAAATGGTCACAGGATCAGTATTAGTGATAGTGAGCGCACCGGTAGTTATGAGGATAATATCATCCTCAGCATCAAGAGTGATATCACCATTGTCTGAATGGTCGGCTAACAAGTGGATTCCACCGGAGGTAGTCTCAAGCTGAAGAGCTATGCCAGCTACTGCACCAGTGGCATTGACCTTAAACTGATTGGCCTCTGCGTCACTTGTGGTAACTGTCATATTACCGCCAACTACCTGGCACGTGTCCGCAGACGCGTCCCACAAGAAGAACTCACCTGTCGTGGCACCAAAGGCTTTTATATCAACACCAGACTGGTCAACACCCAGAAGGACTTCGTAGTCGTCCGTGGCCGCTGCTGGTGAAAACTGTAGCTGCTTGGCTGTGGTCGAATGAATTGCAAAATCGTCACCGTCGCCGAATTGAATCTGAGTTGCGTCCATCATCTGAAGAATGCAGTCCTCGAACTCAACTTCGTCGTCGTTGAAGTACACCCAATCACCAGTGGTATCTGTGTACCACTTCATGGGAAGGTCGTCAGCGTCGTTACCGAACTCAATTTCGCCCGTACCATCTACAACGGCATCAAATACCCACTTATCGGCAGTGTCAACGATAGAGAAGTCGCCAGTACCCAGCACGTCACCGAAAAAGAGCGAATCACCATCGCCAAGAGCAATTGGATACGAGTCCATCAACAGTATACCGGGATTGGCGTCGAACAGTGCAATATCGGTATTGGTCGAACCAACGATCTTTAAGTCTATTGCGTTCGTTGCACCAATCTGCATCTGTCCGATATTATCCGTTGCGGCCTCGATGAGAAGGTTGGTAGCGTTCCAAGTGAACGTAACGTCAGCGGCATCACCAAAAGACAGAACTGCACTGTCCTCAATAAGTAGCTCGTCGTCTGTTGCGTCAAATAGAACGTTAGCCGTTGAACCTGTCCATGTCTGGTCGCCTGTCCATACTCCAGTTACTCCGACGAAAGCACCGGCCTTTGAAACAGACCATGTACTATCAGAGCCAAGAAGATCACCACCAGTACCATTACTATCAAACGTGAGCAATGCACCCGTGCCTGCACTCGTGATGGTCTGAGCCACCGTAGAACCTGTATCAGCCTGGACTATCGCCAGAACAATATTGTCCCCGGCATTGGTACCTGTCAGCGTAACGACACCTTCGTCAACGGTAATTGACCGGCCAATATTATATGCACCGTCCAAACTGTTACCCGAAGAACCAGCCTCGATGGCAACCCATGAAGACGCATTACGAAACTTTAACTTGTGTTCAGATAGGTCGTAATAAATCGTCCCTTCATTAGTTGCCGGTTCCGTATCTGTTGGAGTATAGAAAGTAAATTCAGTAGCAGCAGTACCGTCTGCCCTGTCTTCGACTTCCTTCGCCCAGAGAAGTAACTTGTCCTTGGGCTTTCCTGTCCACCTGTAGGAATTCTTATAAGTGGACCTTTTATCCATGCTCGTTGTGAACGCACCGAAACTCGAAACGCACATGAGCATAAACAACACAATTATTACAATCTTTTTCATTGTTTTACTCCTTAAGATTATTAACGATATTCATTAGGTTGGTCATTCTAATATGGGAACATTTCACCTTCGGCTCACACCATATATCGAAACCTGCTTCTCTGGCCTTGTCGCAGAAGTATATATCCTCACCCTTAGTTATCTGTCCGGGCTTGAATTCATTCTTCCAATAGGGCCATTCCAACTTTTCAAAGACCTTGAACTTCACAAGTACACATCCGAATCCACAATACTTCACCTTAAAGGGATTCCGTGGAAGGTCGTCGATTTCGATAGTAAAATCATCATCTCTTGCGACACTCCACGTTATCGATCTCTTGGTGGTCATCGGATATACACCTGTTACGATGTCTTTATCAAGATCAAGCAGCCTGTCTAAGGTGTTGGGCCGAGGCAAAACATCAGAGTCAATGAATAATATATGGGTAGGATTAGGTATTCTATACTTAGCATACGCAACAATTTTATCTCTTCCGAGAGTCGGAAAAGCCGTAGCTGCATAGTATGTTTCAGCAAGTTTACTCCTGTCCCATCTTTCTAATGTAGCGATTATCCTTACGTCCGCTTTATGGTCGGGCGGTAAGGGCATACCAACAACAATAGGACATCCCATATAATCCATTTCTTCTCCTTAGATATTAGAGGTACTAACCTGAGTATCGTAACTCGATTGAGGCCCGTGATCGAGCCATGCGTCAATAGTTCCAGCCGTTGTGGCCTGATTGAATGTAGCGCCAAGGCTTAAATACTGCCTCGCGTCCACATTGTACGGTATCTGAGTACGAAGCACCCACGCGCCAGCAGTGAGCGTAGAAGCCTCACGGGGACCCGACGACATCAAGACAAGACTGCTTGAGTCATGCCCCGCGGCAGCGGTGTCAGAGAACAGTTTAAAGTCCACCGTATCACCACTTGTCGTAGGTGCATAAGCTGTAGTACCGACTCTAATATTAAGCCATACCGGTTCACCCGCACCCATCTCAAGACCAGCCTGAGTGAAATTAATCGTCTTGGCGGTTGTGCCGACGTAATCAGTTGTGCTTGACCCTATGAGAGTTGCATCGTCAAAGAGTTCAAACCCTGCATCAAAAATAGCCATAATTGGCCTCCTTAAGTAAGCTGTCCTTCGACATTCAGAATCGCATCACTTCTGCGAACCGGCATATCGAGGAATTCAAATTGGGGTCTGCCGAACGGATCTTCACTTGTCCAGCGGACGTTAGTTTTGTCTTTGGCGAGAATCTGCAACTGGGTAAACACGGTCTCGTTGGCATACATGAAAATTCTGTCATTGCCCTTGAAATTGTTGCGAATCTTGATAATCAGATCCTCGTCAAGGGTATCAGACGAACCCGCAGTCGTGTCAATGTTGGCCAATCGCTTTACTGCACGAGTGTCCTCTATCGCAAGACCAATATCCCAACTAAATTCAGTTACCCATGCGTGAAGCATAGGTCTATTAGGCACACCATCCGTAAATGTGATATTGTCACCAGGAACGAATTGCTTGCCCATATCTTCGACCTTCAAACCGCCACCGTCAGTGTTCCGGGGATGGATAAGGTATACTTTGGTCGGAGACCACTGGATGAACCAGATGGATGTATGCGCCCCACCATTAGTACCACCGTTGTTCTGAACAAAATTCGACCTGTCGTTACTTAGGTTGGGGTACCTATACTGGAACCCTGCGAACTCTTCAGGAGGCTCTACTGCCGGTGAAAGCGAACCAGCAGACACGTTACCAAACAACGTGTTGGAAACTTCCTGACCCATCGACTCGATGTAGGCTCTTTGCTGATTAGAACGATACTTCTCGGGGTTGGGCTGGATTCGCATCACGTCCAGAGGAGCCTGGTATCTTGCCTTCTGCATACCAATCTGTTCACGAACCTGATTGACCAGACCGGACGTTGCCACCCAGCCGTTACCGGCCTTTACCCACTGAGAACCCGGAAGTGCGGTCCTTCGTGATATTACATGAGAAGTAATATCGGTTGAACGCTGGACAATAGCATCTGCCAGTATGTCGTTATCTTCGTTGAGGACTTCTGCCACGTTAATGATTTCATTGTTATTCGTCATTCGTGCAGCAGTCAGTAGATTCTCTCTACCGCTTATATCTGTACTTGTAACTGCCATTTGGATACTCCTTAAATTAAAGTTAGTTTTTATCTAACGTAGGAGGTATCCGTTCTTGTCGGGCTGCTACTGCGTATTAAGCTCGCTCAGCTTGGTCTTACCAGCAACTCAGGCTCTTACGAGGTGTCTGAGATTCGTGGGCTGAGTCAGTATCCAAGAGGGTGACTCGTACCCGTATTCTGTTCCTTTCTCTAAAATTTCCTGGGCCAAGTGTCTATCACACGCGAATAGGTCGTCCCAAGTTAATGTTTCGTATCTGAACTTCTCGTAATAATGTGATTTCTTGGACGAATTCTCGTTAGTTGGGACATCAGGTATATTACATTTTTTATGCCCTATCCTTTCAAGGAACTCGTCCCAAATATCTGGAAGTTGTTCTATCCGAAAACGCCATACGCAAAACTCTTCACACAGCTTATTCCATTCCAACCAATATGTCATACAGCCCAAAAGACCCCTTCCGGGTATATCAATCACATCCTCCATGAACCCCCACGACTTATGCGCCATCATGGAGGCTATCTGTTTCAGAGGATGTCTCACTTGATGGAAACAGTTATCAGGCTTGATTATCACTAATGGATAACCGACACAGCCGTTCTCCTTGACTACCTCATGTCCTACTTCGTAACCTATTACATTGAGCAACTTGGACATATACATCGTACCACTTCGTGCAGCTGCGCAGATATATATACCTTTACCAGTAGCAAGGCGCCCGTCATACTCCCAGACGACCTTGCCATCAGGACCTTTAGCCTTAGCGCCAAACTGCGACGGCTCAACCTTCGGTCCCATTCTTGAAAATACTGGTATATCTATTCTCATGGGTAAACGTGCCCCTGGGCCTCAAAATAGGCTCTCGACTTAACACCTTCTTCGCCTTCCATTGTTGCATACATATCTGCCGACTGCGGAAACTTGGGCACAAACCCCGCCTCTTCCTTCGGAGGCGATCCCTTTACGAGAGTATCATCGAGCATCTTTGCACCGATACTATTCATCACCTTGATAAAAACAGGGTTGTTGTCAAGGTTGTTGTCTACGAGAATGTTCGTAAACGCTTCCTTGATATCGTCGGGAACCAACTCTCTCAACGCTCGCTTGCTTACTTCTACGTTCTTATCGTAGTCCACGCCCCAGTCTTCGTGCAACTTCGTTGCAGCTTCCTCGTTAATCCGCTTATCCTCAGCGACCTGAATTTCTTCGGCCTTTGCCTGCCGCTCGATGACACGATTAACGAATGCACTGAATTGTTTGTCGCTTACGCCCTCACTGTGCGCGATACCAGCCATATCACCGAAGAAATCTTCGTCCAGAGCCATACCCTCAGCCATCGTCGGTTTGGTATAGCCCGATACATCACCGGGCATACCCAGCTTCTGATAGAACGCACTTCTGTTCTCTGCCGAGGTCTCGTCGTTGGGTATATCTACTCGCGAGCCCATCTTGGAAACCAATTCTCTGTAGCCACCTGCGAGGCCGTCAAGGGACTCATACTTGTCCGTTACGCCAACACGGTTCCCCTCAGAGATACCATCCCCCCAATTGGCCGCTGGTGCGTCAACTATACTTGTGTTTTCTTCTACCATTTCACTTCTCCTTAATTCTTTAGATATTCCTTACTGGCTTACTCTTATCAATCGCCGCTACGATGCGGTCGATACGACTCTCAAGAGTTTCAATTCTCGCCTCTAATCTGGCCACCTCTGTTTCGCTATTGCAAACTTCGACTGTTTTCTTCGCTACTTTTTTCTTTGCCATTATTCGATCCTCATATTTAATAAATTAACTACATATTCATCGATCTTCAATTTATCCGTTTCTACAGGACACATGCCCGCAGAACTCAGTACACACTTCATAAAATTCTCAACTGCCTGCTGTTCAGGCGTTATCAGTTGAGTAAAGAAACCAGCTTCGCTCAACATATCAGCCAATACTCTTTTACCGGCATCGGTTGAGAAGCAAACTCTGTAATCAACTTTTTTATCGAACTCAACCAACTGCTGCTCCTATCGCCTCCAAAGGACTATTTTCCTCTACGCTTTTACCAAGTCCCGGCGCGACCTTAGCCGCCTCTATTGCAAGTAGTGCCTGCCGTTCCTGCTCAATGGCCGCGGCACGATCTTCTTGTATCTGGATAATCTCATCCCGTGAATTCAAAAGGCTCTGATTCATATTACCGCTCTCGGCAATGAACTCACCTATCTCAACCTTCTTATAAACATCCAACACTTCCGGTCCTAAAACTTCAGCGGTCCGTGCAGCTAACTCTAATGTTTGAATAGCAGGCTCTACCTCTGTTGCACGCCTCTGGGCTTGTGCTAAGGGTCCGGTGAGGATGAAGTTAATAAACCCACCCCTGCCAATTTCATCTTCGATCTCAGGCGGCATAGGTGGCATACCCTCATCTTCGGAGAATGCACCGTTCTTATCTTCGATATCAGATACTATTGCGAACGCTGGACGTATACCTTCGACGTAAACCGAATCAACCTGTGGTATCATAAGAGTGGCCTGTTCACCCTTGATAGCCATTATCTCTGTAGCAGTGGCTTCGCCCTGTCTTCCTATGAACGCCCTAAAGAACTCTACCCTGAATTTGTCCTGCATCGACCGCTCAACCCTCAATCTCTCAGCGTCGCCGACAGGGTAGTTTATTTGGGTAAAGACTGGCTGTATTACTCGCTTCGGGTCCTCGTAGTAGTTATTTCCGTGAGGACGGTTCCTGACCCTGTTCCGCATTTCAACAGGAACATTCAGCGGTGGATCAACTGACATTTGCGCCGCCTGTTGAAGAGTCTTTGAATACTGGTTCAACTGAAAGACTTCTACTAAAGCGTCCGCAGCGGGTGAGTAACCATAGGGCTCGTCTGAACTCTTCCTGAATCGCCACACAGCGTAAGGATTGATATCAAAACCTGAATCTCTTACTATCTCAGCGTTACTCTGGCCGACACTTATATTGCCTTTGGCGGCCTTTGTCTCGATGTAAATACTTCTAAATGCTTTGTTGCCACTCGTCCGCTTACCAAATATCCTATCTTTGTTAGGGAAAACTGCATGTAAGAACTGGTGGTCGGCGTCAGGTTTATCTTTGGCGTTTTTCTTGATAGCTTCAGAGACCTTTTCACCAAACTTATCAAAGGCTGCATGTGCTGTCATATTAAACTTGCGATGAACCGTGTCTACCATACCATACTGGTCTTCTCTTATGAATATCTCTCTTGGGTGGATCACTGTATGGACAGTAGTGCCCTGACCAACCTCTTCTTCTGAGAACAAAGTAGCAGTGCCAATAGAGCCAGCATCACGAAACCACTGTCCTAATATGGCATAAAAGTTGCCCCTCTCGAAAGCAGAGTACATTTTAAGATCATAAACCTGCAACCATTCCCTTACAGCATCTATATGATTCAAGGTAGGATTGGACATCTGGGACTTAAACCAGTTCCTTGAAAACAGGAAACCCTGCATACCGTCAGCCCATGTATTCAATGCACCTAACGGAGTACCGTCGAAAGCGCGAGTGCCTTTGCGCTGACCTTTCTCTAATGACGCAGATGATATGGTCATGTTCTCTCGGCGGATATTAACGAACCTGCCGATATCAATCCACATACCATCCTCGTAAGGGCGGCGGACCTCCTCCATTCCCTTTTGATCCAGCATGATTTGCTCGACGAGCGACCTCTTTGCCATGATTATGCCCCAGTATCGCCTAATACAGATTGTCGCTGAACAGTTGCATTGCCAAGCCCACCTTCAGTCAGGATGAGACTGCGCCTGCCTTTACGCCGTTTCGCAGATATACGTTCCCGTTGACCCGCCAATAATGCACCTTCCTGAATGCTCTCAGGCGTCGGGGCCGGGTCAGCTGGGGGTGGTAATTTTGGTTTCGACCCAGATCCGCTCATAAGCCACCTCTTAAATAGTCATAATCGTCGTCACTTTCATCTGTGCCCGTAGGGACAGTTTCAAGTCTCTTAGTTTTCTTCGCAGCCCATAAACCCATAACAAGGGCATCGCCGTAATCCGTACTTCTACCAAGTATCTTCTTAATATCCTTCTTGCGGGCTACTAACTTCTGACCCCTTGAGTTCATGCCGTAACTCATTACACCCAACTCTTCGATCAGGTCGTCGTCTTTCGGGATAGATACATACCCTTCCTTGAACAAATCGCCCGCATGAATCCATACCTCATCCCTGAGTTTGGGGAAGTGTTCAGAATGTTCCGCTGTTCGACCGGAATTAAAAGCCATAAGGGGCGCTTCTAAAACGCCTTCGCCTATCAACTCCCTCAGCCTTGAGGCTATGCCCGACCCCACTCCAATACAGTCGATTATAATCTTATCGCCATAATGCTTACGGAACATTTGCACGACCCTGCCAGCGGTGTCCATCGGCTCTTTCTTTTCGGTGACTTCGATATCAATTACTCGTAGCCCCTTGAGAGCCATGATGACGGTCTTGTCATCCCCGAATTCAGCAGGGTCGCACGAAATGATTACTGCTTCGTTATCGTATTTTCTCAGGTCACGATCAACTGCTTTTAAGATGCAATCGTAAGGTATGATTCTATCAGCAGTGTCTACATCCTCGTGGGAGTTTAGAACGAACCTCCGATAATGGGACGGGGATTGAAGTTCCATTTCCTTCAAGTCGTCAAGGAAGTCCTGGGATAGATTGGCTGCGTTGTCGAAAGTGTTCGCTTCGGTCAGGTGGAAATTCTTCTGGGGGTTCTGTTTCCACAACTTCCAGCACCAGTTATGGCCGTTGGCGTTAGCGATGATGAAGCCTTGCCTTGATGTATTCTTGCGACGGAGCCTACCCCTAAGCTTCTGAAATACCGAATCGTTCTCAAACTCCTCAGCCTGCTCAATAAAGAACCAGCCAAGGTTTATGTTCTGGACCACACCCGCCAACTCGTCTGCGTGGTGGAAGAGTATCTTCGAACCATTCTGGTAGGTTATGCTCTTGGACTGGGACTTAATCTTGCCACCTGAATACTCCTCGAAGTCGTTCATGGTACTGTCGCGGAGGTCTGTGAAGTTCTTTCTCAGGATAAGACCCAAGTTATTCGGGTACTGGTGGGATAAGATATAGCCTTTATACAAAGCCGACATTGTGTTATGTGTCGCAATATACGAACGTGTCACCAAAAATAATCCATCATCACTATCCACCGTAAGGCATCTCATTTTTACATTCTTGACTTCTTCAAACCTGACTATCCACCTGTTAAGCCTGCGAGACATCTGGTTATTCGTTGAACTATCTATCCGCTCCTGTTTTCGGGAGATATTGAAAACTTGTTTTTTTGTCTTAAATGCAACCCTGTATTTCTCCCCACAGTCTCTTCCGTCTATTGTAGCACGACCAGTATATATTCTTGCTTTAATCCCCAATCCATTCACAAGTTCGCATATATCCTCAGCGAGTTTTTTATTTATCGAGCAATACTCGCATACGCCTCCACGACTATCTACGTACCCATCAGTGTCCATTAGGCCACGCAATAACTCCATCCGCTGTCCAATGCTGGCGTTTTGATATCTGTATGGTATATGTTTGTTTTGTTTAACATCCATTGTCCTCAGCCGGCCAGTGAGCGTTAAGGCTCGGAGCTGTCCCTTTGGATTCACTCCATTGGATATTCCATAAAGATTACCATCCCGGCTTTTTCTAAATGAAACCGAATATCCATCTAATGCGATAGACTCCAGCACTTCGTGGTCCTCGTTGGTTATAGACATCTCACGAGAAGTGCCGTCACCCAGCCATGCCCCAAACGTATATGGCTTGATCGGCAGTGAGTGCTGTGTGCCAAGAAATGGCTCGGCGATTGGAATTCTATGGTTACTCTCATAATCATTTTTAGTTCTTATTGATTCGACTATCTGTTGTGTTGTTTTAACGGAGCCGTGGCCACCGTTTTTGTTGCGCTTAATTTTCTGGCTCTCTGCTGCGTCTATTGTGTACCATAGGTGCTCTGGGTCGGCTATAATCTCCTCGCCGGAATCAAAAATCAATCTATATGCCAGTTCGACGTTAGTTATTTCATGTGCCTTAGTAACTTTGACTGGTTGGCCTTGCAGATTGTATACCGTATCGCCTTCAACGACCTGGCCCATTGGCTTCCAATAATCGGGCGTCCTTACTAATTCGCCAACCTCAAGGCGTTTGCCTGTACCCCATGCGCTAATCATACCGGGGAATCTCTGCTCCGACATTACGAAGTCGTGCTGGAAGCCCTCTAATACTAAAGGACATTCTTTGTTATCAACCATATGTTTAGGGTCGTTGAAAAGCGGCATTTATTTCTTGCCCTTCTTCTTAGCTTTAGCCTTATTCTGCTTTCTCTTGGCTACTGTGTGCTTTGGCATTAGTTAGCTCCTACATCCAGATTATAGTTCCTGGTGGCGATCTGTGCACCCTCGAATCTTCTATATACATAGGCCAGAACGTCGGCGTAATACCACCAACCTCAACCCAGCCCTTGCCGCCACAGCCGTGACACTTCTTATCACCGAACGGATTGGCAACCAAGCCCTTGCCTTCGCATACTGGACATTTCTGGGCGTTAGTCATAAAATAGCCTTTCTTAAACAGTCGGGGCGAATAAATATACCAGAAAAGGGAGCATGTCCTCCCCTAAAGCACAGCCATTGCCAGTACCAATTTGCCCTAAACCAGCTTCGCCAAGTCATTTCCCATTTGTATTTTCGTTCGGCCATTTCTTCTCCTCGGCAAGCAACTCCTCTACCCTTGCCACGAGAGGGGTCAAGGCAATCCGCTGGAATCGATCTATCGTCTCAGCCCTGAGCGTGTCTGTATCGAGTGGCTCTGATTCCATTCCAATATTAAAGTTTGCTTCTGTCATTTCTCACCTACGCAAATAAAGGACTTATGTATCTTACCTATCTTAACATAACGCTATTCGAACTAAAAGGCAAACCCCCATATATCCGAGACTATCCTCATTTCTGGGCCGTGGCGGGGTTGCCTATCTTAACATCAGGCTTCTCCATGCGGCTACACAGGGAACAACGACGGAAATCAAGCTGGTCAGTCTCCTTGTCACGCCAATATTCCCATTCATGCTCACATGTTGTCATTACCTATGCTCCTTGTCTTGTATTGGATATGGGGTTGGTTAGTCATGAGGTATATAGGTACCATCCCTGTCAGAGTCGGACCCCGGGGGGCCGGCCTCTATTACACCAGTATCAGCCTTTTCCCCTGCACCTGTGTCAGTCTGTCTCTGCCCCTGTGCCGTCACATCCCGCTCAGGCCCCGCCACTGCCTCGCCAGTGCCCTGTACAGGCTCAAGGGTAGGTTGGTGCTCTGTCTGGTCTGGTCGTGTACTGGCGCCCGCGCTACGGCCTACTACGTTAATGGCTAAGGTCTTGTTGTTGGTGTTGATCGTCTGCGAGTGTAGACCTGAACAAGCTGACTTCTCACGGGTTGCAGCTATCATAGCCGTGGGGTTCGCCTGGGTGATGGCAAGGGCACGGGCTTCCTCAAGCTCGGCAAGGGCATTGTCACGGTCAAACCCCAGCAGCTT
>SDBT01011865.1_pt1 | contig 14000 bp, 23 predicted proteins | sample 2277101 | NCBI WGS metagenome assembly SDBT01 (sample SAMN10404973, study PRJNA504765) | marine sediment metagenome | isolation source: marine sediment core GS10_PC15, 103 cmbsf | place: Arctic Ocean: Southern Knipovich Ridge | collected 2010 | reverse complement strand
ACATATAATGTAGATAAATTTTGTAATTATTTCAAGAAAAATAAAAAAAATATATAAAAAAAATTAGGTTGGCATTTTGTCAATTCCAAATATTGTAGTATAGCAAACGGGGCAAGTGCCTTTACATGCTGGTATACCATTTTTCATTGTGACTTCTGCAGCACCAGTAATTTCTTTCTTGGTCCTACATTTGACACAGTAACCTTGTACCATACCAAGCCTAGGCAGGGACTAGTATAATAAACTTTATAATTATTATAAAAAATAGAATGGAGGGGATATTATCCACCAACTATTGCTTTTGTTCCTAGAACTTGGCCTTGACTATTCCTTTGAATCTCTGCGTTTGCTGGCACTAATACTGTGCGTGCAACTGCAAATACTTCACCGTTCATCTTCACTGAAATATTCTTCAAGGAATTTTCCTGTATAGTTTGAAGGTCTTTTCTAGTCAAGAGACTCTCTACTGTAACTTTTTTAGATGTCTTCTTCTTTGGTGCTGCTTTCTTACTCACCTTCTTTGAAGATTTCTTCTTCTTGGCTGCTGCTTTAGCCTTAGCAAGTTTTAATTTCTTCAACTTTGCTATCTTAATTTTTAACAGGCGTGTTTTTTTAGCCTTGGCAATTTTGAGAGTCTTCAGTTTTAATTTGGCTCTGACTAGTTGTCTTTTCTTGGCTGCCAGTCTTTTACTAATTTTTTGCTGTTCCTTCCAAGTGTGGACTTTTTTCTTAATTGTTTTTTTCTTTAATTTTTGTGCTATGATACTTCACCTCCTCCCAGTCGATTGAGTATAAGTTTGGCCTTGTTAGATAGTTGGTGGGAGAACTCTGTATCTTTCATGTTAGGCTCTCGTAGGAACAACACTTTAGATAATATTGCCATGGTGAGAGCATTAATTTCTACGACTACTCCATACTTGTCTGGCAATTCACATCCCTGCTCAGCACTACTATGCCCTGCCTGCTGCATCACTATACATAGACTTTGCCAAGTCTTATCTTCATGATTTAACTGGTAGGCATTTCCTTTCAAATCAATTTTGAATGTACCATGGATAATGAAACCTTCATTTTTAATTAATTTTACATCATCATAGTGGGTCAGATATTGATTAAGCATTTGATAGTCAGGCCTCTCATTGTAGGCCTTCATGAACAATTCCTTGTATGCACTAGTTCCATTCAACTCATCACATTGAATACACACAGCCAACTGATTAGACAAATCCTGTCTGAGTTGGAGCCTCTTTCCATCACACCAGCAGTTGAAGATTCTATCATCCAAAGTCTCTCGTATGTAGTCAGTATCACTAAAGGTGTATGCAATTTGTTTATTCTCATAGGTGGTATATTTTAGAGTGTAGTAGGGAGAATTAGGCCTTGTAGTAAGATTCCCATTCACTCTAGCGATGACTAGTTCATTTCTAATCTCTAGTATTTCCATCAAGTTGAGACCACCACATCTGCATCTATGAGCGAATGATTTTTGTAAATTTTAATCATCAAGTTACTGACTGCTATCTTCATCCCTAACACTTTAAGGTCATCTTTCACCTGGAGTGTGCGTAGATTAGTTGTAAAGGAAACTTTAGCGATGTCATCACCATAGGTGGATTCACTGTCCACTACAACACATCTTCTTACTTCTACAGATTGATACAATTTGGGCAATACATCTTCACGCACAAATAGATTTAACAAAAATGGATGACTGGTAACAAATTCTTGTGACTGTGTTACTAGGGATTCAAAGATTTGGGTTATGCCTGCCTCTTTGTTAGGAAGATGGTTCCATTTATCATAGAAGAATCTCAATTTGGCTAGTTCATCAGCAGACTCCAACTCTCCATACTCTTTGATTATGGCCAAGTATTTTGCTAATTGAGTCACAACCACTGACTCTGCATAGTCTTGATGAATTTTTACTATCACTCTTGCAAATAACTCCTGAAAGTCAGGCTTAATATCATCTAAATGTTGGCAGAAGTATTTTTTGGCTTCATCATTATGCATGTGGATGCCATATTTTTCTTTGAACATTGTGTATAGATAATGACTCTCAGAAATATTACTCAACCACTCAGTCTTAGTTGGATTATGTTCAAGATATTTTAAGAGGACTACTCCCAACACAAATTTATTGTCTGTGATGATTGTCTCCTCTTTATTTTCTACGACTGGGAATAACTCAGGTGTCAAATCATTACAATAATGCACCTTTACTCCTCGTGCCAATTCATCAGCAGTCTTAATCCCTTTATTGGTTGGTACTTCTACAGTCTTAAATTCCTGAATCCATTTAGAAAACACTTGGCACTCTGTATCTTTCAAGGCTGGGTCATTACGCATAAAAGTTAAATTGGTTGGGAATTGTCTCACAAAACTAATCATTTTGACCATCGACAAAGAGTCAACTCGGATAAAGGTCTCATCAATATCATCCAGGCCATATTCTGTAGTGTCATAGTAATTGGAGTGCTCGTGCCCTATGATTATTTTATCTGAGGTTTCACCTTTAGTCTTTTTAGATATTTTGACTTTGTTATCTCTTAAAATTTGTTTTACTGTAGGCACTCCCCATGCCTCTAGAGCCTCAACAGTCTCTTTCCAATCGTCATGTTGGGCTTTTCTAGTAATAATTAGAATACAATCCTTCCTAATTAGTGGTTTGACTTTATCTGAATACTCTTTGTTCTTGAATCCTTGGTATGCTATGCCTGACTCCCCTGCCTCACTTAACCAGTAGAGTAGAGAGTGAGCAGGTGGAGATTTATCAGTATATGTTATGTGTCTTATACCACTGCATTTCATTAACTGGGTCAAGGTTGCTTGTAGGCCTGCAGGTGCAAAATCTGGGTTTTTCATGAGCCACAAATATTCACTCCTACGAGGAGAATCTATGTAGTCACTATATTTTTCAATCTTAATATCGCTACAGTATGCCTTTAACTCTTGGATGATTAATTTCTGGATGGACTCATCTGATTCTTCTCTCATTCTATCTCTGTCAGGCATAGGCTGAAACTTTCTTTCATCTTTAATGTTTAGTGTCCAATAATAAAATGGAAGTTCAATCTCACTTTCTATTGGAACATTTAACAGATAGGTACGCTGCTCACTGTGAATGTTATCGTCACTGGCCAATAATATGAAATCATCAGTTTCAATCTTAATGGTGTTCATGTCTTCAGGGATGTTGTCATCAAATGTGACTTGCTCCACCTCGTTAATTCCATCACTAAAGTGGGGAGGGTCATACTCAAACTCCTCTATAACTACAGTTGTTGGCACTGAGGCATATCTAGCAGTCTCATAGAGCATCTCACAAATCTCTTCAAATTGTACTTTAGGATAACAAGTGAGAGTGAGTTTAACTCCATGCTCAGACAAGTCTGATTCTCCACCATAGGTCGAACTCGTACCATCTCTGCAGAGCATTTTGTAATTATCACCATTATCCCCTATAGTATCTAGTACACAGACTGAGGCCAAGGTCATGTATGAGGCAAATCCCATTCCAAATTGCCCAGTGGTTCCACCATCAAAGTTATCACTAGTGCCTAATTCACGCAATACTTGCTTGAATCGGGCCTTAGTAATACCACGACCATTATCTTCAATAATTATAATTCTCTCACCTTCGTTAATTGTTACTGTAACATGAGGATTTTTGTAACCAAATAATTCAACACCATCTGCACAGCCCCTGACTGCATTCATATACAATTCTCTTATCCCACTAGTGGCATTCTTGTACAAATCTTTAGCAATACGCTGAATAATTACAGGAGCATTAAGAGTAGTAGGAATCACACCTGCTTCATTAATCACATCTTCAAAACCACTCCCCTTAAAATCCACCTGGAGGGTTTGCTGAGGCTCAACCTTTGTTGAGTATGTGGGTATTTTTTCTTCAGGCATTAGTTATTTCCCAGCCCTAATTTTCTTCCACATTTTACGCAGATTTGTCCTTCATCAATGATTGGTGCTTCCTCATCAGGCTTTCCACATACAATACAGTTCTTTGACTTCATACCTACTCTATGAAAGACCTAGTATTATAATGTTTATAATAATTATAAAGTTTATAATATTACTAAATTTTATAAAAGTTATTATACTGGGACATTCTAATAGAACCATGGCAATATTGGTCAACCCTAAGAACATAGCAGTGACTAAGGAGACTCGTTACAAGGTGGCTTTTCTAAAAACATCTGAAGAGCATTTGTACGATACTATGGCCCGACTTGTAGAAGAAGAAGTCAAAAGATTAGGCCTAAATATTCCACCAATGCCATCGGACTATTAATCATGTCTATTAACCTAGTGGACATGCCCGAGCCAATTAAAATATATTTTAAAGACTGTGATTTTGACCCTGAGAATCCTAATCAGATGTCTGAAGAACAAGAGTCAGGCATGGATTCTATGCTTGAAAAATATGGATTTGTAGAAAATATTATTGTTTCAACCCTAAATGACAAAGGAAGAAGACTCTTCCATCACGGAGAACACAGGTCTAAACGACTAATTCTCAAAGGAAATGAATGGGCCTGGGGTGTAGAACTTGACCTCTCAGATGAAGACCATAGACTGCTCAGACAAGGTATGAATAAACTCCATGGCACGCATGACCCTGAGATGGATTCTAAAGAATTTGCTATTCTCCAAGAGGCAGGTCAACTTGAATTATTATCAATCCTTATCGCCCAGCCTGTAGAACAATTAATGGTGGAGAAGGAACTCCCAGTTATACTTGAGAAAGATGCAGAGATGCTCGCCCACCACCAAAATACCTTCCAACATGGCAATCTTAAACAATTAATGTTCATCTTTGATAATGTGGGATATGAGGCAATGATGGTACGCCTGGAAGCAATTAAAAAAGAGATGAATCCTGAATCTAATACTGATATGTTTGATAAATTGGTGGCCAGTTATGAGGAAAATCACATTAAAGAAACGTGAAGTAGTTCTCAAGGACTACAAGTATCGTACTGCAGTCGAGTCAGATTACTCCAGATTAATCAATGAGGACTGTATGCTTTTTGATGAAGATTCAGGCAAGATTCTAGGCATCTATTTTAAACTACCAGAGACTCCCAGTGCTCTACTCATGGCCATTATGTCCATAAGATATGATAAAAATAAAAGACTGCAGGGATTAATCACTCACTCTAGAATCTTTGGCTGGAGGCCTCGTGAGAAAATTAGAAATGATTACTGCTCCTCTGCATCTATGTCTATGACTGAACCCAAACAACATGCAATTATTGTAGAATTTGCCAAGACTTTAACTAAATATTACAAAGAATTTGCCCCAGACATATTCAATTCACATAAAGAAATTGCAGATGATAACATTATGAAAGACTGGTTAATTGAAGATACACCTTTTTCTAGTGGTATAGTGAATAAAAACAATGAACTACATTACCACCATGACGCTGGAAATTTCAAGGATGTGTACTCTAACATGGTCGCTTTCAAATCTAATGTCAAAGGTGGCTTTCTCTCAATGCCAGAATATGATGTCGGCTTGGAAATTGCAACAAATTCTGTACTCCTTTTCGATGGACAAAAAATCCTTCATGGAGTAACACCCATCAAACTACTCAATGCTAATGCCTACAGATACACCATAGTCTATTATACTCTCAAGGCTATGTGGAACTGCGAAGAGGTCAACACTGAAGTGAATCGCTATGCAGGTAAGAGGACAGGCATAGAGCAGCGAAGATTTGATGCCCTTCAAAGTGGCGAGACTGTAGAGATATAATGTGTGGAATTATTGGAGTCGAGTTAGAACAGATTAGGCCTGAACAAATGGCGAAAATTAAAGAACTATTCCAACAATCAGCCATTCGTGGCATCCATGCTACAGGTTTCTCTTATCTCAGGAATGGCCGAGTCCAAACTATCAAACAACATGGCAATCCTGAAAGTCTATTCAAGCACCAAGACATTGAAGGATGTATAGAGAATGCCAATCTGCGTCTAATTGCTCACACTAGATACTCCACCAGTGACCTAAAATACAACCAACCTATTGGCAGTGGTGATATGGCTATTGTCCATAATGGTGTTATATCACAGGCTCCACCTGACCTCTGGAAGGCAATTTTTGAACTAGAGACTGAAACATCTAATGATTCTGAATTAATCTTAAAGTGTAGTGAGCAAGGGGTGCACCCACTAACAAAATTCAAAGGTTCAATGGCTGTCTGCATACTTACGCCTGATGGTGTCTTTGCATTTAGAAATCAGGCGAGGCCTCTCTGGTATGCCCAAGAGGATAATGGAGTGGTGTTTGCTTCTACTAAAGATATTTTACTTAGGAGTGGATTCAAAGACCCACACAAATGTGAGATGTTCACTGAATATTATGTCCAAAAAGGAGATTTAATTCGTAAACCATTTCCAATCCCTGCTGGAGTAACTGACCTCCAATGAATTTCCTCTCACAGAAACAAGTGGAAGAACTAATTGAAACCACGCCTGACAGTCCAAACCAAAGATTCCTAAAATCATCTCATAATCTATGGAGGAGGTTCCACAACTATGACAAATACCCAGCCATGGCATTACTCCAGGGGGATAAAGTAGTCTGTGTACACTTTGCTACATTCAACAAAAATCTCTACACTAACTCCTATGAAATTGTCACCATGACTGGACACGAAGCAAAGGGGTATGCAAGAAAACTCTGGGCTGAGTATGTAGATTATGCAGTGAATGAACGAGGTATGACACGCCTGAAGAACTCTTGTATTGCTTCATCAGTAACTTGGCACATTAAGAATGGATTAATTTTCTGGGCCATAGACCCCACTGGGTCACTCAAGACTGACCAGCCACTATTCCCTAATGTCGAGGCACAAATTGATGCTCGTAAAACCTTCTTGATTAATCCCTCTATGGCCCTACCTGATGCTGTAACGACTGTCAAATTATATCGCCAACAACTCACTCATTACCAATTTGGATTACAAAAGGCCCTAAAGGTGCGAATGGCAATCGAGTCTGCAGGGGAAAATTGGTTGGGAAATTGGTTGAGTCATTATGTCCAGTGATAGATTAGACCAATTCATGAAGTGGTTTGGAGATACTGTAAGAATTAACGACTGTGACCCTGCTCTGTATATGATTAATTATTTCTTTGATAGATTCGAGTTCAACCAAGAGCAAAAATACTGGTTGTGTTGGCTGTATGGCACCACCTATAATTTCGCCACTGCCTACATCATTTGGAATGAATTTCCTGACTTTCATCTTGTAGATTCAGACAGACTAAAGGAGTGGAATGATAAAAATTACAAGAGGCTCAGGTACCAAACTGACACCAAATGGAACAAAGGTCATTTACCAGTCATGTTCGAGTCCTACAAAAAGTGGGTGGGCAACAGGTCTCAACACAGCAAATTCCTTGATTTTATAGGTGAAGACCCACAGGCTAATTATAGAAGGCTATGGAAAGAGGCAAAGTCTTGGTTCAAATTTGGCAGGTACACTACATGGTTCTATCTGCAGACAATCAAGCACTGTGCTGGAGTGCCTCTAGATGCAGAGGACTTAATCTTGGAGGACTACTCAGGCTCGAGGTCTCATAGGAATGGCCTCTGCTATGCTGTGGAGAGAGAAGATTGTATTGATAAAAAATTAGATAAAGATATGCTTTTACGCATGAAAGTTAGTGCCAAATACATACTCCAGTCTACACAAATTCAACACCCTGACCTTAAAGATAAACTGGACTATTTCGCTATGGAGACTGCTCTGTGCTCCTTCAAGAAATTGTTTAGAACTACGCATGGCAGGTATCTTGGCTATTATCATGACAGGCAGGCAGAAGAAATTAAGAAGGCAGAAGGGGATGGATGGATAGGCATCAACTGGGAACCTCTCTGGCAGTGTAGGGCTGAATCAATCCCTGAAAAATACCTAAGTGGAGCCATAGACAAGGAGAAGATGAAACTCTTTTTGGCTGCCAACACTACTAAACAAATACACCTCATTGGAGGACTACCAGTCACTGGCAAAACTACTCTGATGAATAGAATTAGAAAGAAATTAAATAATTGTACTCAGGGCCACCATTTTACTCTCAAATATGAGGAGTATGAAAACCACATAATTTTTGGTATCTATGCAGGCACAACCTTTGATGGCACAGACAAGTTAAGCATGGCAGCCCAACCTGATGCTCTAGATTTTCTCAAGCATAACACCAAGAATGTTATCATTGAGGGTGACAGATTATTCAATCAAAAATTCATAGATGGGGCTCGTACTCTAGGGTATGATGTGAAAATCACTGTCTTGTATGTGGATAAATTAGGTGAAATCCTCAAACGATACCAGAAACGAGGCCAAATGCAGTCAGAGAAATTCATCAAAGGCAGGCATACTAAAATTTCTAATATTATTCTAAACAACAAGCACAAAATACTAGACTCCTCGGGCCCTATACCAGACACAGAAATTGATTTAATAATATAAAAGGTGTACTTGAAAGGAGTTGCAACTCCTAGCAAGGGCTATTGTAAAGTGCCACGCTTGATTTTTTTGAAGCAGTATTCATCTGCTTTTGGCAGTTTTTCGTCAAGAGCCTGCCAACTTCAATCCTTGTCAGTTACTCTGGAGGAGCAGAGGAGTGCTTAATTTAGACTTGGGGGACTCAATTCCTAACATCTCTAAAACGAACTAGTATTATAATGTTTATAATTATTATAAACTTTATAATATTAATATGGAAGCAAGTTCTAGAGAGGGTATGAAATTTACAACTAAGATATGGCAAAATGGAAAACAAGTGATTGTTGAAATTAGCCAAAAAAGGGCCCAAGAAATAGACGCATGGGCATCAGAGAATTGTCAACAGGGAAATTAATTATGCCTGAAGATTTTATTTCAATCAATGATGCACGAACTGCACTGAAAGGGAGTATTTCTGGCACCATTATTTTAGCCAAAGATATTGTATCTAAAGATAGTTGGACTCGAAGAGACTTGGTAATAGAAGACAAATCAGGCTCTGTTAAATTGGTAGCATGGGGAGATGATGTGGACAAATTCAAACTGGGCTATGTCTATGAGATAATAAAACCACAATGGAAAACCTACAACGAGGATGTGACTGTATCTCCTAGCAAATTTGGCAACTTCAAATGCACAGGAGTCGCACCAAACCAAAAACAAATCACAGAAACCCCTACTGAGTCAGCAACTTTAAAACCAGCAGCCAAACCAATCCCACCTATGGAGGCCTCGGTGCAAGGAACAGTACACAGTAAAGTCATTCAAATGATGCAGATTGAGAAAGAAGTCAAAGGAACTTTTGAGGATGTATGCCCAGAAGATGCTAAGAATGGCAACAAAATAGGCATGTACACCAAGACTATTTTCATGTGGCTACAAGGCATGGAGGACAAAGATTGATTATCAACAGTTGGAAATGTTCTTGTGGATATATGAATTCAATAATGCGTTCTAATCTTCTAATGATACAAGAGGCAAGATTACCAACAACTAAAGGAATGTTTATTCCAAAAGAATTTGAGATTGTGACTGTTCAAGTAGAATGCCAAAAATCTGATTGTAATGTAAAAAATATGGTGGGTGTAAAATAATGATGAAGCAAAAACTCTCTCTTGTGGAGGCCAAAGCCAGATATGCCCAATGGGGCACCTGTGACCATGAACATCTCACTGACCCCTATTCTCCTCATGGCTGTGAGCCTACCAAGATAGTCACCTGTAAAATATGTGCCAGAGAAATGGCCAGATTTTATGCCTAGTTCCAACCCGAGTAATACCACTATTAATTAAGTAGTGCCATCCATTACTACTATGAGCAGTGACTCGTTCAACTTCTCACTGCTAAAGTTATTTTCGTTTGGTATTTCCAAGCATGATGAACAGATAAAACTTAAAGAGGGAGAAACTATCTTACTAAGATATTGGTCGTGGAGAAAATTTGGCCATATCAGAAAGGCATACACTCTAAAGGATGGAAAAGTATCAATGGAGAGGCTCGACTGAAATGATTGACAAATCTCATCCTTCTTATGCTATCGTTGTTGTAGACCATGGTGAGCGTGATTATGCCATTATAGCCAAGAATATCCCTATTGGAGAGCAGGTGCAATGTCCTCATGACAAAGACATGACAGTGACTAGAGATTCAGATAATTCAGTCCTTTTAAGCAAGAAATGTTTTCTAAAAAATCGTTTTAGCAGATAATTATTTTCGCCATAGTACATCACAGGCCTTATTGAAGCACCACCACTTGAAGCCAACACATTTCCACATCTGTTCCTTGCAGCCTGGACATGGTTTTTCAGTCTTATGGTCGTGATAATTGTTGATGGCCACGCCTCCCATTAGTTCATACCTTCCCAAATTTCGGGCCCTCGGGCCTGCTTCCTAATTATCCATATCTTAATACCTTCTGCCTTTTTCCCTGTAGCAAAATCTGCAATTCTGTCTCTCTCCTTCTTGGATATTCCTGGTAGTTTTATGGTGCTGTACTTCAACTGAGCCTCATGCTTAAATCCCAACTGGTCTGTCCACTCTACATCTGTTACTCCTCTGGAGCCATAATGTCTAATGGCACGCTTGGCCCCTTCCTTTAACATTCTCTTAACAAAACGATGCTCCCATCCCATCCCATTGTGCTTGTTCTTCACTGCTTGTGGTTTGGTCATTTTGAATGATTCCCAATATGGTTCATTATTTTACCACTAACCCAATTTTCAAAACTAATTCCACAATACGAACATTTTTTTGCATATTCAATCATTGAATGGCCTCCTTTAGCAAAAATCTCCCAAGTTTAATACCTGCATGTCTAATCCTAAACACCACTTCCTCGAGGTGCTTGCAATTCTTAGCCTTATGGGTGGGGTCTCTTATGGCTCGAACCTGCTCCATGGTATGACCAGTGCAGGTGCAAGTCCACTTGATTATGTCTATGCTGTAGCGTGGCTTTTCACCTGGATATTTTACATTTAAAAATAGACCTTTTTTATCAGGCACAAAGTCGAAATCACTCAAGAGTAATCCAGGTGCCATATCTGAACTCTCTCCAGACTCTGACTTTACCCACTATAACGTAATATCTGTCTCCATTTCTAGGAGTTATTGGTTTTTCTTCAGCAAGTCTTCGCATCATTCATCTTTCACCAATTTGTAAATTCCACGCTTGCCACCTTTATCAATCTCATATCTTATCAGTTCAATGACTTTTAACTTTACTAATATTCTAATCACATGCCAAGTGGAAGATAGAGTCATATCTAATTTACGAGCAATCTCTACCCGACTGCAAGGACTCTCTCGAATAACATCTATGATGTGTTTGAATTTTAAATAACTAGTGTAACTGCTCAGGCGTACCTCTCTCTTTGGAGGAACCATCATGAGGAAGTCACCTTCTTTATCATTTTGTCTTTAAGATATTTAGACACAGCCTCATTCATTAACTGATTAATCACATGGGGATTGGTGTACATTCTAGTCATGGTTAGTAAATCGGACACATCTCGTTCTACCTCATCTATTTGGGCCTTGGCGATTCCCTTCTTTTGATATAATTGAGGCACTGTCTGTACTAAATTCTTTAGTCGAGCACCCAGATATGTCCAGAAATTATCATCTAATTCCTTCATAGCCTCATCTTGCATACGTTTGTCTTGCTGCTGTAGTTCAACCATGGCTTTCTCATACAATTTTACAACATGTTTATCATGGGTAGTGAACTCAGGCATTATTTCTGTCCCTTACTCCTTTTCTCTTCACAGTCACAAAATCTACAACCTTTTCTATTGTGGGAAATCCTACTATGTACACATTTATCACACTTTGGAGATGGTTGATGATGTATTTCAATCTCTTCTTTAGTGGGGGGCCTGTTTGCTGCTTCTTCTGACTCTGTTGACACAATGGTGACTAATTCATCTCCTTGGTTATGTACTAGTACACTAATGGCTCTCATTTGAATCAGATTTGCATAGAGTGCTTCATCTGTCTTGGCTTTACCACTAATAATATCATGTAATAACTCACTATAGAATTTCTTTTCAGCCTCAAACTTCATACTCTCTCTCTGGAAGACCTATTATAATAAACTTTATAATTATTATAATATTTATAATGATTGAGTGAACACTTCTTTATATAATCTAATTCTAGCCACTACTCACTTCTTTATATAATGCAAAAGGTTCTCCCCTCCAGACCTCCCCTCTCCAAAATCTATAGTTTTACTGGCTGCCCACAGCATTTGCAGTATTCTTTACTCTTACAATTACAGTTCTGGCATTTCCATTCATTAATCCCATAATGGCAGTTGCAGTTACATCCCATACAAAATCAACCTTCTATGCCTGACAAATCAACCATTCTGTTGTATTCGTTCACCAATTCATTAAATCTCATGGCCAATACTCCAACTTGGTCACTTGCAGTCAGGCCCTCTAATTCATAGGCATTAATGGTCTGGGCATAAGGTCTGAACTTTATTGTTTCTGGGGCTCTATAATTATCAGCCCTGAAGGTGTAATTTCTACCTAGTACAAAGTTCCACCATTTGGCTATAATTTCTCTCTCAAAATAATATAATTTGCTGTGCCACTTCCCTGGCCCGTACTTGAATAATGTCATCTTCTACTCCTCCTCAGTTGTGTATTGCAGCATGGGCATCTAAGTTGGCCCTCATCCTCACTAAATGCAAATCCACAAGTAATACATCTTGGTAGGGCTCCAGTTAATCTACTGCATTTCTGGGTATTCTCTAACAATAGGCATTGGCCTATACAGTTATGAGTCATTTTTGTAACCACACCGTATATGTTTTAAATCCATGACTTTGTGCTGTAGTAGACCATCTTTCTTTACCTTTCTGTTCTACCATTATTTGTACAACCTCAATAACTTTGCTGCTGCTTTCACTTCACTGGGAGTGCCAAAACATAACTCTACACATAATTCAACAAGGGCAGCAGGGCTCAAACGATATTTATTTGCAATTTTAAATACTTTCTCAGGCATAAATTTTGTATGTATAGTCTTAGGCCTAGTCATACAGTCTCAATCCATATTTTATGGTCTTTACCACCATCAGTCACAGTAACATATCCATCTCCTTTACTCACATTATCAGGGCCATGCTTCTCCACCATCTCATTAAACATCATCTCCAGTAGCACCTCCTTATCTGTGCGTTTAATCCTCTCTTCCCTCATCCTAGTGATAGATTCAGTGCAGCCATCGGCAATTTTACTCAGTTCCTCCATAGAAGGCATCCTCAATACAGGCTGGAAGCCAGTGCTACGCATGAAGGCAATCTCTTGAATCATAATACCACCCTCAGTAAGAATAAAGGCCTCAATTTTCTCTTGGCTCATGGGAGCAATTCCTTGATTAATAGGGCATTAACTAAAAAGAATGTAAAACCTGCACTGGTTCCTAACCACATAATTAAACCATGATAGGAATCCCTCAATCAAATATCCTCACTAGTTCTACTTTAGGCCTACCTTCAACAGAAGTCACTTTGGCCCTATACTTTACAATTTGTCCATCTTTAATGGCATCTGCATCTCTATTATAGAGAGTAATCATAATTTATCCACCCTATTTTTAACAATGGATAATTTAGTAGTCAGAGCCATATTCAAATCTTCATTGGAAATCCCTAGTATATTGGTCAATGAAATTGTAGTCAAGAACACATCTGCTATCTCATCTAATAATTTCATTTTATACTCTGTACTGTCAGGCCTGCCATACTTTCCTCTCTTGTTTCTAAGTAATTCTTTTACTTCTGATAATTCAGAATGAACATGCAATATGCCTGAATCCACTGACCAAGTGCCCATAATCTTATCATATTTCTCAGTAATGGCTTTACATTCATTTAGGAACAAATCATCAAATGGTTTCATTCTTTTTCAGCCCACGTTTTGTTATCTAAATCCCAAACCCAAGTTCTACGC
>SDBT01011864.1_pt1 | contig 14001 bp, 10 predicted proteins | sample 2277101 | NCBI WGS metagenome assembly SDBT01 (sample SAMN10404973, study PRJNA504765) | marine sediment metagenome | isolation source: marine sediment core GS10_PC15, 103 cmbsf | place: Arctic Ocean: Southern Knipovich Ridge | collected 2010 | reverse complement strand
TGCTTTGAAAGCCCGCCAGATCAGGGAAAAGAAAAGTCTGGATCAAGTACAGATTACCAGAAACCGAATAACTACTTTATCAGCATGTTTTAGTTGGCTTTATACTGAGCATGCTGCTTACGCCCCGGGCCAGCTTCCAGAAATTCTCACCGGCGATGAACTCACCTCCTATTGAATAACCTTCAGTCGATCTGACGCTCTGTTAATCCTTTATCACCCGGCGGATAAATAAATCAGAACGATATGCCATTCTGGATCTATTTCCGTCCCTGATTAAAATTTCACCCGGATGAGGTCGATAACTCAAAAATACTACTCTTTCAAATTTTGAAAATCCATTGCTCGATTTGATCTTGAGATAGTATTCAGTTCCAGATCTGCAGCTCTCTGGTTTATAATATCCGTTCTTTTCCATCTCAACCTCCTGAATAACACAGTTAGAACATTTGTTCTGGCTTTAGTATATCTAATCTGACTAGATAAGCAGGGTTGAGATTTAAGAGGAGTTCAGATTACTCCAATGGCGTATGTACAATAAACATGTATTAAATATCCCATTACCCGATTGGAAAAGAGACTCGATTATTATTCAACTTATACAATCTATATAGGAAAAGGATTGTCCTGTCTATTTTTATAATTCCTCCAGGTCTATTAAATAAATTAGGTGGTTACTAACAAATCCATCTAAATCCAGTCTATAATAAAAACAGTAACATGTTTCCTCACCCCCAAAAATACTTGGTAAAACCAATGAGCGCAACTGTTACAAGAACAAAAATTCTCATTCCCCGCCGCCGGGACGATCTCCTGAGTCGCCCGCGTCTGCTGACCATGCTGGACGATTTGCTGGATTACCCTTTCACGTTAATTTCCGCACCAGCCGGTTATGGAAAAACCTCCCTGTTGATCGACCTTGTTCAAGAGGCTGAATATCCAGTGTGCTGGCTCTCTCTCGATAAACTGGATCAAGACCCCCAAAGATTCCTGGATCATTTGATAGGGTGTGTCCAAATTCGTTTCCCAGGATTTGGAGAAACCAGCACACGCCTTGTTAGAGACCTCCCCAATCCATTGGACCACTCTGATCAACTTATCACTACCCTTGTAAACGAGCTTTATGAAAAGATCACAGAACATATTGTCATTATCTTGGACGATTTTCATCTGGTAACTGAAAACCCCCAGATCAATTCCTTTGTCAGTCAATTTGGGCAGATGGCAGATGACAACATTCATCTGGTGATGACATCCCGTAATTTGTTTGATTTCCCAGACATACCGTTATTGACCGGAAGAAGGGAAATCAAAGGAATAAACTACGATGATCTTGCCTTTAATGAGGAAGAAATCAAATCGCTATTTTCAGATGTATACAAACAATCACTCACTCATGATCAAACCAAAGATTTAGCAGCTGATACCGAGGGCTGGATAACAGGTTTGCTGCTTTCGGGAAAACATATCAAAGAATATTTTCCGGATCAAAATAAAGCCACCCAGGTAACCGGGGCAGATATCTTTAATTATTTAGCCGAACAGGTTTTTCAAAAGCAACCGAGTGTAATAAGGGAATTTTTACTACAGAGTTCGATATTTGAAGAATTCAGTCAGCAATTATGTTTAAAGGTGCTTGGTTGGCCGGAAGAAAAAGAATGGGATCGGATCGTCCATCACCTTATTCAACAGAGCTTATTTATTCAACAAGTCACTGATAAACAACTTTGGATCCGTTACCATAATCTGTTTTTAGATTATTTGCGGGATAACTTCAAAAAATCCCAACCAGATCAAGAAAAAAGTTTACTGATTCAACTGATAAGTGTCTACACGCAACTATCGGAATGGGAGAAGGCATTTGAGACAGCCCAGCGACTTGACGATGCCAATACACTGGCTCATGTAATTGATAAAGCCAGTTCTGACCTATTTCACAGCGGCCGAATCCATCTACTGGCCAACTGGCTCGACCACCTGCCTGGAGATGTATTTGACAATAAACCGAAAATGCAAGCATTAATGGGATTCGTTAAAACAGAATTAGGATATCCCAGGGATGGATTAAATCACCTTGAGATTGCATCGATTAGCCAAAAAGTAAAACAAGTTCCCCTGGATCTCGCTCAAGTTCTAAACTGGAAGGCCTCTGCAAATAGAATACTCTGTAATTATGAGCAATCATTGGATAATGCTAATAGAGCATATCAATTAACTATAAATACTAACAGTTCAACTATTCAATTTTCAGAATCCTTACGAGAAATTGGATTAGCGCACTATCGAATAGGAAATTTAGACGAATCAGTAAAGTTCTTGATATCTTCCTTAAATTCTTACGAATCCTTAAATAACAATAAGAACATTGCTCTAGTGCATATGGATTTAGGTAGTGTATATATTAATCAAGGTATTCTTCATAAAGCAAAAATCCATTATCAAAATGCTTTGGACATATGGACTAGCCTAGGGAACATTCATCAATTATCAAATTTATTAAATAACTTAGGATATCTTGCATTATTGACCGGGGATTACATTAATGCGAACAAATTTCTGAAACAAGCCCTTAGCTATTCTACAGAAACAGCAAATATTAGAATGCAAGGATTAATACTCGCATCATTCGGCGATTTAGCTAAAAATATCGGTAATTTTGCCAAAGCGCTAGAAATATATAAGGAATCAAATTTTTTTTCAGATAAATCCAATGACGGTTTTCTCAATATATACCTTTCATTGAGTATCACATCTATTCTTCGGTTACTTAATAATTCAAATCAAGCAAATAAATATTTAACTATCACTCGGACAAACATTCTAAAAAATATATCCGGAGCCGATTTTGGATTATGGCACATGGAAAAGGGATTTCTGCAAACAAAAACGGGGAGTTATTTTCTGGGCAGAATATCTTTCCGGCGGGCGTTTAACCTTTTCAAAAAAATAAACAAACCCCTGGAATTGGCCAATGTACAGACCGGGCAGGCATTGTTGGAAATCAGTGCTGGAAGATCAGCTGCGGCTTTGAAATATCTTCAATCTGCTTCAGCTACGATCAAAGAAGTTGGCAGCCATCAACCCTTGCTGCCGATGTTATCCAGGCATTTTGATGCTATTAGTAAAATTCTTAATAACACTGCCGATCCAGACCTGGCTCAACTAAAAACTGAACTGGCTGAATTCCGGGGCCGTCTCCCTCAATTACAGCGAGACCTATTTCCAGAACAGAAAACTCAAATTCAATCCAAACCCGCCCTGAGAATCCAGGCATTTGGAAAAACTCAACTCTGGGTCAAGGGCGAAAAACCAAGCGTTTCAGAATGGGTGCATCAAAAAACCGTTCGGGAGCTGTTCTATTATTTATTGACTCGAACTGAAAGCGTCAGCAAGGAAGAAGTCGGGCTTGTATTCTGGCCGGACAGTTCACCCAGCCAGCTTACCAGCCAATTTAAGAACGCCATCTACCGGCTGCGCAGGTCAATTGGAAAAGACTGGATATTGTACGATAAAGTCAGCCGCAGTTATGCCTTTAACTCAAGCCTGGAATACAGCTACGACGTAGAGGAATTCTTAAGATGTTTAGAAGATGCCAAACAGGAAACTCACCCCGCTGACCGACTGAACTATCTCCAGCAGGCGATAAAACTTTATCAACATCCATTTGCATCAGACCTGGATGGCGTCTGGGCTGAATCCATCCGTAGAAATTTGTTCCTGAAATACGAAAAAACTGCTTTGGAAGTAGCTGAGATACTTCTTGTTAAGGGAAATTTCGATGAGAGTTTAAATATTTGTAATAATTTACTATTTATTGAGCCGTGTCAAGAGCAAGCCTACCAGCTTTGTTTCCATACTTACCATAGAATAAAAGACTATACCGGATTAGTAAGATCATACAATTCATGTATAAGTAATTTATCGCATTTGTTAGGGATTGGACCATCGAAGAAAACTAATGATATTTACCAAACCTATACAAAAACAAATATCAAAAGGCTATAAATGTATTGTGGTATTTAAGAGAGTGTTTAAGAGCCTTTTATCTTATAAATTAAAGTTATCGTAATCGTATTTGGTTTAGGAGGTAAAAATGAATAATATATTTAGATATATCAAAGAACGGTCTTTGAGTAAAGTTTACATAAATATACTAGTTCCTGTATTAGCAATAATCCATTTTGCTTCGAAACTAATTGGTATATATCCTGGAGCCCAAGGAGGGACGGGAGGTTGGTAGATAAATTTTACATCGTTCTCATAAATCTATTTTATCTAGGGCTCTGATTTTGCTTGACCTAGATCCACCATAATCACATATCTTAATGTTAGAATTTGTTTATTCACCTGGTGATCTGAGACTTCACCAGGAAGATAGCCATTCCAAATAATAATCGCCAACCCGTGAACCAAGTCCCTGCCTTTACGACACCATCAGAATCACAGGGCCTCCTGCAATTGCGTTATAACCAGGCCAGGTTGCACTTACAGTTATCTGAACCACCAGAAAAATTTGCGTCTTATCTAACCGTTTCCTAAAGGGCAGCAAACCAGCCATGTCAGATATAAAAATGTCGGACTTTAAACATATTATTTGGGATTGGAATGGCACATTGCTTGACGATCTCGATTTATGTTTATCTATCATTAATCAAATGCTGCAGATCCGAGGGCTTAAACCTGTCTCACAGGATCAGTACCTGGATATCTTTAATTTCCCAGTCCAGGATTACTATCTCAAAATTGGTTTTGATTTCGAGGTAGAGCCTTTTGAAATTGTCAGCACGGAATTTATTACTGCCTACGAGACAGGTCGTCCAGATTGTCAGTTAATGGATGGCGCCAGGGAAACGTTAGAAATCATTCATAATTCAGGCCGCACACAATCTATTCTGTCTGCAAGCAAGAGCAGTTATCTCAATCAAGCTGTAGTAGATTACGAAATCAAGAAATACTTCAATGCCATCAAGGGCCTGGATAATCATCATGCATCCGGGAAGGTCTCCCTGGCCAGGTCCTATATGAAGACTGCCGGCCATAATCCAGGTGAAGTCCTGCTGATCGGCGACACCATCCATGATGCTGAGATTGCTAACGAGATTGGTGCGAAATTCATACTGATCCCTAATGGTCACCAAAACCGCAAAAGATTGGCGACAGCCGGAGGAACATTGATCGATACCCTTTCAGATCTACAGGTATTATTTCAGGAATAATCTATCCTATGCGTGTAAAATCACGGATCGATTACATCGATAACCTGCGTATTTTATTAACAGTGATAGTAATTCTTCATCACTTGATGATTACTTATGGAGCACCGGGAGGATGGTATTACAGAGAATTTGATTACGCTCAACTTGATATATTCAGTTTAACATTCCTTGTTCTTATCACAGCGATCACTCAAGCTTATTTTATGGGGTTCTTCTTTTTCATAAGCGGATATTTTTCTTCAAAATCTCTCACATCAATAAAACCCTCCCAGTATCTTTTGACCCGTATATTCCGCCTCGGCTTACCCATCATTCTGTTTGTATACTTGATCTCACCTCTCCTGAGAGCTATTTTTAAGAGGATCATGTTTGATCGCCCCCTAAATTTTTCAAGCTTTTCAGAAGTTTATCTACAGCTTGAATTTGGTTATGAATTAGGTCCAATGTGGTTTGTGTTGTTATTATTGATCCTATCCATACTTTTCCTTCCCTGGTCGATGAACCCTAAATTCAGTTCGGTATTCCAAAGAATCCCCTCTTCTTTGAAAATCATATTGTTCGCGGTGTTTACCGGAATATTTACTTTCCTGATCAGAATAAAATTTCCAGTTGGATATGTATTTCAACCTCTTAATCTGCAGACCCCTCATGTTCTTCAATATATATTTCTATTTTTCATGGGCATTGTCGCATTCCACGGAAAATGGTTTGACCATCTTGAGCTGATTTTCTCACGATCCTGGCTGTACATCATACTCGGGTTGTTATTATCGATGCTAATAATTTTCGTCCTCAGCGGCGGTCTTGAGGGAAATGTAGGGCCAGCCTTGGGGGGTTTCCATTGGCAGTCCTTAGCATATTCACTCTGGGAGCAGTTATTTTGTGTAAGCATCATCATCACCGGACTTTTCTATTTCCAAAAGTACGTAAATTTTACTTCCCGGTTTTCACAGGAATTAGCTGGTAGTTCCTACGCTGCTTTTATTATCCATCCTCTCGTTCTAGTTACATATACAGCATTGATCCACCAGGTTTCTATACATCCCTTATTGAAAATCAGTTTTTCGGTTCTGCCAGTTTTATTCTTGTGTTTCCTTGCTGCATCCATTCTCAGACGCTTCCCGGTGTTTAAGTGCTTTCTGTAAGTAGTTCGTTCAAGCCTGATAATAAACGAGTGTTGAAAGGGTATTTGATGATTGTCGATCAATATCAAAATATCTGCTTAACCAAAGTACTGGCTGCCGTGTTCTTTGTTCTTTCCTGAAATGAAATTTCTGTCTCCCAGTTAAGCTATAATTGGTTTCAACATACCTTGAGACATACACATCAAGAATTATGTGGCTTTGATTTATCCATTCACCTGAGCCCGGAACTAAACAATGACGCCTGAAGTAATTCTTGTTCTGATCATTCTAATTGCGTCAATCGTGCTATTTATCAGCAATCGCGTTCGGATGGACCTGGTTGGATTACTGGTTTTAGGAAGTCTCGCTATCAGTAATCTGGTCAGTACTGCCCAGGCGCTATCCGGATTCAGCAACCCTGCGGTTATCACAGTCTGGGCAGTACTGATCCTCAGTGGTGGATTAGCGCGAACGGGTATTGCCAGCAAGCTCGGCAAATTTGTCCTCAAGCTTGCAGGAGATAACGAAGTAAAGCTGTTGATTATCATCATGCTAACTAGCGGAATCCTGTCCGGGTTCATGAACAGCATTGGTGTGGCATCGCTGTTCTTGCCAGTTGTGATCGATATTGCCCGGCGTACTAATCGGCCTCCATCCCGATTTTTAATGCCTTTGGCATTTGCTTGCCTGCTGGGAGGCTTGAATACATTGATTGGCACTCCACCCAATATTTTAATCAGCGAAGCTTTGCGGGAGGCAGGATTAACACCTTTCCAGATGTTTGATTTTACTCCCATCGGTCTGGCCATTCTTTTCAGCGGAACTATCTACATGGCCCTTGTTGGTCGACATTTGCTTCCAAAAATAGATCTCACCAAGGAGTTAAACCGGCCTCCTGATGTCACCGACCTATATGACTTCCAGGAACGAATGGCTTTTATTCGCCTTCCATCAAATTCACCGCTGGCAGGAAAATCTCTCCTGGAAAGCCGGCTGGGAGCTGCTCTGGAATTAAATGTGATTTCTGTCTTCCGTGAAAAAATTCCCTTGATGGCTCCCCGACCTGATTTTATCCTCCAGGCCGGCGATCGCCTCTTAGTCGAAGGACACCTGGACCGTTTGTTTGAATTTCAGGGCAAAGATCATCTATTGCTAGATCGCGAGAATCTTCCTTTAGAAAAAATTGTATCCGGAGATATTAAGCTAGCTGAAATATATATACCTCTTGGCTCATCGTTGGCAGGATTGACATTACCACAAACAGCATTCCGTTATACATATAATTTGATTGTGCTGGCGATCCAGCGCAAAACGGCCACCTATTATAATGATCTTGCAACCATGCCTCTTCAAGAAGGTGACACGTTATTAGTTAAAGGCCTGCAAAAGAATCTAGAATTGATCGAGGACGAAGAAGATCTCCTGCTTTCGAAGGTAGGAGTGTCAAGGGATTTTCACCTGGAAGATCATATATTAATGGCTAGAGTTCCTGCATCTTCAAACCTGGCAGGAAAATCTTTAATCTCTAGCCGCTTAGGAGATGCATTTGGCCTCAGCGTACAGGGCATTATCCGCCAGGACAAGACTGAGCTGATGCCCCCTCCCGAGGAAATTCTCCAGGCCGGTGACACGTTGATACTAATGGGAAATATCACTAACCTCAGAACAATTGAAGGATTGCAGAACCTGATAATTGAAACAGATACTCAACCCAATCTGGCCGAATTAGAAACGGATGAAACGGGAATAATTGAAGCTGTGCTTTCCCCTCATTCATCTTTGCCCGGAAAAGCCGTTCGTGAACTTGATTTCCGAGCCAAGTACGGTTTAACAATCCTGGCAATTTGGAGGGAAGGACGGGCATACCGTTCCCATTTACGGGACTTCAAGCTCCGATTCGGTGATGCCATGTTACTTTTTGGCCCCCGCCGACGTTTATGTATGTTCGGGACTGAGCCTGATTTTCTGGTTCTCAGTGAGGATGCGCTTCCAGCACCAAGGTCGAATAAAGCGCCCCTGGCCTTATTAATAATGGCGCTTGTGCTATTTACGGTCATCCTCAATTGGTTGCCTATATCCATTGCCGCTGTGGCAGGTGTTGCTCTGATGATCCTCACTGGTTGCCTGGAAATGGATGAAGCTTATCGTTTGATAGATTGGAAAGCTGTTTTCTTGATCGCAGGTATGCTTCCCCTGGGTATAGCATTAGAACAAACTGGAGCAGCAAATTTAATTGGCGACATCTTGATCACCCTGCTGGGCAATGCCGGCCCGCTTGCTTTGTCTGCCGGTTTATTTATCCTGGCATCCCTGGGTTCTCAAATTATGCCCAATCCGGCGGTTGCAGTTCTGCTGGTGCCAATAGCCCTGAATACAGCTGCTGAAATGGCAATTTCCCCATATCCCCTGATGATGACCATCGCCGTCTCAGCCTCGGCAGCTTTCCTCAGCCCCGTTGGCCACCCTGCCAACTTACTGGTCATGGGACCAGGAGGCTATAAGTTTTCCGACTATGTAAAGGTTGGATTACCTTTAACAATAATAGTTTTTTTGGTAAGTTTGTCTTTGATGCCATTGATCTGGCCCTATTAGATATCTTGTACATCCCTGAATTTCAGGAGATTCTACATGCATGAATTTTTCGGAATATTTATCGGGATCGGACTAAGTGCCACCTGCGGATTTCGTATATTTGTCCCCCTGCTGGGAATGAGTATCGCCCACCAAGCAGGAGCTTTGTCATTTTCGCAGGGATTTGACTGGATCGGTTCCTGGCAGGCAACTATTGCGTTTGGATTTGCCATGATCATAGAGATTGCGGCCTACTATATACCCTGGCTGGATAACTTACTAGACACCATCGCCACACCTGCTGCTATAGTTGCAGGAACTATTGCGACTGCATCAATGGTTGGTGACGTGTCACCATTTTTGCGCTGGTCACTGGCGATCATAGCCGGTGGAGGAATTGCAGGATTAATTCAAGGATCCAGTGTCATGATCAGGGGAGTCTCCACAGCCTCTACTGCAGGACTCGCAAATCCCGCTGTTTCAACCGGAGAATTAATTGCTTCCATATTGGGTACAATAATCTCAATCATATTACCTACTCTGGCAGTAATAATCGTGGTTGTTCTGCTGGGATTGATCATGCGAAGACTTTCAATAAGGCGGATGGCTTCCAGCTGAAATTGGAGTATAGACAAGAATATGCGAAGAAAAGAAAAAGAAATTTCTGAACGAGTTATTATCGACACTATCATAAACCGGGCATTGATCTGCCACCTGGCTTGCGTCCGGAATGATCAACCATATATAGTTCCCATCTCATATGGATATGACGGCGGGTGCATATATTTTCACTCAAGCCCTGTTGGTAAGAAAATATCTATCCTAAAAGAAAATCCTCGGGTCTGCTTAACGTTTGAAACCGATGTTGAGATTGTCAAGGACCCGGACAATGCCTGTGATTGGAATTTTCACTATTCGAGCGTAATAGCTGAAGGTATAGCCGAGGAAATAATTCAAGTATCGGAAAAGGCATCGGCGCTGAACCAGATCATGGAACATTATTCCGGGGAAACCTGGTCCTTTCCAGTAAACGAGTTGAAAAAGACCAGTATTTGGAAGATTCAGCTGGAATCCGTAAGTGCTAAAAAATCTCCTGAGGATCAGTGAATCACCGGTCAGCTCTGAATTGAAACATCATCGCTAGCATATCTAATATCTATGCTAAAGGGGGATTTTTCATATAAAACCACCGTATGATATACAATTGATAAATAAGACATTTCCGGGAGGGATAATTTTGAAAATCGCTGTTACAGCAGATCTCCATCTCACCACTCAGTCCAGGAACCCTGAACGATTTCAATCACTGGCAAATATCTTAAAGCAGTGCGGTAAATTTCAAGTCCAATTGTTGATTATTGCTGGAGACCTATTTGACCAGTCCATGCCCAATTATGCTGAATTCGAAGCTCTATATAAAAAACATCGTCCATCAGGCCTCACAACTGCCATCATCCCTGGCAATCATGATGAAGACCTGAATCAGAAAAATATTACTGCTGACGGATTGATCGTCCATAACGAACCTCAATTCCTGCCTCTAAATAAAACCTGGAAAATACTGTTTGTTCCCTATCAAAAAGGTCAAACCATGGGGAGTGTTATTGCCCCGTTCGCGGCTGAGATAACCGGTCAACGGTGGATTCTGATTGGTCATGGGGATTGGTCTCCGGGAATTCGAACCCCTGATACCTATGAGCCTGGGGTCTATATGCCTTTGACGCGGTTAGATCTGGAGCTTTACAAACCGGAGTTGGTATTCCTGGGTCATATACATCTCCCGTTTGATGGGCAAAAAGTCCGCTACCCAGGTTCGCCATGCCCGCTCAATGTCACCGAAACCGGGTTAAGACGTTTTCTTCTGTTGGACTTAAAACAAGGGAAAATAACTTCCAAGGTTGTGGACAGCCCCCTGCTTTTTTTTATCGAACGTTTTGTCATGCTGTCACGGGAAAATGAATTAGACTTCCTAGAGAAACAAATGAAGGACCGCATCGAATCCTGGGAACTTCCTGCCGGATGGGAAAAACGCGTTCAAGTCCAGGTGGAGGTTTCCGGCTTTGCAGCCGACCGTGAATCTGTCAAGAAGATAGTTAAGGATGTATTCTCTCCTTTCAGTTTATATGAAAATGGCGAGCCTGACCTAAAAAGGTTATATCACAGACCTGATCCCGATCGCGAACAAATCGCCCTCGAAATCCAGGCCTGGATTGAAAATCTGGAATGGAATGAAAATCCCTCTACCCCGAGTAAAACAATGATCCTTGAAGAAGCATTAAAGGTTATTTATGGAGTTAATTGATGCCAATCCGCCTCGATAAAATAAACGTTAAAAATCTGGGGCCGCTGGATTCTCTTGATCTCAAATTGGGCTCATTGAATTTAATCTACGGACAGAATGAAACTGGAAAAACTTTTTTAGTAGAATTCCTGCTGGGTTCCATATTCCGCCATGCATCAAAATGGAATTTACGGGAGATCCCCGGAATAGGAAGCGTCACTGTCAGCGGTCTTACAGAGGAACCAACTTCATTCAGCCCCACTACCAAGAAAAAGATCGAGGACTATTGGGAGGATGACGAACTTGGGCTGCCGCTTAATATGGCTCGTTTGCTGGTGGTTAAAGGCGGCGAACTTGACCTGGCGGGGACGCCCGGGGGTGTAAACCGGGAGGTTCTCAAGACTGCTCTTACCAGCGAGGTGCTTCTAGATCATATTCGGAACCCGATCTCAAAAACCATCCAGGGAGCTGTCCTGGTCGGTCAAGAAATTCAGGGAGCAAACCGCGGCATCCTTAAGGATCGTCAGGACCTATATAGCGAAAACCAAAAACTTAGAGACCTGCTGGATAAAGTGGAAAATGAATACTCCCAGGGTCCTCTCCGCCAGCTGGAGATAAACATCACTGAGATCCAGCATGGTTTGAAAGCTCAGGAAAGTGCGAAACATTATGCCGCGTATAAGCTTCGCGAGGAGTTCAATAACCTAAGTCATAAAAAAAACATACTATCCGATGAGGTCATTGGGGACTTGAGAAAAAAACTCCACGATTTCACCAGTGATGAGGCAAGGCTTTCAGAGCGGGAAAAGGATCTCAAGAAGCATCAAGAAGCCAGCGAGCACTATCCCTGGCTGGAATCAGCCATATCAATTTGGGAAAGCCGCAGCCTTGATGCAACGAAAAAACCAACTCGCTGGCTGACTTATATTGGAATGCCCCTGCTGCTAATAGGAATAATTCTCCTTGGAATAAATGACCTTGTACCGATGTTTAATTTTCTCTGGATTGGTCTTCCGCTTGCTATGATAGCCATTGGAATGATCTTCTATTCTACCTTTCGTCTGCAGCAGTGGACATCAAGTATCACTGAAACAGAGGAACGACAATCCATCCAGGAAGAATACAAAACCAGATTTGGCAAAACCTTGCGCGGTTTATCAGTCCTTCAAGAAAAAATGAAATCCATCCAGAAATACTATTTTCAGGTAGAACCTCTCGAAAAGGAAATTCAAGACAAAAGAACAAAACAGATCCAAAGAAAATCCGGTCTAGAGAAATTGTTCGAATCATTACCAGGAAAGACGATCCAAGAAAAGAATTGGGAAAAGAGCTTACAAGATCTGAAGACAAAATCAGATGAGCTCACTGCACTAATCCATACTCTTGATATCGAGTTGGAAAAACTAAATGTGCCGGAGGAGCAAGTCCAGGAAAAGCCGGTTGGCGAGGAATATAATCCGCAACGAGTGATTGACCTTCAAGATGAATTGGGCACTTTGGAAAATGAGCTCGAAGACAAGCAGCAAACGCTCAGTTCTTTAAAGCAGGTGATCTGCCATGAGACCGGCGATGATATTACTATTTCCTGGGAAGAAGCGCTGTTCCATTTGAGAACAATCACTGAAAAAAAGAAAAGGGTATACCGCGAACTCACAGGCCGGATAGTTGCTGAGATCGGCGTGGTTCAGATCCTTGATCGTATAGAGAATGAAGAAGACCAAAAGATCCAGCGGGATATCAACTCCAAAGAGGTAACCGATCTGCTCGCCAGTATTACAGGGACTTACAACTCTCTTGACCTGGTTGATGATCAGGTTTATGTCAACGACCAATACAGCCAGCACCCACTCAGCGACTTGAGCACAGGAGCCAGGGAGCAAATTCAACTGGCGTTAAGGATGGGCATCGCTTCCCGATTGAACAGCGGTGATCCGCTGTTCTTAATTCTGGACGACGCCTTCCAGCACTCCGATTGGGAGAGAAGAGAATCACTTGTAAAAAGTGTGATTGGACTGGTAAAACAGGGCTGGCAGGTGACATATCTGAGTATGGATGATCATATCCGGGATTTATTCTTAAAGCATGGCAAGACTAATTTAAAAAAGGAATTCAAATTCTTTACTCTTGATTAGAAAGGGTTTTAGAATTATACAAAATCTTTACCAGAGATTTGTCTCAATGTGAATTGCGCCATCATAATTCAAAAAGCATAATAGAGGCACCGGTTGAATACCCAGGATCTTTTCCGCTGCTTCCAAATATTCAGATACCTGTATTTTGTATATTTCTTTCTTATTATTCCAGGTCTGAGCATACCGGGAATTAATCCGATCTGTTTTGAATTCAACCAGGATCCAATTATCCTCTTCTTTAAACAACGCATCAATGACACCAATTCGGGGAACACCACTCTCCTGAGGTTCACTGAATGGAATTTCATGTTTGACTGTAGAGGAACTTATCATGCGTTTGTACAAATCGCTATTCTGGAATCTTTCAAGCATTTTTCGAACTTTTCTATAGCCATCCTTGAAATCATTTTCGTCTACCAATCCCAAATCCCTGAATTCAGTCTTGACCCAATTAATAAAACCCGATTCATCTCCCTCAGGGAATTTCCAAAGCTCTAAAGCTCTGTGAACTACCTGCCCAACCATCCATGCCGGAGCATATGCTCTATCAGATAACTGCACAACTCTTTTAATCTGTTGTTTATCGATCTCAAATACTTGAAGGACTTCCTCTTCCTGTGTATCCTGCCATACACCCGAGGGTTCTCCTGGATCTATCTCAACAGGAATATTCGGATCAA
>SDBT01011863.1_pt1 | contig 14002 bp, 16 predicted proteins | sample 2277101 | NCBI WGS metagenome assembly SDBT01 (sample SAMN10404973, study PRJNA504765) | marine sediment metagenome | isolation source: marine sediment core GS10_PC15, 103 cmbsf | place: Arctic Ocean: Southern Knipovich Ridge | collected 2010 | reverse complement strand
GCAGGAAATGCTGGATGTATTTCAAGAAACCATAAAGGCTGGGGAGAGGATAGTGGGAGAAAAAACGATTCATTGATTCAGAGAATTTTACGATAGAAAAATTTGATGAAAAAGAATTATGCCAAGAGTAACTCAAAAATATAATCTTGAAGCAATAAACCAAAGGATTTCCAAAGAATGGCACCCTACAAAAAACGGCAGCCTAACTCCAAGGGATGTAACGCCAGGCTCCCATAGAAAGATTTGGTGGATATGCAAAAAGGGTCATCAATGGAAAGCTCGAATTTACAACAGAAATGGGGGCACTGTGTGTCCTTATTGTTCAGGAAAGGCGGTATCTGAGGATAACTGTTTGCAGACAGTCAACCCCTCCTTAGCCGCTGAATGGCACCCTACCAAGAATGGCAGTTTAACTCCAGGGCATGTGAGGCAGTATTCTAATAAGATAGTCTGGTGGATCTGCAGAAAAGGTCATCAATGGAAAGCCTATGTTTACTCCAGAAGCAATGGCAGTGGATGTCCTTATTGCTCTGGGCAAAGGGTATGCACCGATAACTGTTTAGAGACGGTCAACCCGGATCTTGCAAGACAGTGGCATACCACCAATAATGGTAATTTAACCCCAAAGGATGTTGTCCCATATTCTGATAAGAAGGTTTGGTGGGTCTGCGAAAAAGGTCATGACTGGGAAGCTACAATCAGCAAAAGAAGCAATGGCACAGGCTGCCCTTATTGTGCTAGGGAAAGGAGATACAGTGGCAAGAAAACTCGATGAAAAAGAATTGGTCAGTTTTGAAGAGCTCATAAGGGCCAATATGATCCAATTAGATACGGTCACCCAATTGCTTATTGAGAAAGGGATAATAACAGAGCAGGAGTTTTATACCAAGCTAAAACAGGTCCAGCATGACTATGAAAGCAAGAAGGCGACTCGAGTGTAATGAGAAGCAGCAAGAGCACGAATTGGGATAGATGCTCCTCTATATTAATTATAGCCTTGCTAAGTCTATACCCGCTCTTACTACTTACCTTTACCATTCTCTTCATTTTAAAAGTGGCTGATGCTAGAGGTCTCGAATTCCACAAACACCCCCAATCATATGTTATTGAAAAACTGAAATCCCATGACATTGTTTTTCTGGGCACCAGACATAAAAGGGAAGCTATCTTGAAGTTTGTGTCAGGTTTAATTCCCCGGTTACACAATACAGGGACCACCCACTTAGGACTTGAAATTTACTCTGACCAGCAGGGCAAAATAGATAGTTTTCTTCAAACAGGGAATGGCCTGACCGATATTAAGATCCACCCACTGATAGATTGTGCTGAATATAGAAACCTATTTACTACCATAAGGTCCCTTGATCAAATCAAAAGACCTGCTGCAGTCGCTATTGACCTCCCGAAATCAATGTACCAAGGGGAAACTAACCGTGATGAGTGGATGGCCGGTTCTATCGCAAAGATTTTTGACCGAGATCCTGATGCTAAAGTCCTTGTTGTGGTGGGCAATCTCCATATACTGAAGAAGATAGAGTGGGAAAATAGGGTATCAAACCCGCATGGCCCTATTCGCTCGTACCTGAATGTATTGACTCCCCACCGTCGTATGTTTTTAATAGGCCAATGTATTGATGAATCACCTAACGAATGTGATTTTACCAGTGCGTTTAGTCATTTGGAAGGTGCGGTAGCTATGGATTGTAGCGGGAGATTTTCCGGCTGGAGAATTGGCTTCATGGCTCCAGTGGCTGCTAAGCCCATTGAAGTATGCGATATGCTGGATGGAGTTATTGTCTATTGAGAATGTAGGAGAGAAGAGAACCTATGGTTGAATCATTAAAGCTTTTGGTCTCTCAAAGTGAGGAAATATACGGAGAAGAACCAACAAAGCATTGATTCTCTAAAATCAAATGAATTGATGTGACTGGCCAACCAAGGAGTCAGAATACTGCAATTTTCAATTTCTAGGAATGTAGCATTCTCAATCCCTAGCCAATCCATACCCACGGTCTAGGAAGCTGCGTCACCTTTGATTTTTGTCAATTCGACCTTCGGATATGATGGTGATATTACAACTATCTGAATGTTTTTGATATTGGCAAGATATCTCAGGTCTTAAAAGGCATGATTTCTATAGTATATATTCTCTTATAACAGATACTTATCATTTACTAATTTTACAGGAAATAAAAAAACAATAATGTCGACTTAGATCCAGTTCTTGATTCTTCACACTTTATTCTGGCAAAATGTGAAGAAGCACCCCTATATTTTCAAGGTTGCTTTTATCTCATATATTGTGGGGTTTATATAAGATGTACAGAAAATTATCTTGACAGTCAATAAAGTTTGATATATAGTTAGAGTTATAGCAGAGCGTTTCGCTCTGTAGCTCTTTGAAAACCATTTTCGGATAGACGTTCTTATTCACCTCCCTAATGTAGATTAATTATATTCTGCATTATCGTTGAAAGAGGATATCTTTATTCAATTATCCTCAACCCAATAGATGATAAATCCTCAAGTTGGGTTTACTTTGCCAGATACAGCATACAGACTACAGTTGGTATATGATTAACTATTAACTGTATGGCCTCTATTTGTTAGTGTTTATACCTGATTATTACTGCATTAACAAAAGGTAAGATTAAGATATAATTTTCAATAAAAACTATTAATTATTATCTGTCAAAGGGAAATAAATTTCCATTTCGCGAGTCAGGGAGCTTTTTGGGGTGGCTTCTCGCCGTCCTCTTTTTGAGGACAATCAAAGAGTAAAGGAGGTGATAAATTTGTTATGTTTAATTGCCCCAATTTTGGCAAAATCCATGGAAAGGAGGTGAAAAATTATGCATAGCAATAAAATTAGTCCGAAAATGAAACTAGAAAGATCGGCTCTTGAAATGGTTAAAGCTGCAAGAAAGCTTGCCAATAGTAGAGAAGGCGACTCTCTCTGGGCGGGGACTCGTAAAGAGATCCTAAGCAGTTTATCAAAGCTTGAGAAACAAATTTACAAGCTGAAAAATAAACGCGGCTCTGAGGCGAGAATTCAAGAAATAGCTAAGGAGTTGGTGTTGCTGATTGGTCACTTATGCCAGTCCCTGATTCGCTGCAAATTCCATTTCCTGATGAAATATTGCTATGTTACTTTTTCAAAAGGAGTGTAAATATATACCATGACTATTGGATTAACCTTAAAACTTCTGAGGGTTTCCTCTAATTTAACTCAAAGCTCTTTGGCAAAAGATCTAGACATAACTGCCAATTACCTCTCATTAATTGAGAATGGTAGGAAAGAACCAAGCCTAACGTTTCTAAAGAGATTTTCGCAAAGGCTTGACGCACCGTTAGGTTATTTCCTATGGCTCTGTCTTGAGGAAAATAGATCTCAAGAAGAACTTGCTTTGAAAAGTAATATGAACGATTTACTCGTGAATATAATTCGCGAAAAAACAAAAACCGATCATTTACCTAATGACGATAATGAAGAAAAAAAATAAGCATAAACTTATAACAATCTCGGATCTCGCACTTCATTTGGGTATCAGCGAAGGTTATCTTCAAGATATTTTGAGTGAGCTTTATTCCGAAGATACTAAACTCTACAGGTCTTGGGATAAAATAAAACCTAATGGGGAAACTAGACCTATGGACGCTCCAAGAGATAAGTTGAAGTTTATTCAGAAACGTATCAATGGAAGGATATTACAGCGTACGCAGATTAGCAAAATAGCTACAGGAGGTGTAAGAGGGAGAAAGCTAAAAGATAATTTAATTCCCCATTTGAGACAACAGATGGTAGCTAATTTTGACCTTAAGCGCTTCTTCCCGAATATTACAAACAAACAAGTCTATGAAATTTTTATCCTTATTGGCGTATCGCCAGATGTTGCAAGAGTTTTGACTCGTCTAACAACTTTTAAAAATCGAATCCCACAAGGTGCCCCTACAAGTTCCATGCTTGCTAACCTAGTTGCTGGTTATGGGGGCTCTCATTGCCTAGATGGTCGAATAGAGAACATTTGTGCGATAAATAATTTCAATTTAAGAAGGTGGGTAGATGATATTTCAATATCAGGACCTAATTATATAAAAAAATTCGAGCCTACAATTGAGAAAATTATCTTCGAATCCGGTTTTATACCAAACAGGGACAAAACTGCCTTTATCTCTAAAAATAATGCCCAGATTATTACCGGTCATCTTGTAAACGAGAAAGCCAATGTAGTTAAGCAGGAGAGAAGAAGGATCAGGGCTATATTACATAAGTGTAAGACCTCAGGTTTAGAAGGATATTCTAAAAACAGAATTGATCATCTTAAACGAAGTCTCAGAGGAAAAATTGCACATATCTCATCAATTAATCCTAGGAGTGGTAATAAATTATTGGATAAATTCAATTCTATTGAATGGTCGAGCCTTATCAACGAGATGACTAATTCGGCTTGACATTGCCCAAATGCTCCTGTGGAAGCCATCGGATCAGGTCTTCCTTTTCCACACCTTAATCTGCCAATTGTGAAGACTCGCCACTTATTTTTTTTCTCCCCCATTCATCCTACTCCTCAACAACCCCGAAGGTAACCGTTCTCCTGGCTCGCAGCGTCATATCTTCACCGGTAGAGGGATTTCTGCCTTTTCTTTCATGTTTATCATTCACACAAAATTTCCCGAAACCTTTACTCCGCCAGAGGCGGACAAGGCTTAATGCTCTATAGATTGCCTCATTTCGATCTTTTTATCTACCATACCTCGTATTATGCTGAGAGATAGTTCGTTCCTCACATTCTCTCTGGATACGAGTGTGTTTTTTAGCTGTGAAAAGTGGGACGTTCTTGCTGAGCGTGCATAGAATTCTCAACAAAATTATAGAGGATGTTCAATCTGTGTGATCTGCTATATATCCACAATTACTATGACCCTTAAAATACTGTGATATGAAGAAGGTCAAAATGGCCTCAATTCCGCTTCATCTCAGATATCCTTAAAGCTAAAATCCCCCAGTACATCTTTTCCATTGATTTTTGAGCTCTCGGTGACTTATCTTATCCTACCTGGTCAAAGAAAGAGAAAGCAGGATGATAGGCTTCTCAGACATGGACACAAGCATTTATTGGGATCAAGCCAATAAATATCTCCCCGACAAGATTGACATCCTATTCATTGCCGAATCACCTCCTGCCTTTAGGAATCCAGATAAGATGTCTTATATCTACTTTGAAAATAACCGTGGTAGTGACATTCTGTTCGCCACGATCATGAAGGCATTATTCAATGTCAATTATCGTAAGGACCCGGAATGGAAGAAAGGGTTACTGGAGAGATTTAAGAGAGAAAAAAGATGCTTCCTGGTGGATGGAGTTCAATATCCTATAAACAGGGATACAAAATGGCAAAAAGTCCCAGCTAGGATGAGGGTAAAACAGGTCCGCAAGAACGAAAAGGTTCTCTTAAAATTGCTAGGTTATCTGGAAAAGAAGAGGCATATAGATGATAACACAAGGGTAATCCTAATCAAGGAGACCGTTTTTAATGCCTTGTACTATAGATTAAGTAATAAGTATGATGTCTTGAATGAGGGTCCTGTAGGATTTCCTAGATGGCACAGAGATCCTATTGTGGTAATTAAGATCCAGAACATCTTGAATCGGTAGGTTATGAAAAAATCCTATAAAACAATCCCCATCCTGATAACGCCGATCCTGGCAACTCTCCTTCTGATCCTGCCTCTCCTAGCCTTCTCTGGTCAGTATAGGATAATCCGAGTAGTTGATGCTGATACCATCGTAGTTACCTACAAAGGCAACCCAGAAAAGGTCAGGATGTTATGTGTCAACACCCCCGAATCAGTCCACCCGGATAAAAAACAAAACATCCCAATGGGGAAGGTTGCCTCTGATTACGCCAAAAAGAGACTCAAAGGGAAATATATTGACCTTGAATTTGAGGGACCTCTCAGAGGGCATTATGGACGTCTGCTTGCCTATGTCTTTGTTGATGGGGTCAATTTCAACCTGGAGCTGGTTAGGAAGGGTCTAAGTCCCTATTATACCAAATATGGATTGAGCCAGAAATATGACCAGGAATTCAGGGAGGCAGAACGATATGCCCGGAAACATAAACTTAATATCTGGGGAGATTCTGAGCTTACCAAAAAATACTTGAAATTAAAGTCAAAATGGGGACAATATAGGTCAAAGGTTGCTTCTCCACCTGCCACCGTTCAGACAAAAGAATGGAAATATGTGGCGAGCAAGAAATCGAAGGTCTTTCATCGGCCTGATTGTAAATGGGTGGGAAAGATAAGAGCTGGGAATCTTATAGGGTTTAATAGTAGGGATGAAGCGGCGAGGAGTGGAAGGAGGCCGTGTAGGAGTTGTGGACCTTGATTTTGCAAGGGTTCTTTGGGGGGGAAATTAGAGCGGAAAAAATAAATGTTTTATCCGCAGGATGTTAGGTTCCGGGAACAATGCGTCACCCTAGCGCAATGTTATGAGCCTCAATAAGGGATGGCTATAGCCGTATATTCAATATTTCCTTAAATTTTTTCTGAAACTCCTGCTTTTTTAAAACCTCATTATAAAACGGCAAACCGTATAAGCGGTATTTTTTTGAATCAAACATGCTCGCAATCTGAAAGTGGTCTTTGATTTCCTTTAAAAAATCTTCCTTCCGCTGGTCAGGTTTAATTAAATGCTGCCCCTTAGACTCAACGAAAAGCTGGAATGACATGGATTTTTTGGTCTTTTTTTCGGTGAGAAAAAGGACAAAATCCGGCTCGATTGCCCGGCCATCAGAAAAACGGTAAATTTTGAATATTCTCTCATTGCGCAGCAGGTAAATATCCTTGTATTTTTTCTTTAAATGATCCATGGCGTTGCGGATAAACCGAATAAAATATTTTTCTTCCGAAGTACCGAAATTTTCGTCATACATATACCAGTCATGGTTTTGTAGGTTTAAGCGAAGATCCGGCTTGGTCGTTTCGCTCATGGCCATTCCAAACTCTTTATCGTCGCCGCCAATTAGAATATCGCTCGTTTTTTCGGTTACAACAGTTTTGAAAATATTATGGCCTTTAAATTCGGGTGTGCCGTAATATTCCGTGGTGCTCGCCTGGATTTTAGCGGCCAGTGCTTTGAAAACATTTAAAGCAATTTCAAACTTATCATAATTATTGAGGTTGTCTAATCGATCTTTTAGGCTGTAAATCTCGATATCGACCTCGCCAAGATAGCTATCTGATGTTATAAACTCATCAATAGATTTAAGCGATGGGAAATATTCTTGCAGATTGGAAAAGTAATAAAAATCAACCTTGTCCAGGGCTTTCCTATTTATATGTTTTTCAATACTATTAAATTCAATATTTTTTTGTTTTAATTCCGGCTCGTGATTGCCGTTATCAGTTCCGTTGAAAACCCCTGTTTCTGTTGTTTTGCCGATTCTCAATTTGTGCTTGAAAATGGTTTCAGAAACAAGGTCATGCATGCTTTTTACGTTAGCCCGATTGTTTTTCTTCTGTTCATTAAGGAATAGCAGGCCGTTCTTCCAAAATTTACTCTTTTTAATATTGTCCTTTATAGAAACGGTTATTTTCCGCCTTCTGTCATCCGGGGGAGCTATACCTGTTTTTACAAGCTCGGCTTTTATTTCCGAAATATACTTAGGTTCATTAAGACTGTGGTAATGAAGCTCTTCCAATACACGCAGCTCATGGTCAATACCCTCATCATATTTGCGCTTAAATCTATCCTGCCCGTCCTCAATTATGAAAGGGAAATACCTTGCGCCCCGGCCAATGAGCTGTGCCTCCGACATTGTGGTGGCGCCGGGTTGACCGTATTTCGTATCTCTGGTTTCGTAAAGTCTGACAATATCAAACAAATTAAGGACATCCCAGCCCTCGTTAAGCATATTTACGGTGAATATAAGCCTAATTTCGTTATTGGCAGCTTCGAGGGTATTGACTTTGATCTGTTTTTCCTCGCTGTCAGCTTTGGAATTAACGGCGATGCATTTTTCCTCGGAAAAATCCTCTTTGATCTCTTTAACTAAATTTCCGTAGGTAATTTTATTGGCTTTGAAAAAATCAAAGGCTGTTTTGATGATTCCATTCGTACTGCTAGCCTCAATTTTTTTTAAATCAGCGACTTTAAGGTTTTTAATCAGTTGCCTGAAGTTTCTTTCAGCTTCTTCGGACTGGGCAATCGTTTTTTGAGATTTAATGAGTATGACGGGCTTGAGTGGTATTTTATATTTGTCGGCAATCTTTCTTCTGTATTGGCTTAATACAACCGCCTGAAAAGCCCTGTCTATAATATCAAGGTCGGACTTCAGTATTTGAACATCTTTGGAAAACTGGTCTTCTCTAAATTCCTTTAGCGCGTATTGGTAAATTATTTTTTCTTCGTATTTTTCCCGAATTGCCTTGTGGGAAAGATCAATTGTGGCCGTGTATTCAAGCATCAGATTGTTATGGTCGCTCTGGAAAGTCTTGTTTACGGTATTTTCCCAGCTTGTGCTTTCTCCCTGTTCTTCCTTCGTCAATTTATCGAAATGTTTAGTCAAAGCGTTTATATGATGGGCCTCATCTGATAAAAAAACTATCTTTTTATTTTTAAAATCTTCCAAGGTTATTGAATTTTCCTGCGGATTCCAGATACGCGAATGAAGGCCCTGGATGGTCGTAAACAAAATATTGATATTGTCCACACTTACACCTTCAAAGTTTTCAACCTCCTCGATATGCACCTCTTTATTATTAAACACAGTCTTTTCGGCAAAGAGATATTTTGGCGATGATTTATCAAGGAAATTCGCCTTTGTTTTCTTAATAATGGTTGTGCTGTTAACAAAGAAAATAAAGTTGCGGTAGCCCTTCCGGTATAGATAGAGGATGTTTGTGGCCATCAGGAGCGTTTTTCCGCTTCCGGTCGCCATATTGAAAAGCAGGTGGATGGGAAAAGACTTTTCCGGATTTTCATCAGAAAGGTAATAAATAAACCTTGCCAATGCTTCTGTTTGGTACTGTCTTATCTCGAATTTCTTATTGATATTCCTGATAACGAAATCAGGAATTTCCTTGTATTTATCTAAAAATCCTCTCCGAGATATAGAATTTAATTCTTCGACTAATGTTTGTCCGTTTGGCATATTTATAACACTGGTTTATAAAATTCTTTATTGAGCTTCTTATCTTCTGCGCTAACTTTGTATGTGGTATCATCAATTTCGCTTAAATTTACATAAAGATGATTCTTATCGAGGCACTCACACAATACCTGTTTTTGTTCTTCAAATGACAGCTTTTGGAATTCTTTTTCATCAAACTTTGACAAATCGATATCGTACCGGAAGAAAGCCTCTTTTTTCATTTTCTCGTAAATATTTAGAAGCTTCTTTGTTGTGTCGGCTTTTTGAATCGCGGTCATATATTGCTCATTCCACTTTTTAAGTTCCATATAGACAAATGAACCGCCACCTTTCCATTTTACATTTTTTGAAATTCCTGTTTTGTCTCCATTGATTACATTTGTTAATCGAACAACGGCATCGTTGTCCCCATAGTCCAATTGTTCAATACCGATATATTTACGTCCCATCTTATGAGAAACAGCAAGAGTTGTCCCGCTACCTTCGTGATAATCCATCACTAAGTCATTTTCTTTTGTAAACATTGAGATGAGTCTGGCTAATAAAAGCTCAGGTTTTTTTCCGTTTGGGAAACTAACACCACCTTCATTTTGTGAATTATTAAAATCAACATCATCCCAAAAATCACATAAAAGCTTTCCAAAATCCTCTACATAATAACCATCAAAGCCGACATTATATATGCTTCTTGATAGGGGTGATAGACGCCGCCCATTTAAAGCAAACTCCCCGTTCGCGTATTCAATCACTGTATCTTTATGTTTTAAGCTTTCTTTTTTTGCTTCATCGGGTATCTCTTTCGTACTTTGGAAAATTTTATCCCTATTCTTAAAAGCGAACTCTCTAAATTCTTTATTCATCAAAGCTCTTTCGTTAATAACAAAATTTTCGTCTGAAATAATTTTGCCTTTTATTAAATATTGCTTCAAAGAAAGTCTTTTCTTTTGTTTATTTTCAATATCCACAAAGGAATTAAAATGAGTATCCCACTCATATCTCCTTTGATAAACAGGGCTTATCTTGATATCATTACTTTTTTTATAGACCAACATAGTGGATTTCGTTTTTATAATCGTTTTTTCTCTTGCAGAAAGCTTTAGCCCACTCGGATGTGAATCACGAATTGCAATAGAATTTATAAAATGATTTCTGCCAAATACTTCGTCCATAAGCGCTTTGAGATAAGCATCTTCGATAAAATCACAATGAACCACTATTACTCCATCATTTATGAGTAATTCACTCGCAATTTCTAATCGGTTTTTTAAAAAAGTAAGCCATGTAGAATGAATAAAACGGTCATTATACTTGAACTCATCATTCCCAGTGTTAAACGGCGGGTCAATATAAATAAGTTTTATTTTCCCTCGATATCTATGTTTCAAGCAATGCAATGCGAGAAGATTATTCCCCTTGATGATCAAATTATCATCAGTACTGAATCCAGTTATTTTATGTTCACCTCTGCTGTTATATTTTTTGAAATTCGTTAACACTTTCGGCTCGAAAAGCCTATCTATCTCATCCGGGGCAAGCGTTTCGTTATAGAATACCTCATCTCGCTTTTGATCTTCTTTGTCCTGCCCGCCTTCAAGCACGCAATCTTTATATGCCCAAGCAAGAACAACGTCGCCTTTTTCCTTTAAATAATCACCATTATGTGCCAAACCGATTTTATTCTTGAAACTGGTAAAAGAATCTGGTAGAAATTCCTTGTTATTAACAAATGAAATGAATTTGTCTTTATCAAAAATGAGAACCTTTTGTTTCTTGACCGTCTTTTCAATAAAAAAGTATTCCTTTGCCTTTTTATCTGAAAGAAGCAAATCAATAAGGCCCTGATCAAGCTTGAGAGCCAGTTCGGTGAGCTTGTTTTTGAAAAGGGTGCCGGCGGCGAATATTCGGTCATCTTTCTCAAATAATTTGGTTAAATCATTCATTAGATTTTGCATAATAACCCCTTTAAACCTAAATAATCCTTATATTTTCAAAATACCCTATTTAGGGCAAAACTGTCAAAATATTATATCCTCTCTAAACCAAAAAGAAACTTGGCTAGAGCAACAGTCGCTAACGCTCCTTAGCTAGTGCACCCCAGCGGTCTTCGCCAGCCTCTTTAATCTAAAATCTGGCGTCCAAATTCGCCCCACAATCGCATTTCTCAGCGTGACCCAAGGTAGAATAGGCATAGGGTAAAACACCCGCCCCGCCCCCTCATATTTCATTCAAGAGTATCCCCTTGACCTCCTTATCGTCAATCCCAAGATACCTCATAGTGATAGAAGGAGACAAGTGCCCAAATCTCTTACACAGGACCTCAAACGAAACCCCGTATTTTGTCCTCTGGATATACCCGAAAGTCTTTCTCAAGGTGTGGGTTCCGTAATTACCTTTAAAAGATCTGGTCCACTCCTTTATCATCTTATTCACGGTTTCCCGGGTCAGCGGTCTATTATTACCATTCCTTGACCGGAATAGATAATCCTCATCTGATGGTTTAACCTCATCCAGGTATTGATGGAGGACCTCATGAACAGATTTATTTATCATAAGTATGTTTATTTTACCAGTTTTCATTTCCTTAACCTTTAGGGTCTCTCCTGGTTTTATATCTCTTAGATCTCCAACCGTCAGTTTTAATATGTCCGATATCCGGAGACTATCATAACATCTCGAAATAATCACATATTTTTCTTTTTCCGGAAATCTAACTGATATCAGAAAGTTAGATTTGGGGTTGATGAGATGATTTGTGTAGATAGGCTGATAGAGCGGCAGAGAAAAACCTTGATGTTTTGGTTGCTGTATGCAATCTATAGCCAAATTAATCTTAAAGGAGATTTATCTAATGAAGAATGTTGAAATGACCGTTGAAGGGGAGACCCTTACCATTAAAGTAGATCTGTCCAAGGATTTCGGTCCATCTAAGTCGGGTAAGACCATCATAGTGGCTTCCACGGAGGGAAATGTATCCGTTCCGGAAAGAGATGAGAAGATAGGATTGAATGTTTATCGTCATCCTGATTAAGCATTTGTTTTCGCCCTGTCCCAAGAACCAAAAGAAAAAAAGATACCCTATTTCCGGGAGATTTGGGTTTGTTCCTTGTAATCTTTTTAGGGGTTAGAAAAATTTTAGTTCTTGTAAATCTATTGAGGTAGCGAGTCATGAATACGGTATTTAATCCCTGGAATGAGGGGGAAAGAAAAAGGTTGAGAGATTTCTTGAAGGATTCCCTTTCACCAGGATTTGTAGATGAAAATCCATTGGTATTCACTCAGAAGTTTTTCGAGGATAATGAGTATAACCTTCGAGAGTCACTTCTACAGTTATCTGAGTATAGCAAACAATATTTAAAGAATGTAGATTCGGATAAGATGGTATTAAAATCAATGTGGTAGCAGGTCTGACTCGGTAATCCCCTATCTCTTCCCTAAACCATCAAAACGGTAGGAGGGAGGATTTACATTCCTCCCCCATCCATAGATATACTGGTGATTCAGATCAAACTCACCAGAGCTCTCAATCCCGTATTTCTCTATTGTAAACATCACTTATGCTGAAACTTGCGGCCCATCTCAAACAATTCCCTGGTGGACCGAGTGAAAAATCCAGCTAGACAACTCGCAAAATCAGTCATGTCATAATCCATAGCCAATTGCTTCCTAATAGTACCATGAAAAAGCTCCATTGCCTCCGGGTGCAATGATATCAGTTTCATGCCTTGTATTATCTGTCCATCCAACAGAAAGAACTGAAGAGCATTTTTGATACCACCTTTGCTGGTATCCAGGAAATTATCAATAAGATCCTTTTCCACGGCCCTGGCATTAAAAGAGGTATCAATCTTCCCGTGTGGATCTGGAAAGTCAAAGACCCATATCGCAATGGGCACACGTGTGGGACTCTCTAAATAACTGCACTGTTTAAATCCCTCATGAAAAGCGCTCAGTTCATCACTTGTTAGCCCAGGATACTGAATCACCACCACAAAGCCGATTTCCCATAATTCCATTATAGCTCCTTCCCGGTGTGGTACCGGTCCAGGAAATGGTTTTCCAACTTCAAATGTCATAAAAGGTTTCTCTTCCATTTTATCTAGCTCCTTCTATATCTAAATTGAACAGTGGGCAAGATCTTAGATTGGGATCTCAAATCAAATGACCAGGGGTAGGGTTCAAACCTACACGGCTCATCACCGACTCCGCGTGCTCCTTGGGCCGAGTTGCCTTCAGCTTATCAGGAGTTGCGACCTCCTGTCACGGATGCGTCTACCAATTCCGCCACCCTGGTCATTTTTTACTATGTTAGGTTACTGAGTTTCCCTTACCTCCTTTTAATGATCTTCCCACCTGAAAAGCACCAGGCCAAACAGGCATAATGAGCAATCTTTTCGATGTCCTTATCCTTGCCTTTATTGTTCCAGATCCTCAATGAATATTTCAATATGTGCCACACACAAATGAGTGGACTATGGGTGATAGCCATTAGATCCAATCCACTGACTGAATTGTCAATGCCATATTTATCAATGGTGTGATCTCGGATATATCCCTCCATGTGTTGAGAGAACTTCTTCCATTCGGCCACTCTGTTGACAGCCATAACATTAAAGACCCCCTTTCTCTAAACCATCAAAACGGTTGCAGGGAGTATATATATTCCTCCCCTATCCTGTTTGATAAAGATTTTTTAATACCCCGTCCGCTTGCGACGGGGTTACCAATAAAAAATCGGGTCCAGGGCTTGCCCTGGGGTTTAATACCCTTTATTGAAATAATGAGCCTTTAGCTGTATAGTCCAGGAACGATTGGGATAGAGAAGCTGCCCTATCTTGATAGTATA
>SDBT01011862.1_pt1 | contig 14002 bp, 27 predicted proteins | sample 2277101 | NCBI WGS metagenome assembly SDBT01 (sample SAMN10404973, study PRJNA504765) | marine sediment metagenome | isolation source: marine sediment core GS10_PC15, 103 cmbsf | place: Arctic Ocean: Southern Knipovich Ridge | collected 2010 | reverse complement strand
CTTGTCAGGATAGCCAGGAATTTAGTGGAAATGCAAAAAGAGGGGCTACTTGCATGCGACGGCGTTTTATTACGGCATCTTGTCGCAGACGCCAAGGCAGCGTTAATAGTAACAGAGAAGAAAGCCCGAAATGATGACTGAATCAGGAGAAAGCATGAAAACACGAGCGCATAGTTTAGTGTCCAGATCTATCAGGAATAAGAGCAAATCATCCTGGTATTCTTTACTAGATACTATATCCCAGGCTTACATACATGAAATCATCATAGAGATGCAAGGTAACCCAGAAGCGCAGTTTAATTTCGTGGCAGATGAGATCCGAAGGGAATTTGGTCTTACAGTATCTGCTGGAACTATCGCAAGAACCCTTCGTGAGATGATTAGAAATGCCGAAAAAGAAAGCTAGTCCCAAAGATATAGTTAAGAACTCTGCTAAGAAATCCATGGAGGTGGAACTCTCTAAGGCTAAAGGTGAAATCTCGAAATGGAAACTGAAACACAGGGCGGCCGTCCAGGAGGCATGCGATCAGTCTGCGCGTGCAGATGCTATTCTGGGCATTGGAGAACATAAGCCATCCATTAGAGAGATCTCGCAATCAAATAGAAATTCTAGCGACGCCGCAGCTATTATTCCAGCAACAGATTGGCACGTCGAGGAGCGGGTTCGCCCAGAACAGGTAAACGGCAAGAATTCCTTCGATCTGCCTGAGGCCGAGAAACGCATTGGTAGGTTTTACTCAGAAGGCCTGCGCATGATCGAAGAGCAATGCGATCCTTATATTTGCGAGATTTGGCACCCGATGCTTGGTGACCTAATGTCTGGCACGATCCACGAGGAGCTCGAGGAAACTAATTCACTAAGCCCAGTTGAGGCAGTTTCCTTCCTCCAGGATATGATCTGCAGCGGCCTGGAGCTTTGGTTGAAAGAAACGGAGCTTCCCATCTTCATTCCGACATGCGTTGGCAATCATGCCAGAACAACTAACAGGACTCGTGTTAAGACTCGCGTCAGAAACAGCTACGAGTGGCTGCTGTATGCAACTTTAGCGAAATACTACGCAAAGAACAGTCGGGTACATTGGCTAATTGGAGAGGGATACCATAATATCCAGGTCATTATGGGCCGAGTAGTCCGTTTCCATCATGGCGATGGCATGAGGTATCAAGGCGGCGTTGGAGGAATTACAATTCCAGTCAATAAGGCCGTGGCTGCGTGGGACGAGGTAGGGCAAGCTGACTTTGATATCTTCGGCCACTGGCATACCTTCAAGGTTGATTATCCGAAATGGATTTCATGCGGTAGTTTAATAGGGTATAGCGAGTTCTCTCTTTGGATAAAAGCCAAGTTCCAGCACCCAACTCAAACCTTCATTGTTATCGACAAAGACTACGGCATGATCGACGCAAAGCCGATCTTTTTAACTGACCCAGCGAGTGTGAAATGAAATTCGAAACGACAAGAGAAGGATGCAGGGAAGCAACGGAATGGTTGAAAAAAAATGATCGATATGAAGAATTTATGAATAATTCACTCTCTATCGATGGATATTCTTTAGTACATACAGCTAACTACCATTACGACAATCAAGCAGATCCAGCGAGGGTGAAGCAATGAGAGAAATGATAGGCAGAACTACAAGAGTGACCGTGAAGTTCAAAGGTAAGAAAGCAAAAATCAAGAAGCATCCGTCGAGTCATAGGTTTCATTGGGAAGAAGACATAACAGAAAAAGAGACAGAAGAAATGACTGAGGAAATGAGAGAATTCGAGACAGGCGCAACAAGAGGCTCCGACGATAACAAGCCCGACTACGAGGGATTCTTTAGCTCACTTGTTTTTAAGCGGTACGGCGAGTACATGAACAAGCATCGCGTACAAGCTAACGGAGAAATTCGGGACTCTGATAACTGGCAAAAAGGAATACCAATTTCTGCCTACATTAAGTCATGGTGGCGACATTTCATAGACGTGTGGAGTATGTGGCGCCGCATCGAAAGGCCACAGCCAGGCGTTATGGAACTAAAGGAATGGAGCGATGAATCATTAGAAATAATCTCAGAAGCTCTCTGCGCCGCCCTATTCAATAACATGGGAATGCTTCATGAAGTCGAAAAAGAAAGGAAATCGCGAGCATGAAAGTAAGTAGAATCTTCCTTGACGTGGACGATGTTTGTAACAAGCTTACCATGTACGCATTGTGGAGTATGGGTTGTAGTTGCGTAAAGGAACCTGAGTATAGCGATAGAATCTATAACCCAACATGGGGCTTTGATATCGTTCGTGCAGCCAACAGCATGCTCATTGGTACTGGGGTTAGGTACACGAAAAAGACATTCTGGGATAATGTCTCAAGAGAGGTATGGAGCACTACGCCATACTCAGATGAATTTGCCATGATAGTTAAGCAGTGCCGCTTATTGGTTGGTAGGTCGAAGGTAACACTACTAACAAAGCCGATAGATGACCCCGAGTGCTATGCCGGAAAGCACGAGTGGATCAGGAGCCGATGCCCGAGGTGGCTACGAGACAGGGCCTTCATTGGAGGACCAAAGGACGCGGTTGCGTTCCCTGATGCGCTGCTTATCGACGATAGTGATGAGAACTACGATGATTTCATTTCAGCCGGCGGGCAAGCCATTCTAGTTCCACGGCCATGGAATCGCCTGCATGGATACGACACCATGGAGTATCTCAGGGAATGTTTTGCTCATCTTGGATTACTGAAAATTGGGTACAAAGTAAATCCACTCCCGGATGATCCGCTGACAATTGCCTACGGCATGGAAAGAAAGACATTCGATGAGCTTAACGAATAAGAAAGCATGGCTGAAGGTTATACGGTGGCTCCGGAAGGAATTTCCGGCAATGTTTCCAATAACCGTAAGATCCGGGACAGTCAAGGGTCTTTTTGGTGATGCTCTTTTGCGTTATGAGGGAGATGCCCCATTTGGGTTCTTAATCCGCATAAGCAAAAAGAAGAGTTTTGATGCGAGAGTTGATACTTTAATGCATGAATGGGCTCATTGCCTAACTTGGCTTGGTGACGGACAAAATGAGGCTCACAGTAGTGAATGGGGCATTTCTCACGCCAGGATATACAGAAGATTCCTTGAATGGGACTTCGGAAAGAAGGAGAAATGAGTAGAATTGATTACACAGAAGAGCAGAAGGAAATGAAAGAAGCAAAAACTAAGCGGGAGCCATCAGGTAATTACACTGACTATGTTGTAGGTTTTCTATTCGATAGAAAACGCAAGCTTGTTGTCCTCATTGAGAAGAAAAGACCTGAGTGGCAGATTGGCTTTCTTAATGGTGTCGGTGGGCATGTCGAATTCTCAGAGACTCCAGCGGAAGCAATGGAAAGGGAATTCGAGGAGGAAACTGGCCTGCGAATATTGGGCTGGGACCATACAATCACACTAATCGTAGCTGAGGACAATGAACGGGTCTTCTTTTTCAAGGCTAAATGGACTCATGGTGAAGTGAAGACAGTTACCGATGAGAAAATCATTATAGCCAATTATAACCAATTGCCAGAAAACACACTTGAATCGGTCATGTGGGCAATTCCATTGAGTCTCGATTTGAGATTCATGCGTCCAATAGAATTTTTCTTCTATAGGAATTAAAGAATGAACATGGAATACAAACTCATTCATGGAGACTGCCTTGAAGTCCTCCGTAAGATGTCACTTCCGCCATTCGATTGCATCTTCGCAGACCCGCCTGATAACATCGGCTTGGAGTATGGGCATATAGCGGACAAAATGCCGGAAGATGACTATATAGCATGGCTTGGGGCTTGCTTCAGGACATTTATCGCACGAGCGCCAATTGTCTGGATCTCATACAATGCCAGATGGCAGTTTCGTGTCGGGGAGATTGTCTCTCAGCTTCTCAGGGAGTTTCCGACCCTCAAAGCTAAGCAATGCGTACAGGTGTTTACATTTGGGCAACACAATCAAAAGGATTTCGGGAATAACTATCGTCCACTACTACGGCTCATGTGGGAAAGCGCGAAGCTTTACCCTGATCAGATCCGAGTGCAATCAGAGCGGCAGAAGATGGGCGACAAGCGTGCTGATCCGCGAGGCCGTGTGCCAGGTGACGTATTTGAGAGTCCTCTGGAAAGCACTGAGGAGCCTGCCGTCTTTGACTTCCCGCGTGTCGTTGGCAACAGTAGCCAGCGACGGCAGTGGCACCCCACGCAACTCAATGAGGGGCTAGTGGATCGCTGCATACGCATGTCTACTAAAAAGGGAGATCATGTGCTTGACCCATTCGCAGGAACTGGAACGACGCTGAGAGTTTGTAAGCGAATCGATCGGTCCTGTACCCTTTTAGAGAACAGCGCAGAATACTGCGGATACCTTGCCATGGAACACGAACTAAACGTGGAGACGCCATGACATACGCACAGCATCTTGCAACTAACGGCGGCATGGCAACTTGTACAGAGCATCTTGGCGTTATGGTAACACCGCGAGAAAACATACACCAAGCTCCACCCGGTTGGGTTTTCATTCCGCTAGAAGAGGCCACCGAGGAAATCGTGCAAGAAGCACTAGATTTCACTAAGCAAGGGCGATCGACTTGGCCTAAGAAGGAAGAGCCCGTTCAGATCCCGCATCGAACTCAAGGCCGCTCTCGCAATAGGTGTTAAAGTACCCCTAGGCCCTTCGGCGCTCACTAAGGGCGACGTGGCGGCTGCCATTTCGGCAGGTCATTTCGACGGCTCTCTCCTCGCTGGTGTAGTTGGCTCAAGGCTTAAATTGCCTTCATGCGGGCATGCCCAATAGCGTTCACGCGGAACAATCCTGCGGATAGTCCTTGCGCTCCATGGTTTCCCGCGACAGTAACCGAATTTCCGAGTGAGATTCTCTGCGATGTTAGACCAGAAAAATCCATCATAATGTAGTTGACACGCCTCAATTGTTGCATCTCGCTCTTGCTTGCACCGCACAACCTTTGTGCTGTCTTCCGGGTCAAGCATCCATCCAATCGCAATCTGCCCAGTGCGAACGCATTTCAACGCCTTCCTTCTGGCCGCGTCCCTAGACCACTTGCTGATCCGAGCACGCTCATATTGGGCCATGGCCATGAACATGTTCGCGCAGAACTCCTCTTCTGGTGTATCTCCGGCCGGAGAGCCGTCCGCGTACTCGATTGTACCGCCCTCCGCGCGGACCCTAGCCCTGATGGTCAGGGCCACTAGCATATCTCTGGCGAGCCTGTCAGCCCGGTCTATCACCATGACGTAGCCTGGTGCTATCGCATCAATGGCCGCTTCTAGCTCCGGACGCTTCAGCTTAGCGCCAGAGACTGCCTTGTCATGATAGATACTTGTTGGCGCTACGACAATATCATTCTTCTCGCAATACTCCCGGCATCTTTCTAATTGCTTTTCATGCGAATTGCAATCATTCGCATCTGGCCTATCGGAAAACCTTGTCACAATTATGCCTTGTCTCATGCTTTTCCTTTTATTGTTTATGGCTTGGTGCGTGTTGCGAAAGTGAGCCCCGTAATGCCTTAGTTGCATCATTTATTCGGAAGTCAATTGCCGGTCTACTTACGGAACAGTCCTCAGCAACCTCTTTACGAGCCTTCTCGTTAATGAAAACCCCGAGGGCTGCTTCTCTTTGTTTTTTCGGTAATTTCTCAATTGCCGACATTACGTCGCGCTGAATCTCCAGCACCTCGCACGCCTTCCTTGGTTCACTTTCCTTTGAAATCGATAACCAGCCTTCGTCGCACCATGCGTCCTGCGTGGGGTCATAATTCAGATTATTACGACGAGGACCTGTTATTAACTGTTGTGTAAATCGATACCTCCTGTTCCTTATTGCAATTCTCACCCATCCCTGGAAGTTATTGTGCTTCATTTTCTGGATTGTCTTCATAATCGACATGGCAATCTCTTGATACCCTTCGTCTACGTCATCCGGATTTGAGATAATCCTTCGAATGGATGCCTTGATATACGGTTCCCATCGAACCATTAGCTCTCCGAAGGCGTTTTTATTGCCACCCCTTGCCATTTTAACTAGCGTGGCTTCCTTAGTGCCGTCCAATGAGGGTAGTGCTTTACTCATGATGCTGGCTCTAGTAGTTCAGGCGGTGTTTCGCATTGCGTCTCCCAACTAAGTAAGGGCCGATCCTCTTTGAGGTATAGGCCCACCCAGCCGTTCTTTGCCGTGACGTATTTGGCTTTACATGGTCGAGGCCGGCCAAACCGCATTCTGGCTAGATACTCTTTCTCGTGCCTGGCAGCCTGTTGTGGTGTTTCGTTACCCACCGGTGTCGGCCATGAATGGTGGGCATTGGGCTGGTAATTGCCACAAAACTCGCCTGATTTGTTTGGGTAAGGTCCTTTGTCGTCGACCATGTATGCCATCTTATCGCCTATTGGTTGTAGTTTTTAGTTTCTTTCCAACATTTGAATTATTGAGATTCGCTCATTCAGCCAGTCCTGCGGAGCAAGCGATAGTTCACCAAAATCAGTATAGGATACCTTTGGAGTAGGAACGCTCCTTAGTATCACTATCGGGAACGTCACACCAGGGGAGAATTTTGTCTGGATGCCGACTAGCTCGAATTCCAGAGTAACCGGTGGGCTATCGTGTTCTCTTGCGTTCATATCACGCGGGAGCCATCAAGGTTTTTCAGTTGCCATGGCCTCGCGGCATCTGGGAGTATTGCTTAAACTCAGAGCAATGCCCGTCCGACCGAATGATTAGATGCCGTGTTTCTGCTGGATTTAGTGATTTCGGCCGAGGGGGACAACAGCATTCATAGGCGAGCCTTGTTTTATTGTGATCGGTTGGGTGGTCAATATGGCAGATCCCAAACCAGTGGCAGGCAGAGCATTCCTGTTTATTCATGAATTGTTTCCTTATGGGCCTCGCGGTGGCCTTGGCAGGTGCCAGTGAGGGCCGGACCGGTGACGACAAGGGAACCCTCCCGCTCTATCACTTCAATATGGACGGCTGCCCCGCATTGCAGGCACATACCCTCCCGGACTGTTGCACGTCCTCCTGGCTGCGTCACGGGCATTCCGAGCGTCAGTAGATGCCCTCGATTCCGCAGGGCCTTCCCTACGTCCACGCTGACGGACTCGATCGTGGTCTTCGGTTTCTTTCCACGTGGCTTCCTTGGACGGTCCCTCATACCTGCACTCCTCGCTCCAAGACATGCGGGTCGAAGTATTCGACAATGCCTAACCCGCCCGGATCGATCGTTACGACATTGGGATGGGAGCCGATAGCCTCTAAGGCTAGCGACTGTAGCTCCCATAGGTCCCTTTTGTTGCTGAGGCGGATTAGCACCTCTTTCGTTTTTCCTTTCTCTCTGCACGCGGTGATGATTTTGACTCTGTCGGCTAGTTGCATCGATTTTCCTCCGGTTGTGTTTGCCAATGGTGGGGGTCTAAGGGCGCGCTGAAGTCTGACTTGAAAACTAAGAATGCATTTTGAAAACTAGGAATACTACACAAACGAGCCAATGATTTTCGCCTCTGAATTCACGTGAAAGCGGTCAGTTTTCAAGGCGCCGGCCTTGAAAACTAAGAATCTTAGACTTCACGTGAAGGCGGTCAGTTTTCATGTCAGTTTTCAAGGCGAAAATGACCATACGTCTAGGCACATTCTTACATTTCACGGTTTTCAAGGGGGGGTTCTTCTCTTTGCCTCTTTTATATAAAAACATATATATATATGTATATATATTCTTAGTTTTCAACGTTTCAAGGGGGGGGTCTTTTCCTTTTCGACTCCCCCCCCCATAATGCGTGCATTTATAGGGGAACGCTCCTTGAAACCTTGAAAAGTAAGAAATCAGAGATTCCGGACGCCCCCTGCGCCGAGCGACGGCGAAATGGGGGGCTCTTTCGGGGAGCGCATGTCATCATGCTGGCAGCGAATCTCTTCGAGTAGCTCCAGGATTCCTCTATAGCTATCGATTGAATTCTGTCCTTTACCTGAAAGGATAAGCGATTCAATAAACTCGAACGTCAGGGCAATCTGATGGTCAAGCGCAACTGGATCAATCAGCAGCCTGTAGGTTTCTGTTGAGATTTGTGTCATTTTATCTCTCCCGATATGGGTCCGTCATAAAGAAGCTCATGGCTCCCGGAGCCCTCCCATGGCGAAATTTCGACTACGATCTTATCTACACCGAATGCGTCTACGTAGGCTTGGCATCGTACTGCACCTGAGTGGGAAGCGCAATAAGTTACTAGCCCACTGCTTTTACTTCCGCAAGTAGTTTTTTGGTTTTTTGCATAGCCGTCAAGCGTACCATGAAATCTAGCCATTGTCTGTTTCTCCTGTTTCGATGTTGCAGTAGTTCCTGTAGACGTTTATGCTTATGGCTCCAGTGCTTCAATGGTTGACTGCCCGTCTCTAATTAGGCGGGCGTATCCTCGAATATCCCCGATAACAGCAATCCAGCCGCACGTTTGCAGTTTGGGTCGTTGGCTCTTAATCCATGATTCTAGCACGGTAGCCGCATGAATAGCTTGCGGTGCCGTGGCCGGGATGTCGAATTTGCTGCTAGATTTGAGTGGTTTTGATGACATGCTGTTGGTTCCTTTGCTTTATCCGTTGAAGTGGTGAATTACCCCGTTATCGCCTAGTAGAAGGTGACACTTGCCGAATTGTTCGCTAGCTAATGTAAGACGTGATGCAGCTGCTTCTGGCCAATCTCCGTCCCAGAAGCCGGCGCCGTGTTCATTACGCGTTAGCCAGAAGTCATGGCCAGCCAGACGACAGAGAGAAAGCCAGAAAATAGGCTTATGTTGAATGTCGGCTAGATTCTGATCTTGGAAAGTTTGGCAGTCCTTGACCATCCATTCGAGGGTTTCTTTGGATAAGTCTTCTGGCCCGTAGTTGTCATCAAATGGTACTCCGCCCTCTGGTGTTGATTCGTCGTTAGACGCCCATAGGGCGCATCCGATGTAGGCCTTGGTGAATTCGTCAAGGTCTTTCATTCTGGTTCCTCGCGTGCTGATTTGCCTGTTAGCTCCAGGATGATCTGGCGTGATTCTTCCTTGGTGGGTCGCCCCATGATGAGAGCACCTGCATCGGACATTTTCAGAGTTTTCCGTGCAACTCGCAATTGATGCACATCGAATACACTTAACTTTTTCATGACTTCTCTCCTAATCCGAATCGCCTAGTAAAACGCACGGCTCGGTGCCGTGCGTACCATTGTCGTTTCACTGGGTTGGGCGAGTGTCGACGCTTACGCTTCCCATCTGGCATGACCTAGCTCCTCTTTTGCGAATTTACGAATGTCACGTAGGGTTGCTAGCCAATCGAGCCGCTTAGGCTCTTGCTGTTGCAGCCAACATTCAATCATGTCAAATGCATTAAGAACGTAAGGATCAGCAGGATACTTGTTTTCGTTAATAGCGGCTGGGTTCGCTGGTGGTGGTGTTGGCATGACTTAGCTTCCCCCTCTGGGTTTCCTGAAATTGCTCGACACATTTTCTGCAAGCGCTTGGGTGTCTTAATGACACTGGCGGAGATAGATCCCAGCCAAACGGCGGTTTTACTCGTCCGCAAAGTGAAGGTGTATCAATACCTCCATTGAGTTTTTGCTCCGCATCCGTCAGGGGACGAATACACCAGGGGCTTTTGGGTGTAGCGGAAACTGATTCACAAAAGCTATAATCTGGCATAGCTTAGCTTCCTTTTTTTGTTTCTTTGCGAATCATTCGCCTGATTTCCCGTATAGATCGTATAAATTCATGCGTCTTGGCCTTTTTTCGCGTATCGCTCAAGCGCAATTCGTAATGCATAAGCCAGCGTTCGAGCGTGTAGGTGGCTACGTTGGCTGTCTTATTGCGTTCCATGCCATGTCCTCCGGTGTGATGTGATGGTTTCCGCTAGTGCCCTGCCGGGTTGCGAATCCCGGTGTTCGCCGATTCAGGGCAACCTCTTCTATCTATCGCCTGTTATGTCAACCACCTCCTCACAACGCCTTCCGGCCTAGGTTAGTGTCTGAGATCATGGCACGCCACTATGCGTGACGGCGTGCTTCGCTTCAGGCAGGCGCAGGCACCGACGCCGCTGCGCTGGCCGTCTGAGGGATCGGTGTGCCGAGAAGCTTGCCAAGCGCCTTACCTGTGGCTGTTTTCGCAGCATCGGCCACCTTGCTAGCCTCTTCGCTAGTGAAGTCGCACGAATCGATGACGGCGAATACGCCCGACCAGACCTTGGAGGTGACTCCGTTGATCTGGAGGATCGCATCAGAGGAAAGGGTCATCGGGACGGCCTTGGGTTTCGACATGGTTTTGTACTCCAGTGATAGGAAATAGAAAAAAGGAACTACTGAAACTAAGCTGCGCTGTTGTTCTCCTATGGGGTTTCGTGTTCTGTTCTTCCGTTAATTAGCGAGACGAGTGATATGGGTGGCTTAGGGAATTCGACTGCGCCCAGGGATTCGATGTTGAATGGCTTCCCGTCGTTGCCGAGAAACGAGCAAGATGGGTTGCCTGTGTTCATGTCGAAGTCGGCCTCGTCTTCCTCGGCAATTGCATAGCGGTCCATCTTGCCCGAGTCTGCCGCCTCGTCACGTGCGTCCTGTAGGCACCTCGCATAAACCACGGCAACCGTACGCCCGCAGTCGTGCAAGAGGAAGACTTTGTCGTGCCACTCGTAATCGTCAGGGTTGACAATATCTTCCTCAGTGAATTTGAATCCAGAGCCGTTGTTGTGGATGGCTGCCGTGTTCATGTCTCGTTCTCCGGTGATTCGCGGTTGTGCGTTAGGCGGTGCTAGATAGGCGATTGCCGACTACTAGCTTCAGGCTGTATTTCCACTCCTCTTCGTTGTTGTCGCCGCGGCTGAGTGTCAGGATTCCATTTTCGTAGTCGATCGTAGCGCAATCGAAATGGGCTCCGGCCTCATGCTCCCCAATGGCATGAAGTAATGTAACTGGGAAGAACATGAAAACCATTGTGTCGGCGATATCCCAGCCGCCATCCTCGGGTCGCGTGAAAAGCTGCTTTTCCATTGTTTCTCTCCAATGTTGAGTGGTTGCGTGTTGCGTTCTATCTCAAGCATAGCTCGCCTTTTTGGCAAGTCAAGGGAATTCCTGAAATCATCCCGGATGCGGGAGTGAGCCCCAACCGAGGAACGCTATCGCGAGGTAAGCGCCAAAGGCGATAAGCCAGAGGGATGACCAGTCTGAGTTGCCGCTTGGCGGTTGGCAGTTGAGGTTATCGATCCAATCATGCATGTCGTGTTCTCCCGTGTGTGTGCGTGTTGGTGGCTATCTAGGTCGCCCGTCCTTGGAGAAATGGTGAAGACCAGACGGGCCGATGACGTTTCTCACTAGCCGTAATTCTGTGGTCTTTCCTTGCTTGTTGTCGCATGCCCAGTCCGTGCGAAGTCTCGACCGCCATTGCACCCCATTGTGTGCTGCGTACTCCACAATGGAATCCAGAGCAGCTCCCGATAGGCGTCCGTAGCGTGGATGCGTGAACATGGTCATCGTCTCATTCTCCCGCGTTTCATTCCCGCGTGCGCCCCTTCTATCCGAAGTATGGCGTGCGGATAGCCAAAGTCAAGCAAATACCACATTTTGTGGTCAAATAATCAAAAGACACAACATGTAGTGGTTTAAGAGAGCCCCCGTGAGAGTTTTGTGCTAATTGCCCTATAGACTTGTTCCTCTATTTCCGAGATTGCATCCTTGAACGTCATTTGCCCAATTAGAATCCCCGATGACGTAGAAGCCTCATAAAACTTAGTCCCAGCTTGATTCAATCGGACAATGACAGTGATATCCCCGTGAATCATCGGGTGATCCATTGTGAAGGTTGCAAAAATCTCTGATAACTTCAGATCAAAGATATGTTCATATTGCGCGTAAAGGTTGATTCTGGCGTCATACGGGCTATTACCAGATACCTTGCATGTAATTCCATAGGTAACCCCGATACTGCCGACTTTACGACCAGTAAATGCTGCGTGGAAGTGTGTCATTGTCATGTTCTCCAGTATTTGTGTCAAATGCCCCATCTATTGCAAGTATGGGCTAACAATCTCACAAGTCAAGCAAATTCCGAATTTTGTCCTGCCCCTCGGGCTAGGCTGCGATGTGTAGTCAGATTGATGACAGCATGTAGTCAGATTGATGACAGCATGTAGTCGAGGTGATGACAGTGTGCATTGTACATTATGCACAATCCAGTCGGCCGCCGGCCGCCCACTCACTACACCAGCCCAACGTACGACACGCTGTCGTACCCCATATCCACCTATGTGTATCATAGCGGTCATGGTGGTTGTGATGCCATGCGTGAGGCCACACGGATACACCAAGGACAGCGCATGCTGCATACATAGGGCCATATGCGAGCACAGACGGCTCATAGGGGGCCCCATCGGTCCTGGGAAGCCGAAACCCGGACCGGGCCATCGGGGCCCCGCCCGGACCGGTTAGCCCGGTCGACGAGCGTCCTGGAATCTCAGGATGGGACCCGCACGCAGAACTCACTCTCGGCTGAGACCATCATGAGACCCGCTGATTTTGGCCTTTTGCAACTACTGGTCAACCAGTAGATAAGGTCCCTCTCTGACTGAAAATATCAGAATTTCTGTAATGTTTAATTATCACTATTTTACTCCACGTTCCACCATTATGGGCCGTGGATGAGCAATTTCTACCTAAATCCTCCATATTGGACGGCCTCTGGATATTAACCTTTCGCCTGGCTGAGTTACTTGATATAATACAGGTGAGTAGTCGTCTTATACTTGATGTGTGAAGGTCTCAGAAATGGCCGAGAGCCGAGATTTCGTGTCAAGATAAGGTTGCTGCTCTTCCTTTCTGGCAATTGACCCCATTAGCTTAGGCAGGTGACAATAACGATCATCGTGAGACCGAAGCGGGGGTCAATTGCTTTTTTATGAAATACTAATCAGGCGAGACAAGATGACAAAAGAAGAGAATTCAGTACAGAAACTTCTCCGTACGCTTGCTTCCGTTATTGAGGAGCATGTCCCAGGAGACCAGGATTGTAAAAGCACGCATGGTACCACAAAAGCCAGTGTTTTGGTAGGTGCTACGAGACACGTTGCAGATAACTTCGATTCTGTGAATTCAGCAGAACCTAGTGAGATTGAGAAATGTATTGTAAATCTCACTGAAGGCGGGGCGGCGACGATTACATTGACGCAGGATCGAGGCAAGTTTTTTACTGAAGTCTCAGATGACTGGACCGGATGGATTCTGAAGATCTTTAAGGGCGATACGCTAAGTGAATCAATCAAGGCCGCTAGCGATAAAAAGGATGAGGCTGACTTGATTCTCTCAATGGAGCCAGGGGAGGCTAAGGATGACGATTCCACCCAACTGGACGGCCCTGAAGACGATGAGCTTATTAATTCGCCCGAGGATGATGAAGGATCTAATATCCTACCGACTGATGCGCCACCAATTATTCCGGAACCTGAGGAAGAGGAAGTTGTGATGGGTGATAATTCAACAACTCCAGGCAGGAAAGACCAATCTATTGATTTGAATGAAGATTCAATCAATCTCAATGAAGACAAGGATGTAAAGACCATAAGGGATGGATTCAAGTTTAAGAAAAAGGATGATCTTCCAGGTCGGAAGACATTTGACGTTGAGCCGCCTGAAGCTGGAAATCTATTTGAGAATGGAGGTGGCGTGTAATGTCAGAACCAAAAGATATTCATGAAGCCCGCATAATTTGCCTGAATGGGATAATAGGTAAAAAAACTGAAACCATCAGGAAACTCAAGCAGACGCTCGAAAACGAGAGGGATAATGGGGAAATGCAGTCTGCTGGTAAAAAGATTCAAGATCTTCAATTCTCGCTAAGAAAAAAGAAGAAGAACTTCAGGGAGACCTTAGATCACAAGGACGAAGAAATTAAGCGCCTAAAGGGGCGTATTGTTGCGCGAGAGGATTCATTAAATGGAAGAATTGAATACATCGAGCGACTTAGAAAGGAAATTGAGAATCT
>SDBT01011861.1_pt1 | contig 14002 bp, 10 predicted proteins | sample 2277101 | NCBI WGS metagenome assembly SDBT01 (sample SAMN10404973, study PRJNA504765) | marine sediment metagenome | isolation source: marine sediment core GS10_PC15, 103 cmbsf | place: Arctic Ocean: Southern Knipovich Ridge | collected 2010 | reverse complement strand
GGGTATATTGTTAGGTTTTTCTTCTGATATACAATATCTAAGCCATTCTTCCCAATCTTCTAGATTTAAACTTCTCACAAACTCTCTTGCTTCTTCAAAAGATAAATATCCTGTCCCAAAAAAATCTCCCCAGCTTATCCACCCTTTATTTTTGTAAACCTCATTAGGAGTGGCAGGTATATAATTAGGTTTTTTTCCTGACTTAGAATATTCTAACCATTCTCTGTAACCTTTTAAATTTAATTCTCTCGCAAATTCTCTCGCTTCTTCAAAAGAAAGAAAATCTTCTTGCGGAAAAAATGTATGAGTCCCATACCTATAAAAAAAATGAGATGCTATATATCTTCCATCTGGAGTTTGTATAAACTCTGTCATTACACTGCGTCCTCAAATTCATATCTACTAGCCTCTACTCTAGGCTGCTTAGCTTTCCATTCCTCCCACTCTCTCATATTATTAAGACCAAGTTCTTCCCTAACATACTTACATGCATCTTCATAAGTCATATCTTTAAGAATACCCAAGTGCTTTTCAATGATTTTCTTTATCACATGGAAGTCCTTCTTCTTAATATTCCCAAAATATATGGAATCTTTCAACTTCCCTGCCTTCTGCATCTTATCAAAACCACCTTTTCTTACAAAATCAACATTTATCCCCTCAAACTCAAGAGCAGTTATCTTCTTGCAATCAACAGCAGCTCTCGTAACTTGAGCCAAGAGAGCATTCGTAAGCACCTCAATGTTCTCTGTAATCTCATACTCTGCCAGTAGTCCACGCAACATTTCCTTTACTGACTCAGTAGTTTTATCTTTTATCCCCTCATATCTCCCGATCATCTCTTTCTGAATATTTTGATAATCATCCCCAAGATATTCTTCAAGATTCGTCTTAACTTTTTTCTTGCGATCCTTTTTCTTCTCTAAAGGAATTACAGGGAAGACAATAGGCATAAGATTCTCATTTAATTGCATACACAGCAAAATAGCATTAGTCCTATCAGAAAGAAGTTCTCTACTAGTTATATCACGAATAGGAACAAATTTTTGTATATAGGTGGCAGCAATGATATCCTCTTTCCCCTCATACCTTCTTAATAATCTACCTATAGTTTGCATAGCTAAAGTCAAAGTACTTTCAGGAGAAGCATTGTGTATTCTATCACAAGGGCACCAGTCAGTCCCCTCTCTACCTAATTTACAAATTATTACAACCCTAAATTTAGGAGGGGTATCAGGATTAAATTTTTTAGGTTCTGATAAAAGACGTGCTTTGTTTGTAGATTGTTTTCCCTTTGTGATCAAATCATTAATTTCCTTTCTTGGTATCCCACCATTAACCAGTTTGGATATAAACAATTCCAACTCTTTTGCGAAACTCATCCTCCATTTATGTCCATGAGAAGGGAAAATTACCAAATGTCTTTTATTTGGCTCTCTAAGAATATTATCAACCATCTGGTTAATAGGATCTCCACTATATTCCTCGAAAAGAAACTTAAAGTTTGTAATTCCCAATGTCTTAAAATGATCTGCCCATGAATAATAAAAAGATACAAACTTCTTTTTTACAGATGAAGAGAAAATAAACTTCCTATCACCACGATACATAGTAGCACTTGTAGTACGTATCTTAGAAGTTTTAATATCACTATTCATAATATAAGTGCATATATTCCCTATCTCTGTAGCTTCTTCTCTTGCAATTTCTTTTTCTTCTTCCGTCTCAAAATCACCTTCCTCAAGATAAATATGTTTGAGATGGTGTGCCTCATCTACACTAAGAGACAAATAACGAATAGCTCGCCTCTTCTCTTTTTCCGTCAATTGCTTCCATACTCTAATCAAAGACTGATAACAACATACTGCATTAAGCCCACTAATAACTTTACCCTCACGAAAATCTTCTGCTAACTCAGATGGAGAAGCCAATAACCATTTCTTCAACTTTTTTGTTCTCCGTTCATTCAACTCATTATGACAAAAATTATGACAATCTTTGAGAACTGCCCATTGATACTTCTTTCTCTTCACCTGAATAGAAATGTAATTTGATCCCGGTTCCTCTGTGAATCCTAATCCCACATGAGATTGAGGGACTATTATAAGTTGTTTCTGCTTCCAATCAGAACTAATAATATCATAGATTGCTAAAGCTATTAAAAGAGTAGTCTTCCCACAACCACAAGGAGCTTGAATAGCAAAAAATCTAACGATATGATCTCTTCCTCTCTTCCCCCCTTTTTTCACAGCCTTATTAAAAGCTTTTCTTTGCCACTTAAACAATGATTTGTCCTGTAGCTTTAATGCCTCAAAATATTCAGCACTTTGATCTTCTGGCTCATGCACAACTTGATAATTAGGATTACTCATAATTACTTCCTTTCTTTGAAAAAAACAAATGTCTTCATTTCTGTATAACCAGTAGCATTATATGTAAAACTTTCAACCTTTTGTCTCCACTTCTCCAACTCAAAAGATGGCACTGTTTTTGGCAAAGCAGACACAATGTAAGAACCATCAAAAAACTTACTACTACGAGGGTCGTTAAGCATCAAATTAACTAACAACACAGTCCCCTTTTTACATCTATGCATTGTAGAATTAATGCAATAAAGAACTCTTTCTGTAGATGCAAAACTTGTCATATCTAAATATATAAGAGAAGGGTCAAAATTTTCAATCGATCTAATACCATCTTCCCAATAAGCACATATCCAATTAGCATCAGGATGCCATTTCTTATTCTGAAGTATAATTTCTTCATTATAGTCGATACCAAAGAATTGAGAGTCAGAAGTGATAACCCCCATATTTCTTAGTTGGACTATTTCTGTTCCTTCGCAATCTGGAGGTTGAAAATTACAAAGAGTCACATATTGTTTCTTTTCCGGGATAAAAGTATGACCAGTCAGGGATCTCCAAATCCCTATTTGTTTTTCCCTTGCTGATATTTTTTCTTTAAGACTATAATATTTAGGCATTATTCATCCTCCCCTCTTGGATGTCCCTTCAAATATTTTTCGAGACCTCTAAGAAATAATCCAGGCTCATCTTTATATCCTTCCAAGATCTCCTTATCTGTATCAAACTCTTCCCTAAAAGATTCTATCATACCACCTATATTATTTAAATCCCACTCAATCTCATTTTCTATTGTTTCACGAATTTCTGAAAAAGGAACTTCCATATAAAATTCTTGCCTATACAGTCCAATACCTAAAAAATAGTTCCACCCTATCCACTCTGATTTATATATCTTTTGAGGACTATGAGGAATCTCTTTTGGCTTCTCCCCCGATGCACAAAATTCCTGCCAATCTTTGCAACTTTCAAAACCTAAAGTACGAACAATTCCTGCCGCTTCTTGAAATGATATAAACTTAGAAGGAACTTCATGCTTACCACCTAAAAAATCTCCCCAAGATACCCACTTATTTTTATAGGCTTTTGCAGGATGAGAAGGAATGTTTTGAAGAATGTGATATCCTTCATCACAATATGTTTTCCATTCTTTTACGTTTTTTATCCCCAGTTTTTTTATAACTCTTCTTGCTTCTTCAAAAGAAAGGAATTCTGTTTTGGGGAAGTGGTCCCCTCGAATAAAAGAAAGCCACTCATCAGAACTGCGGATGTTAAATCGCTTTGAAATGAATCGTGCTAATTTTCTAGCTTCTTCAATAGACATGCTTTTTTGAGAATCCATTCGGATCTCCTTTCTACCAATCAGGGTCAACCAATCTGCTATATCTCACTATAGCGTTATAAGCAATACTTCAGCATTATACTACATTCACTTCTAATTGCAAGGAAAAAATAAAATAATTTTCCACACCCCCATATCACTAAAAATCTTTTCTCTGGGAAATAATAAAACCCCCTTTCTAAACAAATATCCCACTTTTTCATGCCATAGATAGAATTTTTCACTTCGATAGGACAAAAAGAAAGTGGTCCCCTAAGGAACCACTTCCAGGGCCGTAGTTGGAATAACCAACTCTGCATCCACCAGGTGAGTTAAGCCCACCACTCTTACCCATAGCTCAATAGGATAGAGTATTCATTATAACAGATAACTTTCACTTGTCAAAAGAAAATAATCAATACTAAAAGTAAGTATTAATTGGCTTGCCTACTCCTCTAAAAATACTATCAATTGCCCGATTATGAACCCCAATTCTGTTTTTTATCATCTTTCTCTCTTCCTCTCCAATACTATGATTCTTTAATTGTTCTTCTAATTTCTTTATCTCTTCCTGATGAGGATATATCTTCCTCCAACGTTTATTCCTTTGAAAACTATTACCAACTCCCATGTAATCATTTCTTCTTCTCTCTAACTTCTTTTCCCTTATCTCATATGGATCATCTTCTCCCAAAAAATAAGCTTCATCCTCATCAGAAGGAAATACATTCCTATTATGCTGATTACTAAGTTGTGATTTCTTATACCAATTCATAAGGAATATCTCTCTCTATTTGTTTTTGAAATCTGTTATTCTCATCTATTATATTCCTATATTTCGTTCTAATAGCAAAAGCGGCGTCATTCCCTTCTGTTTGTTTAATTCTTTGCACGAATTGCTCTAAATACCTAATAGCTTTATCTACAGGTAATGATTTTAAATATCCTTCAAGTCCACCTTTTTGCTCCCACTCTTTTAACTTCATCTCAGACATCCTCTTTTTAGAAAATGAGGTATTAGCTTGCTCTTGAAAAGTTCTAGTAGGTCTTCCTGTTTTTCTAAACCAATATCCCATCTGTTGGTCTAATAATCCAAATTGATCGGCTATCCATGCCATAGATTTCCCCTCTCCCTCAGGAGGCAAAGCATACCAATAATCAATTTGCCTCATTTGTTCTTCTGTAGGGTTAAATCTAACCCAGTCTCCCCTAAGCCTTTGATAAACACCAGCTCTATCTAAATAAGTCTTAACACTGCTATGAGGTCTATTCATTATTTTAGCTATCTGAGTAGGTCTCATACTCTCTTCAGTATGTAATCTAATCATCTCTTTACCTTCTTCATGTCTTATCGGATTTCCAGAAGCATAATTCATGTCCCTAGTTTTTAAATTTAATATTTTGCTTATTCGATTATGATCAGTCTTAACACTTCTTGAAATATAATCCAATGGAAACCCTTTATCGTGCATTTCTTTAGCTTTTTGTTTTAATACATCTATTGATCTATAAATTTTAAATCTGTTTAACATTTTTACAAACAACTGATACCCAACGCCAAATAAATCAGCTACTTCTTTTTTCGAATAACCTTCATCCAATAAATTTTGAATTGTTTCTTTGTTAGATTCAACTTCTTCCCATTTATTAGATTTTTGAGTCTTTCCCCCACGCCCAGACATCGCTATCTTTAATTGTCTCTTATACCAATTCATAACTATTTATTTCGACAAAAAAAGAGAAAAACCTTTTAATATGGACAAAAAAAGAGTAGAGCCAAAAGCCCTACTCAATGGAAGGTCGCAAAAGCAACCACCGCCGCCAGGTGGGTTAAGCCCACCACTCTTACCCGTAACTCAATTGGATAGAGCATCTAAATTATAACAGATAACTTTCGCTTGTCAAGAAGAAAATCCATATATTACTTTAAATACTTCACTCCAAGGATAACATCTAGACCAATGACTCTTACCTAAAACATTTCTATTAACATCATAGACAGTCCTACTACCCTTCTCATCATACTCATACCAAGTCTCTATCCCATAAGAAGTTCTATGATATGATACCCTATCTATATCATCTCCTCTAGTTGTTGACTCCATTAGTATAATTCTCCAATCTTAATTAATCTTTTTCACAACAATATAATAAATCATCAAAATGTCTCACAGCACAAGGAATTCTCCATTCTCCAGTCTCTCCCAAATGACTCACAATACATAATAACTCTTTGTCAACTCGATAAAAAAATATCCCAGCACCTTTTGGTTGAGAAGGATAACCTTCTCCATCTATCCATTCTTGATATTCTATTTTAAAATTATCCCAAAAAACTTTCAACTTAATCGATATCTCATCAGGATATTGTTCTATGTCTTTTCTATAATTTCTTAATGTTTCTAAAACTTCTTCTCTATATTTTTCAAATTCTTCATTAGTCATTAATATAACTCTCCTGAAGTAATTAATTCTTCTGCTCTCTTGATATGTATCGGCAAAATCATTTTTTCTTAAATACAAATATAGGCTCAATATGAAATGTTTCCCCATTCTTTCTGTTGTATTCACTGTTAGCCAACCTCATATGATAAGTTGTTTCTAATTCCCAATCTTTTTCACAATATTTACATAAATCATCAGCCATCTTTTTACCAGGAAGGTTCTTAGCATTTAATATCAAATAACCATCTTCTTTTAATAATCTCTTACTTTGATCAACTATACTATATAAAAAGCTCTGCAACCAAATCTCATACTCCTGATATCTATTACAACTTTGACTCTTATCTTCTGAATAAATTTCCACATTAAAATATGGTGGACTTGTAAAAACTAAATCATATTTTTCTTCTAATCCTGGCAAAATATCTTCTGCCATTCCTAAATCAAATCTAAATTTATACTTATAAATCCTTTCTCCTAATATATCATATTGAGTAGAAAAGAAACTTGCCATCTCCATATTGCCAATAGCAGTTTTCCCATTAGGATCTATCCCATGATAAAATAAATTTCTATTAGAAGCGATACACCCTGCTAACCTCCCACTATAACCAGAACAAGGATCTAACACCTTGCCATCCACAGGGCAATAGTTATCATAAATAAATTTAGAGATAGATGGCTTAAAATTAACTACCCCCTTCGTACCATCTCTTGTTTTTAATATCCTCCTCATGCCAGCATGGTTAGGAACCTTACCCAACTCTAACCACCTATTAATACAATCCTTTAACCCATCATCATTATTATATGTTTCCATTGGAGAATTTTCTCCTCGACTATAATGAGCCTCCATCATATGAGGATGATAACTATTAGCTAAATCTAGTCCATTAAAATTCATCTGCAAATTGTTATCTTCTAATAAAATATCTTTAGATTTTATAATTCTTCCCATTCTATTTTCTTTTTGTTCATTCGATAAAACATTATGAGGAAAACCATTATTCCTGTAATATTGAAATAATATTTCCACTATTTCTTGTTTCTCTAGTTCATTTCCACTCAAATACAATTGCAACATTTTTTTAAAATCATTTATATTTTTATTATCTTTCCAATATGAAAGAGCACAATGTCTCAAAAAAGCACTTTTTTTCATCCCAAAAAAAGACGACTTATTCTTAAGAATTCTATGCTCAAAATCAGATACTCTTAAAATAACATTTTCTTTTTTCTTTATTTTCTTAATTTTAGTTTTATTTTTATAGAAGCCTATAAACTCTTCTTGCTTCTTTTTCTTCCTATTAATTCTAAAACCAACCTTCTTACAATAATCTAATGTATTAATAGTAAAAGTAAATGCTTTTTTAGATGAACGACTATTAGATACCTTTCTCATTTCTCCTGTTCTTACTTTCAACTCATCTAAAATATTTTTAAAAGCATCTGCCCATATAGATATATTCTTAAAACCCACTCTGTACCTTTTAAAACCGTCAGAAGCATTAACTTCTGAAATCCATCCATCAGAATCCATAATCCCCTGAGTAAATGATTTTCTAAAACTATTATTCTTATATATAAAAGAGGGTATCTTAGTTTTACTTTCAGTTAAATCTTTTAAAAAAAACACTATTTTCTTAGAGCAAATAACCAGTTGATAATAAGAAATCTTTCCTTCTTTTTCTATGGCTTTTATTTTGCCTCCTTTCTTAAATAAATCACTCATTATTATTTGACACTTTTCACAGAAATCAAAATCTTCAGATGTAATTGAAAATTGATAAGTATCCTTTCCAACATATAAACACCCATCCCCAAGAAGAGACCCAATCAAATAAGCAAAATCCTTTGTATATACATTTTTAAAAACATCGATATTACTTATCATATACTAAACCTTTCAAAAAATAATACTTTATTATAAATAAAATACTTTCACTTCTATATACAAATTCGACTATTTTTACTAATTTCCTTTAAAAAATCCAAAAAAGTATATACTTTTCTTTTCCTATGAGCACAAAAAAGGGTGGTCCCTGAGGAACCACCCTTTAAGTTTTTACTTATTAGCTAAGATTAGCTAACTTGTGCATCAGTCATAGTGATTTTGCTAATAGCATAATCATTGATAACTACAATTCCAACTTCCTCGTATATAACCCAGCCGAGGCGAAGTTTCTTAGGATCATCAGCAGGAAGCACTGTAATATCCTGACGGATAGGAAATGCTCCTACGGTTTCAGGGCTAGCAACTAGAAGAACTGTATCATTAGGCATACGTGAAGAAACGTGTATGTCTGCCGTCCACAAGTGACCGTAAAGACCAGTTGTGATTATTTCCCTCTGAGTGGCTTCATCAAAGAAGTCCTTACCAAACGTTCTAACACTTGCATACTGGAACGCATGGGTAACTATTTTAGCACAGACCAAATCATGCTGCTCAATTTGCTTGAAAGCCTCATTAAGAGCAGGAATGGTAAGTGTTCCATAGTTGGTAATACTTTGTCCTGCTGGACAAGCAGTTAACAAAGCTGTGAAAATATTTGTATCTTCTTCTTTTTGGATAGCTTCCTTTGCCTTGATTTGGGCACGGTCTACAATGTAGAACCTTCTTGCCTTAATCTCTGACAATCTAACTGTTGGGTTAGCTGCGATTTCAAAGGTAGGGACCAACACTTCCTCACCTTCCTGAATTTGATCAGGCACAGCACCTCTGCGTGATACGACCCAAGCTATAGCTGCTACATCCCTCTCATAACGAGCAAGGGCACCTTGTGGTAGTTCATCTACCATAAGAAGTTTTCTACCTACTGCCTGGTACTCAAGTGAACGTCTAATAGGTTCTACCATTGCCTGAGCAAGAGCAGTTCTACCTTCATCTGTTTCAAGAGCTTGAGAAATAACCATCTCTTTTTCTTGATCTGTTAAGCCATTTTTATCAAAAGCCATTTTAATTCTCCTTATTTTGTCTATTTTTAGGTATTAGATAAATAAAATCCTAAAATATAGCATAAAATTAACACTGTTTTTATATTCTTAGGACTACTGGGAAATAATTCCCCAAACTCATGCTTCCATCAGTTGTTTCTGTTCCAGGAACACCACTGTCATATGCTGATACTGGACCAACACATAGTGCAACAGTATCTCCAATAGCATTAGTTCCACCATCAAGCCATTCTCCAGCCGCTACTGCTCCAACCTGCATAAATTCACCTGCAGCAAGTACAGTGCCTGCATCAAGCAAATCTGAGCTAACCCAGAATTTTCCACCACCATTATAAACGGTGATTTTCTGAGAAGCGACTGTTTCATCATAAAAATCACTTACGCGATTTTCTGTCCAACGAGTTCCAGCACCATCAGCACCGATCACAACTTGTGCTGAGTAAGCAGTCGTTTGACCTTGTGCATTTAATGCAGAGTCACCGGCAATACCAATAGCCAAAGCTGTATTAATTGGAGAAGGAACGATTTGAGTGTTTGCATTGAAAGACACCAGCATACCAGCTGAGATAGCTGTTCCTCCTACTGGGTACATATCTGCAACTACATGATATTCAACTATAAGAGCCATAATTACTCTCCTTTAGTAACAATTAATATTTACTTATTTCCCGTAAGTTATTCTCAATTGAGCCGTTTCATTTGCATCTGCTTCCTTGTTCTGTTTATCTAAAGAGAACAAAGAAGAAATCTTGCTGCTAAGCTCATCTTGACCACTTCTTACGTTACTATTCTCATTTATTTGTACGGTCTGAGAAAGATTACCGTCTGGAACAGTGTTGAGTCCTTTTTCATTTGCAAAAATAGCTTTTTCAAAATCCCTTATTTGAGAAGGCTGATACTGACGTAATTCATTTACCTTTGTTACCATCTCAGATGCTTCTATTTTTTTACTTTGAAGCATAAGAGCGGCAACACGCATAGCCTCGGACTCCGACTCGCGATGTGCGATTACTGTACCTTTATCCTTAACAGTTTTTTCACTGTCGAGTGTTTCTTTACCCTGTTGAGCATTACCTGTAAAAACATCAGGTTGATCAGCGGGTTCTTTTGGAGCAGATTTTAATGTTTCATTTTCATGCCCCATTAACGATTCTGTTGCACTGCCTTCTACATTTGTAGGTTCATCAGCAGTGAACTTTTCTTCTTTCCCAATTGTTCCGCCATCTGAGATAGGCTGAATATCTGGGTCTTTTGCTACTGGCTCTTTAGGAGCCAATTTTTTTGCGATTCTATCTGCAAGACTGGAGAGACCTTGTTTTGAAGTGCCGAAGCCCCTCATATGGTAAAGTTCTGCCTCTTCTGCGGTCAAGACTGTATCTCCGCCTGAAGCCAACTCAGTTTTACCTTGTCCTTGATCTCCACCAGTAAAGCGGTTATCCCCACCTCCTAATCCGACTTCTTTCTCATGACCCATAGTAGCATCATCAGAAGGAATAACTGGAAGTGGTTTGTCTTGTGGGTTCAAATCAGTAGGTTCTTGTCCCATTGTAGCATTATCACGAGGAACGGATGGTTTTTGAGGAGTTCTAATGGTTTCACTTTCATGACCCATCAAGCTTCCGCCTTCTCCAGCTGAATAAGGACCTATATCTTTGGAATCTTGTGCTTTTTCCTGAGAAATTTCTTTCTCAGCAGCTTGCTTATTCAAAACATCAATTACGTTTGAAAGATTCATTTTTACCTTTCCTGCTTTTCCTATTGATCCATCCATAAGATTTTCTGCATTAACAGGAATTCCATCCTGCTTTAATACTACATTATTCTTAGATTGTCCTGGAATTCCTTTATTATTTTGTAAATCTTCTTGAAAATCAGCAACTCCTGGTGTAGCAGGTTTCATTTCCCCACCCATTTGTCCAGGCATTGATGGTTTCATTTCTCCACCACCCATTGGCTGATCTTGAAGATTCTGAGCTGGTTCTACCGCTGGCTTCATTTCTCCACCACCCATTTGTCCTTGACCAGGCATTGCAGGTTTCATTTCTCCGCCCATTGGATCTTGACCAGGCATCGATGGTTTCATTTCTCCGCCCATTGGGTCGATAGCTGGTTTAGCATCTAGCTCACCAGGAGCGATTGATTCATCTATAACTTCTTCCCCAGGAAGACCTTCTCCTAATTCTTCTCCAGGAAGACCTTCTCCTAATTCTTCTCCAGGAAGACCTTCTCCTAATTCTTCTCCAGGAAGACCTTCTTCTCCAAGGGCTCCGCCCTCTGCCACTTCAATAGCCTGTTCTATTTGTTCTACTATTTCAACAGGAAGTTCTAATGTAATAGTTTCTCCCTGTTCTCCTCCAAATTCATCTCCTCCTTCACCTTCGAATGGATCAATGTCTTCTTCCATCCCTATCCCATCATCTATAGGAGGCTCATTAAAAGATTCATCTCCAGCCAAATCATCTGCCAAGAATTCTTCTCCATCAGCAACAGCAATCTTAAGTACTGAACAAATCTCTGCTGCCTGTCTCAATCCATATCCAGAGCGAATCTGATGAGTAATGCATTCTTCATCTCCATCGCAATCTGACCAATTATCTGCTAACTTGATAGCAATATTGTCTGTATAAATATCAGCCTTTTTCAATCTATTACATATTGACTGTGCTAAAGGCTTACCCTCATCTGGTCCGCTTAAACAGAGGGCATCATTACCAAACCTGCGAGAAAGTTTTTCGATACATGACTCGATTGGGAACTTATTACCATAACCTCCATATGATAGTTTATAATCTTCAATTACTGTACCTTTTTTACTTGCCGTCTTAATTGGTTTTAGTGATCCTGCTTGTTTTAGCTTAATAATAGTATTTACTTGTTCTTTAAGTTCTAGCTTATTAAAGTCTGCTTCCTTAACATCTATAGAAGAAAGAGCTTTAATAAATCTTTGTTTTGCTCTGCTGCAGGATGGGCATACGGCATTAGCCACTTTTGGCTCCCATTCCCATTGACCATAAACTTGTTTTCCGTCCTTAGAGACCATATAAGAGACCTTGTATTGAGTTCCCGTATCTAAGCAAATATAAGAGCCATCAGCTACTTTAACAGTATTCGTAGAACCTGTTGCGGGGCTGACAGAACCTATTTTAACATTATTTTCTGATGCCTTTTTAACAACCGCTGGCGTTAGTTTCATAACAGCGGCAAACTTATTAATTTTCCAATTTTTAGTAGAAGCGGCAGATGGTATTTCTCCCATTTCAGGACCACCCATACCCCCTGCTTCTGCCCCTGCTCCTAGTTCTTCCTCACCAGGCATTTCAAAACCTTCTCCTTCAAAACCTTCTTCTTCACCATGAAATTCATCATGTCCTTCTTCTGCGTCTGGTGTAGTTCCTTGCCACTTAGTGACATTAACCTCTACCTTATAAGTCATTTCTGAGGAACAGTTATTACATTTACCCTTACCTCCGATGATATCAACATCATCGCTTCCGCAAGCTGGGCAAATAGAGCCAGGAGGAAGAGGTTCGAGGGTATCTTCAAGACCTCCCTCTTCTCCTTCCATTCCAGGTTCTTCGCTAAGATTTTCAAGAGGTGGGGCACCCATTGGTGGAGCTTGTGGCAATGAAGCACCTGCTCCAGGAGCTTGTCCTGCTCCTCCCATTCCTCCCATTTCTCCGCCCATCATTTGTGCAGTTTTAATTTCTTTTTGAGCCTCTGCCATTCTATCATCAGTTTGTGGAATTTTTTGCTGCTGTGGCTGATCACTGCAAAACGACATATCAGTCATGTCTTTAGATTCTTCTTCCATAGGGCATTCCCCGTTGGTATCAGCATCGATATCTTCTACTGGACCTTCAAGGGCATCTCCTATATCATCAGAAGTAATTTCATCTTCTCCGCCATCCTGAACATCTATAATTAAACCTCCATCTTCTGTTGTTTCAATTTTAATAACAACAGAAGTAACAGAGCTATCATCGATCATCTCTTGAGCGAATTTTTTAACTCCTGCCAAGAAAGCTTTTTTATCAGTAATAGGTTCTCCGATATCTTCCATAGTAGCTTTAATTCTATATAAGCCATCTTCTGGTTTATCTATTTCTTTTAATGCACTATTGAAAGCATCTGCTTTTGTAATAATTTTATCAGGAATATCATCAGTTTTTAGCAAAGTATCAACTTTTGTCATAGCTGTTTTGCTATTAACTACTTGTCCCACAAAATCTAGAACATCTTCTGCTTTCATTCCAAATTGCCCATGCTTCGAGGCAGAAAGGATCAAAGCATCAATAGTAGAAACGATATCTTTAGAAGCTGTTTTGCTAAAATATTTTGCTTTAGAAGCAATTGCTTTTCTACTTTCCTCTTTTTGTGGAAGAGAATTAACAACTGCTAAAAATGACACTTTAGCCCTAGTCTCTGCATCATCTCCGATAAGGGAAGCTATCTTACGAATTTCATCAGGTGACTTTCCATATTGTGAGATCATATCAGCGATAATATTTGTAGCTGTCTTTACTAAAGAAACGGAATAATCTTTACTTGCCCATCTCTTCAAACCATCAGTCATAGAAATATTTCTCAACTGATCTTCTGTAATAGTTTCAAGGTTTCCTATAAACTTATGTTTACTAAGAAGATCTCTTATTTGTGCCTGTGTAATTTTTTCAGTATAATCATCAGGCAAATCACCAGCAACATCTCTGCTGAAATCATCCCATTGTTTTTCAGTAATAACATCAGGATATTCATTAAAATGAATAATAGCCTCACCTAAAGCACTTTTTGTTTTAAGTTGATCTTCTGTTATTGTTTCATATGTGCCCATACGAACTTGTGGGGTTTGGCTGGTTGTATCATTTGATTTTTCACTTCCAGCAAGTTGTTCTTTACTCTCAGTAATACCTTCATAAAC
>SDBT01011860.1_pt1 | contig 14002 bp, 10 predicted proteins | sample 2277101 | NCBI WGS metagenome assembly SDBT01 (sample SAMN10404973, study PRJNA504765) | marine sediment metagenome | isolation source: marine sediment core GS10_PC15, 103 cmbsf | place: Arctic Ocean: Southern Knipovich Ridge | collected 2010 | reverse complement strand
AGCGCCGATACCGCGCTTTCGCTACCGGACTTTCGGTCGAACGAGCGGACATTCCAGTTGATCTCCCAGGTCGCTGGCCGCGCAGGCCGAAGCGCCAAACACGGCGTAGTATTGGTCCAGACCCTCCTGCCGGACCAACCAGCGATACAGTTTGCCCTCAGGCATGATTACGCCGGCTTCGTAAAGGCCGAGTTGGGCCACCGCCAAAAGTGCAATCTGCCCCCTTATTGGCGGATGGCGATTGTCCAGATGCGCGATATCAAGTTCGACAAGCTCCAGACCGCCTCCGAGGCCATGCGATGGCGACTCGATGCTATTATCCAAGCCCAAAACCTCAACATTAAGCTCCGCGGCCCAATGCCCGCAACAATCAGCCGAATCCAGCGTTACCACCGCATGCAGATTATCCTACAGGCCCCCGACCCTGCTACACTCCAGACCCTCTTTACAGCACTCCGGGAAGGACCCGCCATCCGCCCCGCAGTCATGACCGCCATCGACGTTGATCCAATAAATCTCTTGTAAAAACACAATCTCTCGCCATTCCATGCCAATAGAAAATAGTAAATAGAAAATTCCAAAACCGACCCCGTCAACCTCTTATAATCCCCATCCTCTGCTTGCCCCGCACGAAATAGGCCACTGCCGTAATTTGGTGCGGGGTCTTCTGCTCTATGACTTTACCGGTAAAATGAGCGTTATTAGCGAAATATTGCTTGCAATTGAAATATGCCGGATTTTTCTTGAACTCCACTCCCTTTTGTTGTAGAATTGTACTCATAGTCTGAACCTTGGAAAGGACCGGTGGAGGAAATGGCCGACAGAGCCAATCTAAGCATCCTGCTGATAACAGCAGCCCTGCTGCTCGGCATACTCTCCACACCAACAGCTTTTGCGGTGGTTTACAGTGATTTCCCGGCAGAACTGCAATTGATTCTTGATGAGCGGATTGCCGAGATTGATGCGGAGGGTGGAATGTGTATCGCCGGGCAGGTTAGCTTCAGCGACGGTGCGCCTATCACCAGCGGCGCGGATGTGATGGTCAACTTCTATGAGGGCTGGGACGAACCTCTATGGGTATATGAAGGCGGTTGGTTTATTATGGGCCGGGTCGGTCCGTCTTCTTATGCAGGGCCGGACAAAGGATTCGTTCTGCGGGCGTTCGGATATGACCCTATTGACGCATCCGTTACAATCCTCGACGACGAAATGACCTACCTCGAATTCGAAATAACTAAAACATTGCCGGAAAATCTTGCAAACATTGAGGGAAGTGTTTATGACGGAAGTGGCTGGTATGACGGAAGTGGCGGGCCGTGGCAATACACATGGTACGCAAGTGTATCTATATATTTTCCATTCGCCAACCATGGGCCGGGCACATACCCATACATGTCGAGATATGCAACCTACGGGTTCGGGCACGGCGGCGGAGAGTTTTCCTTTGAGGATTTGAGCGTTTGCGAACATGAGGTCATGGCAACAGCGGAAAATTATGAGTACCATATAGCATTAGTAACGCCTCCTGCAGTGGGAAGCGAAAGAGTAACATTCAAGATTTATCCCAATCGCGCAATCGTTATAGATTACGTTTATCAAGCCGATGGTTCGCGCGATTTTACAGGTGGCGATCTGCAGACAGGAACGATTGAATGGCTTAATGGCTCTGGTGGTGTTGATTTTTCCCAGGGGCAGGTATTAGAAGGGGATTCTCAAGACCTGAGCATGGTCCAGGAAGCCGATATCCTGCGTTTTGAGGCGATAGATCCCAACGGCCTCAACGGATTCTACGACGCCGGATTGGTGGATTTGGACTCTGTATTCGAAGCAGCCGAGGCGGATTATACGAAAGATAGTCAACTGTCAAAGGTTGGCCATGTCTATGTTGTGCAAACGGGGGAGGGGAATTATGCTAAATTCTTTATACAAAGTTTTGAAAGAGCTGCTCGGGCTTTTAGCTCTCCTGACTATCTGACAGAGGCGTATTTTGACGGCTACGGTTTATTTATACACACTTACTGTTACTACGTTCCTGGGGGGCCGCCCCCTTCTTGTACAGGTCCGGACTCAGTAGCAGTACGAAAGTTCTGTGCTATTCCGAGCGGCCTGGAAGGACAGATGCTCCCTTATATCTGGGAAGTCAACGGTTGGGATGGTCCAGGTCCATATGAGGAGCCGGGTCTACTGATAAGTATCAGGCTCACATATGATGAAGGTGATGTGGCGAGTGTGGGTTTAAGCGAGGATGAATTAACACTGTTTCAGTCGCCCGACAATGGAGCAGGCTGGCACAGACTGGAGACGGCGAGGGACGAATCAGACAATACATTGGTAGTGGTGGTAGATCGGTTATCGTGGTTTGTAGTTGGCTCTGAGAGTACGGAGATTTTGCCGAGGGTGATATATGTTGACGATGATGCTTCCGCCCCGCCTGATCCGTGCGAACCAGGGCCGTGGCCCTGGCCGTACCCGTTGCCCACACCTGATTATTATCATGGTGACGGGGCAACCTGGGAGACAGCGTACAAATATCTGACCGATGCCTTCGAATCTGCGAATACCGGCGACGAGATACGTGTAGCCGGTGGGACGTACAGGCCGGATATTTACCGTCGGTGGTATGGGTGGTCAAAAGACCGTAATGCAACGTTTCAACTGAAAAACGGCGTGGCGATATATGGCGGTTACGCCGGAATAGGTGCGCTGGATCCGGATGAGCGCAATTTCGAGTTGTACGAGAGCATCCTGACCGGCGACCTGGATGAAAACGATGGGCCTACCTGGAATTACGGCGAAAACAGCTATCACGTTGTTACAGCCAGCGGAACAGAACCGAACGCCATCTTAGATGGATTCACCATTACTCGCGGTCTCGCTGATGGATTTTCACCTGAGCCGACCTACCATGGTGGTGGGATGTATAACGACAATGGCAGCCCAACCCTGGTGAACTGTATATTTGAAAGGAATTATGCAAGGCGTTCGCCTGGATTGTATAACTGTAACGGCAGCGATCCGAACATTATCAATTGCACGTTTACAAACAATCTGGGGGGAAGCTGGCTTGGCGGAAAGGGCGCACTGTATAATGAAAACAGCAATCCGGTGGTAACCAATTGCACTTTCACAGAGAATTTCAACGGGGGGATGTACAACGAATACAGTAATGTGATAGTGACGAATTGTTTGTTCACCGGAAACGAAGTTGGCGGGATGGGCAATGGAAACAGCAGTCCAATAGTGACCGATTGTATATTCACCGATAATGATTATGGGATGAACAACTGGCAAAGTAGCCCGAAAGTGATTAACTGCACCTTCACCGAAAATGTCTGCGGGATGAGCAATGGCGAGAGCAATCCAATGGTCAGCAACTGCACATTCAGCGGCAATAGCAACATGACGGACCGATGGGATGGCGAAGGCGGCGGGATGTGGAATTACCAGAGCAATCCGGTGGTAACGGATTGCAACTTTATTGAAAACTCGGCCGACTATGGCGGAGGGATGTATAACGACGGCGATATGTATAACGACATCGGCAGCAGGCCCCTGCTAACAAATTGTATGTTCATCGGAAACTCAGCATACTATGGTGGTGCGATGTGTAATGGCCGCAGGGAAAGAAGCAATGGTAGCATCAACAAACCTGTATTGATTAACTGCATTTTCAGGAACAATTCAGCTGATAGACATGGCGGTAGATACGGCGGAGGAATGTATAACTGGTACAGCGACCCGAATTTAACTAACTGCGAGTTCACCGGCAATTGGGCCAGAGAGGGCGGGGCAATATGTAATGAAAGAGACTGTACGTTAAGCATGGTCAATTGCACTTTCACCGGCAACTCGGCTCAAGATTCAGGCGGCGCAATACAGAATGGGACCGAGTCAGATTTCTGGCCTCGTTCTCGGACGACACTTACTAATTGCGGGTTTGTTGGAAACTGGGCACGAACCGGCGGGGGAATAGGCAATTATGGGGGTATATTAAATCTAATAGAGTGTACATTCAATGAAAATTTGAGCTATCCGGGGGGATGGGGAGGCGGTGGTGGAGGTATTGCTAACCACGACTACGGTATCGCTACGGTGGATAAATGCACGTTTAGTGAAAACATCTCGCGGGATGAAAATGGGCGCGGTGGACTTGGGGGAGCAATAGCAAACTACCAAGACTTGTTGGTGACAAATAGTATATTTATCGACAACGTAGTGTCCAGCGACTTGTTTGAAATTAGGGATGAAACGGATCTTCTCGATACTGGTGTTGGTGGTGCCGTGTACAGTGGACACAATGTTAGCGAGTCAAATGTCAGGATAGATAGTTGCCTGTTCACGGGCAATTCAGCGGGCCTTGGGGGAGGGCTGTGTCTTGAAGGTGGACATGAGCCTGAGGATAATGTTTTAGTGAACAACTGCACAATTGTTGGCAACTCAGCAAGATATTATGGCGGAGGACTCCTTCTTGATGTGTCTGTCGAAGTAACCAACTGCATAATAAGAGATAACAGAGCCGTACTTGGTCCACAAGTTACAACATGGGCTTGGGAAGTTCTTGAGTCCAGAATCAGTTATTGCGATGTTCAGGGAGGTGAGGAAGAAGTATTTATCTGGGATATATGGGGCGAGACATCGATTGATTGGGGCGAGGGGAATATTGATGCGGATCCTTGTTTTGTCGAAGCCGGCTGGTGGGATCCCAACGGTACGCCGACCGACCCGAATGATGACTTTTGGGTCGATGGCGATTATCACCTGCAGCCGACCTCACCTTGTATTGACGTCGGGGATAACTCGGCGGTTGATCCTAACAGCACGGACTTTGATGGTAATCCACGGATAGTAGATGGAAACGATGATGACGACCGTGTGGTTGATATGGGGGCTTATGAGTATTGGAAATACGCGCGCAATCTCGCAGATTTGAACGGCGATGGAGTAGTCGATTACAGAGACTTTGTGTTGTTGGCATCCAACTGGATGGAGGAGAACTGCCCGGTATCAGCATGGTGTGGGGGCTGTGACCTTAATTACAGCGGCAAGGTTGATTCAATCGACCTTTTCAGAGTCGCACGAAGCTGGCTTTGGCAAATAGAAACGGCGCCGGACCTCGATTTTGATTTGGACAATCTGTGGATGTACCAGAATCTGCCGGGCCGGACAGTCTCCAACTTGACGGCAGCGGTTTCTATTGCGTACGACCCATTAAACAACAGCAGCTATACATACGATTGGGAATTTATTCTGCCGGATGATGTAACAATTGCGCCTGCAATAACAAACGGCGGCGGAGTTGCTGACTCGCTCTGCACGTTCGCAGCACCGGATTGTAACCAGCCGGGAGGTATATCGGACTCAGGTCAGACGTTTACTGTCAGAGTAACCGTTACAGGTGCCGATTATGGCAATTCGGCCCAGGCCGAGGCTCAGTTCGGCATAGCGCTTCTTGGTGACGTCAATAATGATACGGGGGTAAATGTTACCGACCGTATCATTATGGATACCTTCTGGCGGACCGGTTCGGCAGAACCTTTTACCTTCAGAGACTGTGATATTGACTGCAATGGTTACGTCAACGTCGTCGATCGCATAATAGCAAGTGAAATCTGGCGAGGCAAACTCGGCTCCGCCTCCGTCACCACCTTCTGCCCTTTCAGGTAGTTACATCAACCAGCGTCAATCTCTTGTAGCACCCAACCGCCACTAACATCTTGTAGATTTCGGCTGGTGCTATACTATTACATCTTCCAGCCGCACAGATACTATTTGCTTCTTATCGGACCTGTCCACCACAAACCCCTTATAACTTCCCACCATGACCTCGCGACCCGTACACAGACTTGCACCTTGCAATCATGATGCCATAACCTGCAATCAGCCCCGCACCTTGCAATCACAACGCCATAACCTGCACAAAGCTCTGCAACTTGTACCGAAACGAAATAATCGGAAATAACCTGCACATGGCTCTGCACCTTGCAATTAAGATGAAATTTAGGTATAATATAAAATTCCATACTCCCCGGGGAGTAGCTCAGCTTGGCCAGAGCGCTGCGTTCGGGACGCAGAGGTCGCAGGTTCAAATCCTGTCTCCCCGATTTTTGGCAATATAACCGCTCAAAATAGAGCGGTGGAGAGTTGATAGTAGAACGTAGAAGAAAAGGAAGTTGGCAGTTCGTGGTTGGTTGTTCGTAGAATGAGATTGCCGCCCATTCGACTCGTTGGCCTCGCTCCCTTCGATAAACTCTCTTCGACTTAGCTCCCTTCGACTCCCTGCGGTCGCTCAGGACAGGCCCTTCGATTACACTCCATTCGACAAGCTCATGGCAGGCCATTCGACAAGCTCATGGCAGGCCATTCGACAAGCTCATGGCAGGCCATTCGACAAGCTCATGGCAGGCCATTCGACAAGCTCATGGCAGGCCATTCGACTCCGCTCATGGCAGGCCATTCGACTCCGCTCATGGTAAACAGGACAGGCATGGTAAACAGGGCAGGCGTAGCGAGTTTTAAGTTTTGAGGTTTTAGTTGGTGAAATTTAATTGCTTTTTCTTTCTTAGACGCAGAGTAAGTAAGCCAAGCCCCCAAAGGCAAATTGTTGCCGGTTCGGGCACAAAGACGGCTCCCGTTCCTGCTCCTGTGATAACATCGAATGAAAAACTTTCCAGAATCCCATAAAGCTCGGGCTCCGTGCCTTCCCACGGAAGTAAAAAAAATGTAGCTTCTATTGTGTAATTTCCCAGCTCAAGTGACCCAAGGTCAATAGTGTCACCTATACCCACAGCAGCCTGAGCGAAAAAATTGCCGGACCCCCGAAGATCCTCTACAATGACATCAACGCTAATTACACCGTCATCGATAGTAAAACTTGACTCGGCAAATCTGTAAGCGGAACTAGAAAACCACGACCACACATCAACTGAAACATGATCCTCAGTAGTCGGATTTTCCAACGGCAAATAAATATGAGGTTTAAAAGTGGCTAAATCTGACCCCTCCTCCCATAAAAACCAGGTGAATCGTTCCTGAAAAACAATTTCAGATGGGTCAGGTTCAGGAAATCCTATAAAATCGACCGGTTGGAGTTCACCGACTGGTTGCGTCCAATCCCATGGATTGATCGATGGTAAATCATTGAATAGAAAAGGATAATCGTCATAAATAGACGCGGAGACGGAAGAATTAGATATTGATACAAGGGCAAAAAGCATCAATGGAAGATACGTTTTTATTTTGAAGATTCTCATCTACCTGTTCCTCTTGATTCTGTCGTCCATGAACAAAGAACGTTGATTTTTTAATTGTACCACAAAAAAAGATGATGTCAAGTCAAAAAACCCTACATAAGCAAATTGTCCTTACCGAGATTCGATAACCTCAGTGGGTTCGAGGAGTTATCTTAGATGTATTGGAGGAAAGATTATGAATGATAGGCAGTTAACGCCGAAGCAATCGGCTGTTATTGAGGATTTGTTTGAAGGCGGCTTGGATGCAGCGGCTGCCAGATTTGTCGTCTCGGAAAAGGAAATTCTTGACAGCTCAAGGTGAATTTTGTAGAATCATTTACCCCGTTAGAGACCCGTTGTATTTGCGTGAAGTTGAAATGGTTTATAAATATATCTTGCTTTGAGGAAACAAAAATATTTTGTTGTAAGCCTCTAACGGGGTAAATGGGAAATGGCAGATGGTAACCCCAGTGGAGATAAGCCATGGAACTTACGGAACTTCTTAGATGCCCAAAGACAGCAAATAAGCTCCGATTCTCCGATGCCGATTCGCTCGTGCATGTAGAGCACTCTGATATAACCTACCCCATCATCGATGGAATTATCGATTTCTGTCCACAATTAAGTGCCTCCGTCACTAAATCTTATGATAAGGTTGCATCGCGTTATGATGAATATATGACCTCTTCGAATATATTCATGAAGGTCTACAACACGGTTATCTGGGGGTTTGGGAGTGATTGTGATTACACGGAAACCGTACTGTCTTACCTGCCTTCCCGGTTCGATGGAGTTCTGCTTGATGTGCCCGTAGGAACGGGAGTATTTACTGATTCGTTGTATGCCCGATTCCCAAACGCCACTATCATCGCCGTTGATTATTCTATGGGTATGCTGCGACTCGCTAAAGATCAATTTGCCCGGCAGGGCCTAAGTAACATCCACCTTATCAGGGCTGACGTGGCTCATCTGCCGCTGACAAATGGCACTGCCGATATTGTGCTATCGATGAATGGATTGCATGCATTTAAAGATAAGCAGCGTGCTACAGCGGAAATGAAACGGGTCCTTCAAAAAGATGGATCACTTGTGGCCTGTGGATATGTCAAAGGAGATAGGTGGCTGTCGGACTGGTTCGTTAAACATCTTGGTGTTCGAAGGGGCTATTTTAATCCTCCGTTTTTTACTAAAGATAATATCGGTGATCAATTTGAGGGTTTCGAGATTTGCAGGAAGGGGAATATGAAATCGATCGTCTATTTCGAAGCGGTCAGGAGATGATTAAAAATGGCAACTCTGTAACTTTGCACCTCTGAAACTTAAACATTTTGACAACTCAAGGCCAATCTTGTAGAATCGTTGCTGTTGTACGGAAAAAATATATCGCGATATGTATTCATGGGAGTAAGAAATGAAAAAGTTTGGATTAGTTTTGATTATGTTGAGTTTCGTGTCGGGTTGCTCTCAGCAGGTGAAAGTAGAAAAATATGAACCGACCTGGGAGTCGCTTTCTCAGTGGGAGATGCCGCAGTGGTTTGACGATGCGGTGCTTGGAATATACTGCCACTGGGGAGTTTACTCGGTACCAGGTTACCGGTTTAACGATGGTGCCGAACAGGTTGACAGCGGCTTATGGTATGGATCGTTTATGTATGTACCTAATGACTCGGAGCAACCCAATTATGGAGTCTATGATTTTCATCGGGAAACCTATGGTGAGCCATGCAAGTTTGGCTACCATGACTTTGTCCCGTTGTTCAAGGCAGAGAAATGGGACCCGGACCGCTGGGCCAGATTGTATAAATACGCTGGTGCCGACTTTGCGGGCGTAGCCGCAGAGCATGGGGATGGGTTTATTCTGTGGGACAGCGAATTCGATAAGTTCAACTCTATGGACATGGGGCCGCACCGCGATATACTTGGTGAGATGTTTGCAGCGGCCAGGAAGGTTGGGATGAAAACCGTTGCTACTTTCCATGAAAAACCCGGAGAGATGTTTGAGGCCGGCAGGCAGTATTGTCCGGAGGGTGTCGGTGTTAATAATCCCAAATACGCGGACCTGTACGAATTGACTCCCTATAGTGTGCAGAATAATAAGCTGCTTGAGGTTGTGGACAAGTACCAGCCGGACCAGATTTGGTTTGAAGACGAATATTGCGGCGAAGAGAACTGGAAGGATTTTATTGCTTACTACTACAATTCTGCAGAGGATTGGGGCAAGGAAGTTTTTATCAGCCAGAAGCATGACATGGCCCCACTCTCGTGTTCCGTGTTTGATATAGAGGGCGGCATTTTCCCGGATGGTATTTGGCATTGGGCGGGCGAAACCGAACCCCAGAAACAGAGATGGCAGAAGGACGTGCCGATTGGAAATTATTGGGCTTACGCTGAAGGCGTCGGCTGCAGGCCGGTCAACATGCTGGTAGATGGAATAGTGGACAGGATAAGCAAAAATGGTGTAACCCTTCTGGATGTCGCTCCCAAGGCCGATGGAACACTACCCCAGGCTCAGATCGATGGATTAAAAGAATTGGGGAAATGGATGGCCATAAACAGAGAAGCCCTCTATGCTGCCAAACCTGCGCCATTTGCTGAAGGGGGAATCGATGCCTGGAAAGCGGGCACACTGAGGTTCACCGAGAAAGGAACTTACCTGTACGCGATCGATCTTGGGAACGAATGGCCCCCAACTGTTGGTTTTGCTGATTATAAAGATAGCAAGCCGCCAAGTGCCCCCTATACCATCCCGGGCGTAAAGCCAATAAAGGGCTCCAGGATTCGGATGCTCGGCAGCAGCAAGCTCCTGCCCTGGCATCAGGAAGGCGAAAACGTGATAATCGATGAGCTCCCCGACTCGCTCCCGTGTGACTACGCCTGGTCATTCAAGATTCAAATGAGTGGTGTAACTAATTGACAGCGTACCTGAAGCTCTATTTGACCTCTTTGAGTGAAATGGAGGTTTAGAGACACTTTACATCGCACCGGTGAGAGCTTGCGGTGGATTTTTGTCTTGATATTTTCATAAGGATGAGATTTTAGGAGATAGTTAATTATGACAAGGTTAATGTTGTTTGGATTTATTATTGGAAACCTCGTTTGTTCGGCTGGATGTGGGGCCCAAGTTGTCGGGCCTGAGCGTGGATTCGTAAGCACGAAACCTGCAAGAAACTGGGAACATGCCCTAATCAGCGGCAACGGTACGATAGGCGCGTTGGTTATGAGTCGTCCGCTGGATGAGACCATTATCTTCAGCCATGAGCGTCTGTTTATGCCCGCGTACCCGAGCCAGCCGATCGTAGACATGGCGCCGCACCTGGATACTGTGCGCGAAATGATCGACGAAGGCGAGTATAGAGAAGCGGCCCAGTTCGTCTGGGGCCTTGCACGCAAGCAAGGGTATCCGGAGCTGCGCTGGACCGATCCGCTTGTTCCGGCGTTCGATTTGAAGATAACAATGCCTCCAGCAGGAAAAACTCGCGACTATGCACGGTCGGTGGATTTTGAGACGGGTGTTGCTTCTGTTCAGTGGAAGGACGAGAGGGGTGAATTTTTGCGGCGTCTTTTCGTTTCCCGAGCAGACAACGTGGCGGTTATTTCGCTTCGCGGCGAGCGAGGTGGAGTTGTCAACTGCCGGATAGGACTGGCGACGAGGCCCGGAGGCGATGAGGTCGAAGTCGAAGCCGGAGAAGAAGGACCATTTGGACCAGGTGTGGAAAACATTACTATTGCGGCAGAGGGGCCGGTGCTGACATATCGGTGCCTGTTCTCCAAAAGGCGGCCGGACAGCATCGCCGGGCATGAAGGCGCTGCACACGTAACGGCCCGTGGTGGCTCTCTGGAAACACAGAAGGATGCCATTGTTGTTAATGGCGCTGATGAAGTTCTCGTTTTAGTGAGCCTGGATGTGATAGATGACGCTGAGAAGTCCATACTTGGCGACATGGGAAACCGCCTTGCGGCCCTGGGTACGGATTTTGATGAGCTGCTGGGTCGCCACGCGAAGATTCATGGTGAGATATTCAACCGGACGCGGCTGGACCTCGGCGGCGGTAAGGACCACGGATTATCTTCCGAAGCGCTCCTGAAAAAATCGAGCCTGGGCAACTTGAATAATGCACTGCTGGAGAAGGAGTTCGATGCAGCGCGATACGCAATACTTTCGTCAACTGGTGAGCTTCCTCCTACCTTGCAGGGCATTTGGACCGGGACCTGGATCCCGCCGTGGCAAAGCGATTTCACTCAAAACGGTAACGTACCGTCCGCCGTCGCAAGCATGCTCATGGGTAATATGCCTGAATGCATGGAGGCGTACATCAACTATATAGAGTCGATGGTGCCGCACATGCGCGAGAATGCCCGCGCACTCTATGGCTGCCGCGGAATTATGTTACCATCGCGAACGAGCGCTCACGGGTATAACGTGCATTTCAACGAGGAGTACATTCATCTGTTTTGGACGCCGGGCGCGGCGTGGGCGGCGCACTTTTTCTACGACTATTATCTCTATACGGGTGATAGGGAGTTTCTCGAGAAAAGGGCGCTTCCTTTTATGAAAGAGGCGGCCCTGTTCTTCGAGGACTTTCTGTATGAGGGCCATGAAGGTAAATATATGTTTAATCCTTCTTACTCACCGGAAAACACGCCGTCGAACAGTGATTCGCAGGCGTGCATCAATGCGACGATGGACATTGCCCTCGTCAAGGAGCTGCTGACTAATCTGGTTACGGTGTGCGAGGAACTTGATATAGAGCAGGAAGGTGTTATGCGATGGAAGTGGATGCTGCAAAAGATGCCTGAATATCAGATCAACGATGATGGAACGGTTGCAGAATGGACAACGGAAGATCTAATCGACAACCCCCTAATCGACAACCACAAGCATCGCCACATCTCTCACATGTATGCATTGTATGACGGTTTTGGGGAGGAGATTGCCAGCAACCAAGCGTTGCAAGACGCATTTTTGAAGATAATCGAGAGTCGTATGGGACCTCGCCGGGCCGATGGAGGCGGCGACATGTCGTTCGGATTGGTCCAGCTTGGACAATCTGCGGCAAGTCTCGGCGAGGCGAACCTGGCCTACGAGGTTGTTGACATGCTGGCAAATGTGTATTGGCGGCCGAATATGGTCTCAACGCACAACCCCAACAGTATCTTCAATGTTGATATCTGTGGCGGAATGCCCGCAGTCATTATCAAGATGCTCGTTTATTCCGAACCGGGTAAAATCGTCCTTTTGCCTGCTCTCCCGAAGCAGTGGCCGTCGGGAATGATAGAAGGGGTGCTGTGTCGCGGGCAGGTTGAGGTCAAAAAGTTAAAATGGGATGAAAAGTATGTGGAAGTTAGCCTTGTATCGCAGATACCGCAGAATGTAACGATTAAGATTGGGCGAGGGTTTAAGGAAGTAAAGATTGCAAAAGGCGATGCCGACATCGTGGAAAAACGCGAAAAGGACGGCGAATGTGTTATAGCCGTCTCGCCGGGCGAAGTTGCCGAAATTCATTTTGTGCGATAAAGTTTTTGGTGAAGGCCGCGTGCAACTGTGAACAACAGATAAGGGGCTGGATGAAATAACAAGAGAGGACATCATTATGAAGATTGGTTACATTGGTATCGGCATCATGGGCTTGCCCATGGCCCGTAACCTGCTTGAAGCAGGCCATTCGCTTTACATACATAATCGTACTTTGAGCAAGTGTGACACCCTGGCCGCCCAGGGGGCAACTGTCTGCCGGTCGCCCGGCCAAGTGGCTGAAAATACTGAAGTGGTCTTTATTAATGTCCCGGATACCGGCGACGTGGAGAAAGTTATATTCGGTTCAAATGGGATATACGAGGCAGCTCAAGCCGGCCTGATTATTATTGATAACAGCACTATATCACCGCGTGCTACTCGCGAGTTTGCCAAACGTCTTGAAGAAAAACAGGTTCAATATCTCGACGCACCTGTTTCCGGAGGCGATGTGGGTGCCCAGAACGGAACGCTGGCAATCATGGTAGGGGGCTCCGAGCAAGTTTTTCAAAAGTGTCTTTCTTTGTTTGAAATTCTCGGCTCTAAAGTCGTCCACGTTGGTCCGGTGGGTATGGGACAGACCACCAAAGCATGCAACCAGCTTTGTTTTGCTCTGCACATGTTAGCCTGTTGCGAAGGTATCGCTCTTGCAAAAAAAGTCGGCCTTGATCCCGCCGTCATGGTGAATGTCGTTTCGGCCGGTGCCAGCGGTTCATGGGCTTTAAGCAATCTCGCTCCAAAGATAGTAGCCGAAGATATGGATCCCGGCTTTATGATAGATTTGCTCTGCAAAGACCTTCGCCTGGTAAAAGAACTTGCTGGAGAGGCTGGATTGTCATTGCCCGGAATCGGCCTTGCGCAACAACTTTTTAACCAGTCCCAGGCAGAGGGACTTGGTCGCCTGGGGACTCAGGCATTGTGGCGCATCATAGAGAAAACAAGCAACCTCGATGTGTAGGTCTTCGCAGAACCGAACTTATAGAAACTTTGCTTCTTTAAAGTTTAGGCTTCGCTTCGGGCTTTAGCTTTTGGATCGTTTGCGGCGACTGCGATATGGCTTTTTGGCTCCAGAGGCGCGTTTGCTTCTTGGCAATTCCTTTCGCCGTGAGGGTTTGGAGTTTTTGTCGGTATTCGGCTTGGGCGGGGGGGACTTGACGTATGAGAAGCCCTTGCACTTGTGTGCGGTGAGTTTGCGTTCAATGAACTTGCTGATCTCTCGCAGGTACTTTTTCTCTTCATTTGAAACGAACGTGATCGCATC
>SDBT01011859.1_pt1 | contig 14002 bp, 9 predicted proteins | sample 2277101 | NCBI WGS metagenome assembly SDBT01 (sample SAMN10404973, study PRJNA504765) | marine sediment metagenome | isolation source: marine sediment core GS10_PC15, 103 cmbsf | place: Arctic Ocean: Southern Knipovich Ridge | collected 2010 | reverse complement strand
GCCACAACAATGTGCTGTGCGCCGAACTGTTCAGCTGCCGCAAAAGTTTTTTCCACAAGAACATCTACTACAGCCGCTTGAAAACTGGCGGCGACATCATTAACAGGGATAACAATTCCTTCAGATTGCAGTTTTTTCACCTCTCGCAGAACGGCAGTTTTCAATCCGCTGAATGAGAAATTCCAGCTATCTCCCAAACGTGCACGAGGAAATTTAAAAGCTGTAGCGCTGCCGTGTTCAGCAGTTTTTTGGATGGATGGTCCCCCGGGATAAGGCAGGCCTAATAAACGGGCGACCTTATCAAACGCCTCGCCTGCAGCGTCATCTAAAGTACTGCCGAGGTGCTCATAGGTGAGATGGTCTTTCATCAGAACCAACGATGTGTGACCGCCGGATACGATCAGAGCGACCAAGGGAAAATCCGGTGTAATTTGATTCTCGTGATCATCAATATTAATCCAGGCGGAATAAAGGTGTCCTTCCAGGTGATTAATACCGATCAATGGAAGTCCGCTGCCCAGAGAGAGCGCTTTAGCCATGTTCATTCCCACTACAAGAGACCCAGCAAGTCCGGGACCACGGGTAACCGCGATCACGTCGAGCTCATCCAACCCTAAATGAGCCTGCTGCAGGGCTTTTTCAACAACTGGATAGATCGCGAGGACGTGTTCGCGGGATGCCATCTCTGGAAAGACGCCGCCATACTGGGCGTGAAGCTCTACCTGGGAAGCGACCACATTAGATAGGATACGGGTGCCATTTACCAAAACAGCCGCGGCAGTTTCATCGCAGGATGATTCAATCGCAAGAATTCGCATTTTCTTTTTCTTAGAACTTTTAGGGTTCATGGTTAATTTATTAATGGAATGACAAGATCATAAGGATAATCCGCCAGAATTTCAAATTGCCCATTCTCATTCAAATATATTGTATCTTCGATGCGGAATCCCATGCCTTTCTCAGGATAATATAAACCTGGTTCGATAGTGAATACCACACCCGGTATGAGGAGGTCATCTGGAGCTGCTGTGATGCCGCTGAATGGTTTCTCATGCACATTCATTCCCAATCCGTGCCCGATGCTGTGCAGATATCCTTCTGTGGTATTACTGTGATCGGCAACGGTTATGTGCCCCATTTCCGCGAATAATTGGCAAGTTCTTTCTTGAAATACTTTAAAGGGTTGATTGGCCTGAAGTTCATCAATTATCCGATGGTGGACGTCCAACACCTGTTGATGGAGAAGGACTGCTTCATTTGAAGCATGACTGATGCACCAGGTACGCGTGAAATCATAAAAGTACCCACCGCCAGTTTCACAGGGAAAAATATCAAAGACAATCGGTTTTCCCAACGCAATCACATCATCTGGATTGCCGCTGCTGTGCGGAATGCCTCCGTCCCGACCGATGGCGAAAATCGTCTCTTTCGGATTGTCTGCGCCTAATTCAGCCAGCCACAATCGGATGCGGCTTTTTATATCTTTTACGGTAATCGGCGTCCCATCCGGGAAAACAAGATGATCGTTATCAGTTTTCTGCGTTTGCAGGAAATTGCGTACGCGGTCTACTAATTGAATTGTGATCTTACCCATTTTCCGAATGTGTTCGACTTCCTGAGGACTTTTGGTCATGCGCGCTTGCGCGATGACGCTGTCTTTAAGGAAACTAATAAATTCAATTTCTGGGAGAATTAGCTTTAATTGCTCAATCAATGAGTAGCCGTAACCAAGATCAATCATCCCGGAAATCGCAACCCGACCGCTGGTTAGTCCAATTTCTTCCATTGCTTCTTTCATTCTGGCAGCGATACTCGCGGATAGGTTGTCTTTGTTTTTCTGAAGATATTCTTTCAGCGGCTTAACGGAAAAATAGGAGTGTGTTTCAAACCCTGATCTGGCTGCTTCCTCACGTTCCATATCAACAAGATGGTAAAGAATGGGGTCTCTCCCACGTAGTTTGAAAAGATCAGCTTTGTTTACGTGGTGGATACCTGTGAAATAAACCATATCGGGATTGTTATGCAATCCGCCTGTGATCCACAACGCGTCTATATATTGCTCTTCCATCAAGCGATCAAGGTCTTTCTTCATTAATTCCGTTTCCATCCCATTATTCTTGGGTCAGTAAAACCTTTTTAAGCCCAAGTAAGAATGTCTCCTCCTGGTTTGGAAGGACAGTTCGGGGATCGAATAGCGCCTGGCCACCTTCAATTCTAGCGATGATTGGAAAAGGTAAAGCCCGAAGACGGGCGAGAAATTTATTTGCTTTCGGAACATCAAGTGATAATAAATATGTGGGGAGGGTTTCACCGGGAAGGCTTCCGCCTCCGACCATCGAATTTCCTTCTATAACATTTCCCTGCCCAATCGATTTTTTCCATCCAAGAGCTCTCTGATGGATCATATCCACGCCAAGAGCGATCATTTTCCAGATCGGTATTTTGTCTTCCGCCTCCCCTTTTAGGTAATGGATAAGTGTGGTGGAGATGCCTGACAGGCATATTTTATCCGCGCGTACAGCGCGTGCCATCGGATGGCGTTTTATCTTTTCCATGAGTTCCAATGTGCCGATAATAATGCCTGCTTGCGGTCCTCCTAATAATTTATCGCCTGAGAAGCAGATGATATCTGCACCTGCTGACACTGCTTCAAATACAGTAGGTTCATGCGCTAATCCATAAGCACTTGTATCTATCATAGCGCCTGAACCGAGGTCATAAACAAACGGTACAGAGTGATCATGAGCTGCCGTAATCACATCCTTAAGCTTTGGTTCCGTTGTAAAGCCAATGATCTTGAAATTTGAGTGATGAGCATTGAGGACTAATGAAGCTCCATCTTCGAGTGCTTGAAGATAATCAGATAAATGAATGCGATTGGTCGTTCCGATAGGAATTAACTTTGCGCCTGACTGCCGCATCACGTCCGGAATACGAAATCCTCCGCCAATCTCAATGAGCTGTGAGTTTGGGATAATGACCTTTTTACGTTTTGCAAGCGCGCTGAGAATAAGGAGAACAGCTGCCGCATTATTGTTCACAACCAGCGCACTTTCTGCGCCGGTTAATTTTTTCAGAACATCTTCTGCGTGAATAGACCTTTTTCCCCGTTTTCCTTTCTGGAGATCAAATTCGAGATTGTTGTAGCTGGCGGAAACCACCTGCATGGCTTTAATAGTTTCGTCACTTAACGGCGCACGGCCTAAATTGGTATGCAGGATGATCCCACTGGCATTGATCACAGGATATAAGGATGGCTGGGTCCATTCACTCACGAATTTATTTGCCACCTTGATGATCATACTCACATCCGGTAAAGGAAGGCCGGAAAGCATTTTTTCACGAATTTGATCGAGGGACTGCCGAATGGCTTTTACAGCCATTTTCCTGCCCACGGTGTTGACCAAGATGTCTGCGGTGGGTGATTGCAGGATGGCATTAACCGATGGGATAGCGCTGAAATCAACTTTCGACATTTTCATCTGCCTTAAAAGTCGCTTTTTCTGCCATTCTGAGGAGCATTTCTAAAAGCATAAAACCGACAGCAATGATCACAGTGGTCAAGTTTGTTAGAATTCGCCCTAACTGCAGCCAGGAGGTCAGGGCAAGGAAAATACCGAACAGGATCGCCTCTCGGATAATCACTTTCCCTGGAACAACCTGGTTGGCAAATCGGCGCTGGATAAGGAAACTAATCGGTAGTGCGATACCTGCTCCAATTATCGTAATAAAGAAAAAGAACATCCAGCGGGGTCCTAATGTGGGTTCAAGAAATATGAAAATAAATGCCAATCCCCCCCCGCCAAGGATTGTTAAGAAAATAGCGGAGATTAAAAATTTTCCGAAAGGAGGCAGGTAAGATTTTCGCATCATATTTAATTGATTATAACGCAAGCAGTTAAAGAGGATTCTCTGTTTGTACTATTCCCAAAGGTAAGTTAATAAAGAAAATTATCCTATTCTTCATCTACAGAATGTATAATTTCTTGGTTAATCCAGAACACGGAGGGATGTTTGATTAAGAAAATTAAATTAAAATATTTCGCTTTTCCTAAACCGTTTTAAATTCTTGTCGCTTCAACATTCATTGACCGCCTTGGTGGTGCATTAATCTTTCCTTTTCTGTCATTGTATGTTGCATAAAAATTCAATGTAGGCATGACAGAGGTTGGGCTGATCTTTGGCTTGTGGTCGTTTAGCAGCCTGATTGGAAATATGATAGGAGGTGCGCTGGCGGATAAATTTGGCCTGAGAGTGATTATTATTTTTGGGCTAATTTCCAGTGCGGTTACTGGCAAATTGATGGGGCTGGTGACTGATTTATCCGCATTTTATATATTGGCGTTAGTGGCTGGGATTTTCTCTGATATTGGGTATCCTGCGCAGCAAGCAATGGTAGCGGATTTGCTAAAAGGAGAACAAAGATCAGAAGGTTTCAGTGTTTTACGCGTGGTCGCGAACCTGGCAATCACCTTTGGCCCAGCGATCGGTGGAGTGTTAGCTGGTGTGTCTAACCTGCTCTTATTCATCATTGATGTGTGTGCTAGTTCTATCACTGCTTTGATCGTTCTTTGGGCAATCCCAGAAACAAAGCCAGCTAGAATTAAGGGTGCTGAAACGGAATCGTTGGTTAATTCAATCGCAGGATATCGTGAGGTTTTAAAAGACAAATTATTTATGGCATTCATCTTCGCGATTGTCATTATCATTTCGGTGTATACCCAGATGTACAGCACGTTACCTGTGTTCCTGAATCGTGTGCATAATGTTCCCGCACGGGGTTTTGGTTATATGATGAGTATGAATGCTGCGATGGTGGTTCTATTCCAATTTTGGATTACAAAACGCATAAAAAAATATCCACCGATGCTGTTGATGATGCTCGCTTCCGCCTTATACGGGATCGGGTTTGTCCTGTATGGTTTTGTGAATGTATATACCATGTTCTTTGTAGGTATGGCGATCATAACTATCGGGGAAATGATTCATATTCCAGTCGCACAGTCTATAGCTGCATTCTTTGCACCGGAGGATAAGCGCGGGCGGTATATGGCAGCATTTGGATTGGGATGGGCAATACCCAACACCGCCGCGCATTTTCTGGCTGGTTTAGTTATGGATAATTACGATTCGTATTGGGTATGGTATATCGCTTGGATCCTGGCCGTGATCGCGGTTGTTTGTTTTGGATTGCTTCAGTATAAAGTAAAAAATAGATTCACCGCATTTATGCAAGCGGATTAAAATAATCAATGAAGAAAATTTATGCTTAAAAAGATACAATCAGCAATGGATGAATATCTCCGCAGCTTCTGGGTATTAATCGGCGCTCTTTTTATCGATCGAGTTGGAGGAGCGCTTTTTTTCCATTCATTTCACTCTATATCGCAAGTAAATTTAATGTTAGATTGACGAAAGTTGGTGTGATTTTTACAGTACATTCCATCTCTTCTTTTTTAGGAAATATGGTCGGTGGATATTTGATAGATAAATTTGGGCGCCGTTCGATGCTCATCGTCTGATTGATCTTCAGTGCGGCCGTTTCCTTAAAGAATGGGTTTTATCGAAGACTGGGAGTTGTTTTATCCGTTCGCTTTTCTCATTGGATTTGTATCGAATTTTGGAGGTTCTGCTGTACCAGCGATGTTTCCTGATATTCTGCCGGTTGAGCAGAGGCCGGAAGGATTCGGGATGCTGCGTGTAACGTGAACTTAGCTGCCGCAGTTGGTCTCGCTATTGGCGGTGTTCTGGCATGAATTAATTATCTTCTACTCTCTATTATAGTTTGCGTGGTCAGCATGATCGCCGCTGTTATTGTCTATATTGTCCTTCTGGAAACTAAACCAGAAATACCGAAAGGAAAAAAAAGAGGAGAGTCTTTTGTAATCTTTTGGCGGGCACAGGACGGTTTTCAGAGATAGATTATTCCAAGCTTTCCTCTTCCTGATGACATTTGCCCTGATTGTATATATGCAGATAAACACAACGTTATCGGTTTATTTGCGTGATATTCATGGAACTTCACCCCAGGGGTTTGGGCACATTATGAGTTTAAATGCCACTATGGTAGTACTGTTCCAATTCTGGATAACAAGAAAAGTAAAAAAGCAATATCAATAAAGTGTGATGGTGGTAGGCAATCTGCTGTATTCAGTTGGTTTTGCGATGTATGGCTTTACCAATATGTATTGGGAGTTTTTAGCTGCTTTGGTGGTCATCACAATTGGTGAGATTGTGATCGTGCCGATTGTCCAGACACTTATCGCCAATATTGTCCCGGGAGATATGCGCGGACGATACATGGCGGCGTCCCATCTAGGCTGGGGAATAGCCGCATCCGTCGGACCAATGGCGGAAGATATCATTGTTGATAATTACAATCCTATTTCGGTGTAGTATGCCGGTGGGATTATCTGCTCGATGGTCGCATTTGGGTATTTCATACTGATAACCTGTGCAGGGGATAGATTTCAATCGCTCGCAATGAAAAAAGCTGCTCTAGCAACCGCTGAATAGAGAATAGAATATGAGATAATATGCAATTGATAAATTTATTTTTATAAAGCGGATAAGTTACAATGCAAAAAAAACATACCAAACAAAAATTTTCTCCGACAAAGTTAATTCTCAAAGATTTGGTGCCAACGGATATTGAAATTGCCCAAGAAGCTGTTTTAAAGCCTATCACACAGATCGCGGAAGAGCTTGGGCTGCTTCCAGAAGAAATCGAATTGTACGGCGCATATAAAGCTAAAGTACGGTTGGAAGTTCTTGAGCGGCTTAAAGATATTCCTGATGGTAAATATATAGATGTTACCGCAATCACCCCGACCCCATTAGGAGAGGGAAAAACTACTACCACGGTAGGCCTCAGCCAGGCATTGGGAGCGCATCTTGGAAAAAGCGTCATCACGTGCATCCGGCAGCCATCCCAAGGTCCCACATTCGGGATTAAAGGTGGAGCAGCTGGAGGTGGATATAGTCAGGTGATTCCCATGGAAGATCTAAACCTTCATCTTACTGGGGATATTCACGCTATCACTGCAGCAAATAACTTGATGGCGGCAGCCATTGATACCCGCATTTTTCATGAAAACCGGCAGTCAGATGAAGCACTGTTCAAGCGTCTTTTCCCTGAAGATAAAAACGGAAGCCGATCTTTTGCCAGGGGAATGCTCAACCGATTAATGAAGTTGGGGATCAATAAGATGGATCCAAATGAGCTGACAAAAGAAGAACGCAGCCGATTTGTACGCCTGGATATTGATCCAGATACAATAACATGGATGCGGGGGATTGATACGAATGATAGATATTTAAGAGAGATCACAATCGGACAAAGTCCTACAGAAAAAGGGATTGAACGGCGATCTGGTTTCTACATAACGGTTGCCAGTGAGATCATGGCGGTGCTTGCCTTGACCACTGATTTGGCAGATATGCGCCGAAGGTTAGGGAAGATGGTTGCGGCGTTGGATAAGCGAGGTAACCCGGTGACGGCAGATGACCTGGGAGTAGCGGGAGCGTTAACAGCATTAATGAAGGATGCGATCAAACCAACATTGATGCAAACACTCGAGGGGACACCTGTGTTTGTACACGCTGGCCCATTCGCGAATATTGCGCATGGTAACAGTTCGATCCTTGCTGATAGAATCGGATTGAAACTGGCAGATTATGTTATTACCGAATCGGGCTTTGGCGCTGATATGGGAATGGAAAAATTTTTCAATATAAAATGTCGCTACTCAGGGTTGGTGCCATCTGTCGTTGTACTGGTGGCTACTGTCCGCGCACTAAAAATGCACGGCGGTGGGCCGACTGTTTCTGCTGGAAAACAGCTCGGTCATACATACTTAAATGAAAATTTAGAGCTTCTTCGAAAAGGAATGGTAAACCTTTTGCATCATATCTCAATCGCAAAAAAATTTGGTGTACCGGTTGTGGTGGCAGTTAATCAATTCAATACGGATACACTATCAGAATTGGAGTTGATACGAAAGATGGCCGTTGAAGAAGGCGGTGCGGCAGATGCGGTGATCAGTAACCACTGGAAGCTGGGGGGTAAGGGGGCAGCTGCCCTTGCAGAGGCGGTTGTTAGGGCTGCAGAGCAACCTTCTGAATTTGAATTTTTATACCCCCTGGATTGGTCGATCAAACAGAAAATTGAAACGATTGCCAAAGAGATCTATGGCGCAGATGGTGTGGAGTATTCACCGGAAGCGGAAAAACGTATTGCTGATTACATACGGCTTGGATTTAATAAACTACCAATCTGTATGGCAAAGACGCATCTCAGTTTAAGCCACAATCCTGAACTGAAGGGGGTTCCTAAAGGATTCATTATCCCCGTCAGGGATATTCGCGCGTCTGTGGGTGCTGGATTTTTATATCCGGTGCTGGGGAAGATCAGTACGATGCCAGGACTGCCAACGAGGCCGGCGTTCATGGATATAGATATTGATCCAGCGACAGGAAAAATTTTAGGTTTATCCTAGTAAGGCAATCCGCTAGTTTTCAGGTAGCCTGCGGATTTTTTATACCTAATTGCTATGAAAAATAAAAAACTCATTATTTTTGTAATTTTTCTAATTCTCAATTTTATTCCACAGATTTTTGTTCTCATATCGAAACCAGATAATTTATTGAATTGGTATCTAACTGATGATGCTTTCTATTATTTTAAAACTGCCCAGAATATTGCTGAAGGAAATGGGATCACTTTTGATGGTTTGGCGCCAACGAATGGATTTCATCCTTTGTGGATGGTTATTTGTGTGCCGGTTTTCGCGTTGGCCAAATATGATCTTTTCCTTCCCCTGCGGGTTTTAGCTGCTATTCAAATTTTCATGAACGCTGCTTCAGGTTATCTACTTTTTATGATATTTTCTGAAAAGATATCAAAAACGACTGCTTGGGCAGTCGCGATTTTTTGGATGTTCTTTCCACCAATTCATGAAATTACTACTAAATTGGGGCTTGAAACGGGGCTGAACGCTTTTATGCTGATAGCTTTCATCTACTTCCTCTCCAAGTTATCGTGGAGCGAGGATAATAAAGCCAACTTTCAAGAAATCTTATGGGTTGGCTTGTGTGGAGCGGGTGTTCTATTAAGCCGCCTGGATAATATCTTTTTGTTAATTATGGCAGGGATGTGGCTGGTGTTCCATGGGAAACAGATTAACAACATTTCTCAAATAGATTTTCTATTGATATTATTTTCAGCGACGGCCAGTTTCTTCTTTCGGTTACTTTCTAATGAAAATATATTTGATTATGTTCCTTTTCTATACTTTCTTATTAGTTTTTCATTGGTCATAAAACCAACATTGCTTTATTTATTCCGCTGTTATGAACCTGATAATGAAAAAACTGCGATCAGGTTTTTCATTAATACACTTAGTGCTATCAGTATATCGAGTGGATTGATCTTTATAATGCTTTTTATCTTTCATGATACCCTGCATGTATTGCAAGGTTTTCCGCGTTCCGCGGTAGTAATTGATTGGGTCCTCTCGCTAGTACTGATTGGTGGACATCATTTGTATCATCGGATAAGATATTCGGTAAATGGATCCAAGCAAGAGGACGTTTCTTTAAATACAAATTGGCGAATTTGGATGAGCAGAGCGTTGAGTTATTTCTCGCCGATCAGTATTACTCTCATCATTTATCTAATCATCAATTATCGCTATGCGGGCACAATGATGCCTGTTAGCGGTCAGATAAAACGCTGGTGGGGAACATTACCAAATACGATTTACGGTCAGCCAATAATAACTTTTGCTGGAGTGATCAAAGGACTTTTTGATCCAAACCGTGAGAGAGGTCCATTCTGGTTGTTTACACAGCTACTTGACTTTACTGCCAGCAAGCTGAAAGCATTTTTCGGGTATTCTCAAGCGGAAAACATGTTTGATCAAATTTATATTGTGATTATTATGGCGGTAATTATTTTAACTTTTGTGAATCTCTTGATTCGCAAGCAATCCGGAAAATTCAAGAAATACATACGCAACCTCGCATTGCTCCCATTATTTTCGGGTGGCTTATTCCATGCTATGTTTTATAAATCAACAGGTTATTTACACGCTAAGGGCTGGTATTGGATAGGAGAAATGATACTGATCATCCTATTATCAGGCATTTTATTAACCATTTTCCTAGAGATGATTGAAGAGAGATCATTAGGAAAAAAGCTTGTTTCTATCTTTACTTTCTTTGTGTGCAGCACATTATGGGGAGTGTTTTCTGTGTCAATTCTTCAGCAATTTCCACTTAACGGGCAAGTTCCTCTCGAATACGATATCGATGGGGAAGTGCAATTCATTAGATCTCAAACTGAACCGGGGGATGTGATAGGTATGATCGGAGGAGGGGTGACTGCGTATTTTCTGCCAGAACGGACGATATTAAACCTGGACGGTCTGATCAACAGCGCGGATTACTTTAGGAAGTTGCAAGATGGAAAAACAACCGAGTATCTGGTTGAAAATAATGTTAGATATATTTATGGGAAAGAACTTGTATTGTTAGATAGCGATCCGTATCGCTGGATCTTCACGGAAACATTAACTGTTTTGGAAAAAGGTCCTTTTTTCAATTTATACTCTTATCAACCCGTAGTAACTCAGTAAGGAATATAAAGAATATGGTAGTCTATGGGATGTTAACTTCCAGAACGAAATTTTCCTTTGAAATTAATCTTCATAAATCGATATTTTCAGAATTACCCCGTTTATCAAAATCCACGGAACTATAATTTTCTGGTAAAAATGAAGTTTTTGTATTGAGGGTAATGTGTGTATTTCGCAGGAGGTTAGAAATTGAAAAATTACAGATTGGAAAAGAATGGTTGAATTTGTAATTATAACAAGATGAACAATAAGCGATATGTATTGAACTTTCTTTTTCGAGTATACACTGATCTAGAATTTGCCTGGTAAGGGTAGTAAGGTGGGTTCGGTCCAACGATAGCAATTATCGTGTCTTCTTTATAAGGTGGAAGATCCGGGAATATTACCTTTTACCTTTTAAAGAATTCACCCCGGAGTATTCCGGGGTGAATGGTTCTTTCAGGATACTTTTTTCTCTTTTTCTTTTTGTGCTGGTTTTGCACTTTTCTTCAGTTGCTTTCTCTTTCTAAAGTAACGGATGATAAAGGAAAGTGGCAGGAAGACTATAGTAAGGACCGGGGCGACGAAAATTAATAACCAGATGAGCATATTAACAAGGAACTTTCCGCCATTGATTAGCGCCTGTAATGCTCTTTGGACTTCAACACCGGGCTGCCATCTGCCGATCGTGATCGGTTCTAAAGCGGCTTTTGCCTGCAGGTAAACGCTGATTGCTGATAATTGGGCTGATTCGCGATAGTATTTAACCTGCCCTTGGATCACCTCAATTTCCTCTCTCACAGATGTCAGCTCACGGAATACAGTAATAACATCTTCGGTTTTAGTGGCATTATCCATGATCTTAAGCAATTGTTCTTCAGCTGCTTCCAAATTACGCAATCGGGATTCCAGGTCGGTTACTTCGCTGGTAACATCCTGCCCGGATATATCTTCATTCAGGATATCAATTTCCGGATCTTCAACCAGATCTTTGATCTGAATTAGAGCCCGATCTAATTTTTCAGTAGGAACGCGAACGGTTATATTAGCGATCGGTACCTCCAAACCCTGACTGGTTGTGGTTTTATACATGTTTGAGTTGACAACGAAACCGCTCATCCCCTCTGCCATTTCTGTGATCGATTGCATCGCGGACGATGGGTCTGGTACCACGATAGATAAACTGGCATTCTTGATCACGATTCGTTCAGCATCGATAATTGTTGACTCAAAATTGGAACCTGCTGAATATTCTCCTTCATAAACATCCTCTGCCATTTCTATCCGAGGTGCTGCAGCAGTTGTCATGGGCAACCCCATTTTCTGTTCCGCCACATAATCCAAACTACTTTCAGCGGTGTTCGGTGCGAGAGCGCACGAAGAAAGCATGATAGACGTGGATAAGATAAGCAACCATAATTTGTTATTTTTCATTTTCTTCTCCTTTTCACTTCATTATTAGTGTTTGGATTAAGACGAAAACGAGGATAAAAAAGTTCCCTTACCAACCTTCCGCTAATCTGAGGGCGTGGCGCCAGGGCAATCCGCTTGCTTTAATGCGATCCTGAACCACACTGTAATCATAAGAGATTCGGCGAAGTTCCCAGGTGCTCTTATCTGAATCGTAGATTGCGTAAGACGCTCTGGGGTCGTGATCGCGCGGCTGCCCGATGGAACCAGGATTGAGGATCGTTTTAGAAAGGATAGGTGTCTTATGGTAGTCCATCACAGGTATCGTGGAAGGTTTTTCGGTATCTTCCTTCCAGATAGCCGGAACATGCGTATGTCCTACCATGCAGATGCGGGTCTCGTAATATGCGAACATTCTTACTGCGGTCATATAATCCATTACATAATCCCACACTGGATTATGGGGGCTTCCGTGAACAAGGGTGACATCACCTATAACAATCTTTTCAGGTAAGCTCAATAAGAATTCCTGGCTTTCGGCATTCAGAACTCGCTTTGTCCATGTGATCGCTAAACTGGCTTCGTGATTAAAGGTTTGTTGGTCAACTTCGCCAAGAGTAGCAGAATCGTGGTTACCACGCACGCACATCAGATTAGGGAGTGCGCGCACCCGCTTGATGCATTCATTCGGGTCAGGACCATAACCAACCAGATCACCTAAACACCAGTACGCATCCATATTGCCTGCTATAGATAAAACTTTTTCCAAAGCGGTGATATTTGAATGAATGTCAGAAAATACAAGTGTTCGCATATCTTATCCGGCTCCTTCAATTAACCAAGATTGTAAATGTTGAATGACCTTCTCCGCGACATCGTCCTTTGACATCATGTGTAATTGTTCTGTAGATCCATCTGAATACATCAATAAGACTTTATTTGTATCCACTTCAAAACCAGCCTGTGGATCAGAAATGTCATTGGCAACGATCATGTCCATGTTTTTCTCGATGAGTTTTTCTCTAGCGTTCACTTTAAGGTCTTTGCTTTCTGCTGCAAACCCAATCACTTTAAGGTTCAATTTTTCTGTTTTCTTTTTTTTCGCAACATCTTTCAGGATATCCTTGGTCGGTTTGAGCTCAATTAAATCTAGGCCTAGATCTTTCTTGATCTTCTCCGTCATTATATTTTTAGGACAGAAATCAGCTACAGCAGCTGCCATTATCAACGCCTGTGCGTCTGTGATTTCATTAAGGACGGCAGCTTGCATCTCCTTAGCACTTTTTACGGAAATCAAGGTGCAGCCAGCCGGAGGTGTGAGTGATGTTGGCGCGGAAATAAGGGTTACATCACTACCTGCGTCTAACGCTGCCTGTGCTATGGCATAGCCCTGTTTTCCAGAAGAATAATTGGTTAGGATGCGGACGGGATCAATTGCTTCCTGTGTTCCGCCAGCAGTAACAACGATTTTTTTACCGTTGAGTGGATTTACACGAGAGAGATGGTATCTGAGTGTGTTCACAATCTCAATTGGTTCAACCATTCTGCCTGGACCCTCTAATCCAGAAGCGAGATGACCTTTGGCAGGGCCAATAAATATATATCCTCTTTCTTTTAATATTTGTATGTTTTTTTGTGTGATTATGTTTTTATACATGCCAGCATCCATTGCTGGCGCAATGATAACTTGGCAAGATGCTGCCAGCACAGTGACTGTAAGTAAATTATCGGCGAAACCATATGCTAGTTTCGCGATTGTATTCGCGGTCGCGGGGGCAATAACCAGTAAGTCGGTAGTATGCGAAAGATTAATGTGAACGACATGCCCCTCACCACCCCAGAGGTCCTGTTCAGTAAATGCCTTTTTTCCACTAACGGATTGGATGGATAAAGGGCTGATAAATTTTTCACCTGCTTCGGTTAAAATCGCGTTAACATCTGCTCCAAGCTTTGTCAGACGGGAAGCAAGATCAGCG
>SDBT01011858.1_pt1 | contig 14003 bp, 25 predicted proteins | sample 2277101 | NCBI WGS metagenome assembly SDBT01 (sample SAMN10404973, study PRJNA504765) | marine sediment metagenome | isolation source: marine sediment core GS10_PC15, 103 cmbsf | place: Arctic Ocean: Southern Knipovich Ridge | collected 2010 | reverse complement strand
CGATATTGAGTTTTATGATGTGCAGATCTTGATAGAAGAGGATGAAAAAATTTCTAAATCTGATATTGAGGGTGACGAATTCAATATCATTACAATGCCCATAAGTTATCATTCTTGCAAAACTATTGAAGAGTTTAAGGAAAGACATCTGGCTATTCCTGATAAAATCGACCCATCAGTACCTACCAAAATAGCAGACAAGATAAAACAAGTTCAAGAGTTAAAAAGACTCCTCAAAAAAGATGGATTCGATCCCGACTCTATTTAATAGAAAGATAGCAATATGAAAGTGCGAATAGGATTTGTGAGCAATAGCTCAAGTAGTAATTTTATCCTTGCAGTTGCAAAAGGGTCAACAGAGGATGCTATACGAACGATGATAGAAGAAGCAGTTGGAGACATGAGCGGATTCTTTATCCCAACATTTAGGCAAGATCTGATCGACACTATTATGAAGTGCAAAGGGGACAAAGAAGATCTGGAAGAAAACTTAAAGTATGAACAAAAGTGGATAAAAAATCATCCAGATAGTTCTAAAGATGAATTGGAAGAGTTGCAAAGACAAATTAGATCTGGACTTGATTACTACAGTGGAGGTTTCTCCGACAATGGAGATGGTCCTATCCAACTGTTCCTATGTAATTCAGAGTTCAAAATAGTAGGTGATAAATTTTTAATGGAAAATTACGCAGGATATTAATCATGAAAATAAGATTAGGATTCATTAGCAATAGTTCTACAGCTTCTTTTATAGTAAAGACACGCCCGACAGAGTGGGATGTGACCCTGGAGAATATGGGCGAAGAAGATATAGCAATTATGACTCTCTCCCAAGATAAAATAGATCTTCTTAAAAAGTGCGGTTTTGTCCCTACAAAAGAAGAAAATCCATTTAGAAAAGACCTAAATGAGAATCTTGGAGACTATGATGTCAAAGCAGATACCGATGACGATGCCCTGCTTGGCTTCTGGATGACTTGTAACCATTTAGATGTTATAGAGTTCCTGATCGCTAATGACATCCCATTTAAGGCTTCTGTGCATTATGGAGAGAATCTGTATTCTTATGACCCTGAAGATGGATATGTCTATATTCTCTCAAACTTTGGAATAGAATATATGAGAAATCCTAAAGAGTTAGAGGAAGCAATAAATAACTCCACAGAAGGCTCTTGGCCGAATATTAAACCATTAGAAAAAGTTAGTAAAGAAGATATGCTCAAAGATTATAACGAAGAAGATGCCATCAAGATGATGACAGGAAAGTATTAATTATGAAACTCAGAATAGGATTTGTGTCAAACAGTAGCACAAGTAGTTTTATTATTTGTGGATTTAAACTTGAAAGTGACACCGATTATGCCAGAATAGTAAAAAAATTATTAAACTTCACTGATGAAGATTTGATCGATCAACTTAAAGAAACTCAATGGTTCAGAAACAATCCAGACAAAGAAATTATGGATGACGATATAGAAGGGTATTGCTATAAAATTATTCAAGACTCTTCTTCCTCAGAGAATGAATTTGTTGTCGAAACAGGAGAAGGAATCGATGGAACTATTGTAGGATTAAGATTAGCCAAAGTTGATAGTGAGTTAGGTGGAGCTATAGACAATTCAGAACATGATATAGTAGATCTACAAAATAAGATGGATGTACTAAAAGAAAAATTAGATATATCAGAAGATATTTCTCCAAAAGTTTATACTGGCACGACTGCGTGCTAAAACAAGAAAGATTTAATTATGAAACTTAGAATGGGATTTGTATCAAACAGTAGTACAAGCAGTTTTTTAATCTATGGCACTTGCATAGAAGAATGCGAAATGATAGAATTTTTAATCAAAAAAGGCGTGCTTGAAAATGATGAAGACCCAAAACTCGAAGATGGTCTTTGTGAGGTATTAGAAGGAGTAGAAGGCATATGTAAAGATATAGGAATGTACACTGCCTATGATACTGAATATGGCCTTTATTTCGGTCTATCATGGTCTTGTGTCGAAGATGATGAAACAGGAAAACAATTCAAAGAACGAATTGAAAAAGAAATCAAAGAAACATTCGGAGAAGATACTAAATGCGAAACCCATTCAGAAGCTTGGAGCGGATAATTAATGAACCAAAGTTATTATGAAAATCGAGTAGTTCAACTATGTTCCAATTATGCAGCAATAGCTCATATTAAACAGAATCGAAAATACGAATTGACTCCGTATATTGTCCATCCCGCAAGAGTGGCGGCTCTTGCATCTGACTTTATGAGAAATAGAAAGAGATGTTACATATATACAGCAGCAGCATGGCTACATGATGTGATGGAAGATTGCTCAGTTATCTTTAAAGGAGAATATTCTTACGAAATTAAGAACCATGATAAAAAAATCTGCTTAATAGATGAATTCTTGACAGAACATGATTTCATAACATTTGAAGACGGCATCAAAATTTTTGAAGCAGTAGTAGCTCTCACTATGTCTCAAGATGAATCTATCCCTAAAGAAGATAGAAAGAAAATGTATTATAAGAAATTGCTTCAATCAGATCTTTATACTATCATTATAAAATATAGTGACAGAATAGATAATCTGCTAACTGTTGATATGTTTTCACAAGATGGGTTCAAAGCATATATCAAAGATACTGAAAATATGATGTCTATACTGGAAAAATTCAGAAAAGGTTTATCAACTGGAGATCTTTTACGTATGTTATTTCCCCATGGGATGCTCCAACAAGCATTAGCAGAAGTAAAGATTAAGTATAAGGAAATGTATGAAACCATATAAAAAATTTAAAAAATTTCAGATAAGATGGAAAGAGAAACTTGGAAACCCTGAGTGTCCTTACCTTTATAGATGGACATTCCTGTTTTTTGGGTTCTCTATCCGAATACATCACTGGATCAAATCAGATGATAGAAGATATTTCCATGACCACGGTGCTGATCTCATCTCCATGGTGGTAAAGGGAACCTATAAAAATGTAGTTCCTGATAAGAGTAGTGCCGATGGAAAAAGAGAGATTCAAGTTAAAAAATTTAAACCTTGGAAGTTCAAAGCTGAAGAAAGACATTATTTAGATATTCCCAAAGAGGGAGCATGGACTATCTTATTCTTTTGGCCTAAAAGACGGAATTGGGGCTTTTGGGATAAAGACGATCACAAGTTAAGACCGTTGGAGTACTTCCATAGACACGGCATAATTCAAGACGAAAACTACCAATGAAAGGATAATAGCATCATATGAGTAAAGATCAAAAGGTATATACAGGCACAAAAAAAAGATAAAACTACTAAAAGTTCAGATGAAACAGAAACAGATATGGATTACAAAAGAGACATAGAAAAATTTATTAAAAAAACATGGCCTGCTGAAGATGGTGAAAAGCTAGAGATAAAATGGATGGATGAATGGGAAGATCATTACCGATTAAAATTCATGAAAATAAAAGATGATAATTCTTTTGTTAAAAATGTTTATGAAGCTAGATCCATTTTAGTTAAAATAGAACAAACACCTGATGGATGGGTGCATAAAGAATTTCAAAAGTGAAAGAAAGTTCTTGACAAATGTTTTAATTATGATATAGTATAAACATACTAAAGAAGTAATCTAATAATATTATCAATATCTTAAGGAGATATATTATGTTAGCAGAAGTTATGACAATGGGATCATGGATAGCATTAGCAGTTTGTGCAGGTTGCATAGGTACTGCTTTAATCATTAGTAAATTAAAAGGCTGAAAAACGGCGCGTAGCTCAATTGGTAGAGAGTCCACGACAAAGCAGTTATCCCAGACGAGCAGTTCGAAATGTGAGCCGGAGATAACAAAGGAATTTCGCGATATCCTGCGATGCCAACATGTGGAAGGTTAGGCGGTTCGATTCCCCTAGCGCCGATTATTACATTTTATGGACGAAATAAATGAGACGTACAATAATAGTAAAATTTAATATTGACACTGGTAGATTTGATGTTTCTTATCGTAAAAAGAAGTTAGGTTATTTATCAAATTTTACAAGAACTCATTTTGGATTTGAGACAGGAATATATACTGTTACTATAAAAGAAAGTGTCAAAGGTATTTATTCTTTTGACGCTGGCGGTTTTCATTGTTATTACAGCATACTAGTTAATAAAAAAGATGATTGTGAGCTTGTTGGATTGATTTGCAGAAAAGAATTTAGTGATTTGTTTTTCACTCCTGATCCCGCAAAAAAATACAACGTAACAATAAAGAAGAAATAATCATGGATGATAAAGAAAAATGTTACATCTCAAGAGATGAAGATGATGATCAAATATGGGTATGGAGAAAACCTTTAAAAGGTCCATGGAAACCTGTTGATGTTTGTAAAGAAGTAGTAAATTTCCAAAGAGAAAATAGATCATTAGAAAATACTGATAGCTATTTAGTTGATAAATTTAAAGAAAAATTTTGCATAACTATGTGTGAAAAATCTATAAAATGCGTTCACCTTCCTGTCAAGCTATTAAACAATGAAGACTATAAACTGTTTTCAAATGATAAAAATAGGAAAAGATAATGAAAGTCAGATCAGGTTTTGTATCAAATAGTTCTTCCACTTCTTATGTCATCGCTGTAACAAGAGAGTTTAAAGCCACTCCTGAACAAATACAAGCATTTTATGATCGATGTAATAAATATAGTGAAGATGACGATGTGACAGATTTGGATAAGGCTGAGAAGCAAATGGCAGAAATCGTTGAAGTCCTATGTCTGAATGAAGATATATGGTTAGGCGAAGCTCCATCCCCTAATATCTCTAATTTTGTGACTGCTTGTAAAGATGATGTAATATTAACATCTCTCGATGGAGGTCCAGAAGATGATACAATTTGTAATATTTTTGCAGATAAATGCAAAGATAAAACTATAGAAAAAATGAAAAAATTGATAGGTGAACAATCATGAAAAAACGAATCGGTTTTGTATCAAATAGCAGCACAAGTTCTTTTATTATGATAGGGTTAAAAATAGATAGAAATAAGCTCTACACTACAAGTGAAAAAAGAAGTTGTGATTGTGATGTCCCTGGCATTGAAGAAGCGGCTTTTTGTTCGTCATGTGGTGTTAAAGTCAAGATGATTGAAACAGAAGTGCCTATCCCTGAATATGTCGATTATAAAATTGGCAAGTTTGAGATACAAGATGAGAGAGAATACTCAGATGGCGATGCCTATGCTATTATCCCTGGCTCTGACGAAACATCTAGTGATTATTGTATGCAAAAAATTGATATCGTTGAGAACCTTACCGAACTCAAAGCAGAAATGAAAAAAACTTTTGAAGAACTTGAAATGTGGAATGAAAAAGAATTCGGCATCTGGTTCGGAGTGAGGAGCGACTAATCATGAAACTTAGATTAGGTTTTGTATCAAACAGTTCAAGTACGTCATATGTCATTGCTTTGTCAAGAGATATTGAAGTTACTCCTGAGAAGCTAGCTAATTTTCTTGAAGAGTGCAACCAATATTTAGACGAAGATGAAAAAAGAATGACATCTGAAGAAGGTAAAAAAGCCATTTCAAAAGCCATTAAGGATCTATGCTCTCAGGGAGAATTTTCTTGGTATGATGGCGACATAGAAATAGAACACTTCCATCAATTCATGCAGACTTTTGAGGATGAGATCGAGATATGCGCAACTGATGGAGGCCACGGATGTGATTCATTATGTAATATTCTTGCTGATGATATGATAAATAAAACTGTCAAATTTGCAGGATCTATTATCTCAAAGTTGAAAGAAGGTAAGAAATGAAAATACATCAAGGATTTATTAGCAATAGCTCTTCTACTTCTTTTATAATTACGAATCTCACAGACGAAGAGAAAACAATGGTTGACTTCGTTACAGAGACTCCGTGGATCATCATAGCATACAACCAACAATATGGTATAGAAAATGATCCTCATTACTCTCAAGGGCACCTTATGGTGTCTGCTGAAGAAAATAATATAACTTTTGCTCCTAATGAAGAGAAAATATGCGTTTTTGGAGATGAACAAAACACATTAATAGGAGCAGTTTACGACTACATGCTTAGAGGTGAAGATATTTCGGAATCTGCCAAATTGATGAAGAAGTCAGAACTTGAAAAAGATCCGACTAAATCTAAACTGATAGCAGCTAAATGGTATGCGGCAATGAGTGCAGAACAAGATCTAGATTGTCACGAACATTCAAGAAAAACTTTGACAGGAGTAGATTCTCCTAGCTTCCAAGTTAGATTTCATGAGTGGAATAGATAATGAAATGTCCTGGGCAAAATCCACAAAATTGGAAACCAGAAGACATTTTTGAAGTTAAATGTTCATTTTGTGATGAAATGATAGAATTTTGGAAAGATGAACTGTTCAGAAATTGCACTCATTGCAAAAAAAGAAATCTTAATCCAAAAATCAATATTGGCTGTGCTGAATGGTGTCCTCATGGAGAAGAATGTCTAAAAAAGTTTAAAAAGTGATATTTTACTTGCATTTTTATTGAAAAGTGATAATGCTCCTATTATAATATTTAATAGGAGCATTTTTTATGAAATTTATAAAACTTAGTGAAAATTCAAAACTATATAACGGAAAATCAGAAGATGTTATTCCTACATTAGAAAACAACAGTATCGATTTAGTTATAACTTCTCCTCCTTATAATGTTGATTTAGGGAATAATAAATATAATGAAAACCCATACGATCTCTATAATGATAATAAAGATCATAAAGAGTATATCTCATGGTTAAAAGACTTATTTGAAAAACTCTATCCAAAACTAAAGAGCGGTGGAAGAGTCTGTTTACATGGGGATACTTTAATATCTACTAGAAATGGTTTCGTAAAAATAAAAAACATAAATATAGGAGATGAAGTTTTAACTCATAAAGGAATTTGGAAAAAAGTCACTGACGTTATAAAAAACGAACATAAATCTAATATTTTAAATTTTAAAGCAGAAAATAGTAACAGCATATTGATAACCCCAAATCATCCAGTCTTTTCTGTCAAGACAATATATTGTCCATATAGAAAAGATATATCTTATATTTGCAGGAATGATTGCCCTCAAAAAAATGATACATGGAGGAAAAAAAGAGGAACAATATGTGAAAAAACATATTATAAAAACTACAAAAAAGATTTCATACCAGCTTCTGAGTTAAGTAACAAAGATTTTGTTTGTATGCCTATTATTAAATATCTAAATGGTAAAAAAAGGATAAATAAAAAGCTATCTTATTTAATTGGATTATATTTATCTGAGGGGTGGATCTCTTATAAGCCCAGAACTAAAAGTTTACATTTTGGTTTGCATATAAAAGAAAAACCAATAATTAAAAAAATAAAAAATAATATTTTAGAATTATTTAAAAAGAAAAGTGGTAAAGATTATGACAGAGGAAATTGCACCACTGTAAATATCTACAGCACAAAATTGTCTAATTATTTTAAACAGTTTGGAAGAACCTCAAAAAATAAACATATACCTTGGGATATCTATGAAACAACTTATTATAAAGATTTATTAGATATTGTTATTTCTCATTGGTTTGGAGATGGCTCGATCGTCCAAAATAAAAAAATATTAAATGATTTTGTTTTAAGTTTTTGCACAATTTCTAAATTATTATCAATGCAAATAAGAGATATATTGATAATAAATGGATTCCATCCAAGAATTACTCTTTCTAAAAATAATTTTATCATAACTCTTGAGGGACAAGATTCTCATATCTTTTATAGTAAAGCAAAAAAACGATACGATATTGATATGTACAACTTTCAAGAAAAAACAAAATTAATGAAATTTAAAACTAAAACGTATAGAAATTTAGATAAAGATTATATTTTTTATAAAATAAAAAAAATAGAAGAAAAAGAATATAACGATTTTGTTTACAATATTGAAGTAGAAAATGATGAAAGTTATTGCTTAACAAATTTTGCAGTCCATAATTGTATCAACATAGGAGACGGTTGCAACGGTTCCATTCCGACTCATTCTGATATTATCCATTTTATGACTCATGATTTGAAATATATTCCTATGGCTAATATTATATGGGAAAAGTCACAGATCGGGAATAGGTTCTCGTGGGGATCCTACATGTCCCCTAGTTGCCCTTCTTTTCCTAAACCTTTTGAGTATATCATGATTTTCGCGAAAGAAAATAAAAAACTACAAACAGTAGGAACTACAGATTTGTTGCCAGAAGAGTTTAAAAAATGGGCATTCTCAATATGGAAAATGACAGCAGAAACTCAAATGAAAAAGATTGGCCATCCTGCCTGTTTTCCCGTAGAGCTTCCCTACCGACTCATAAAGATGCTAAGTTGGAAAGATGCTACAGTACTCGATATCTTCAATGGAGCTGGTACAACGGCTGTGGCTTGCGAGATGCTAGGTAGGCCATATATAGGCATAGAGATGTCTGAAAAGTATTGTGATATTACAGTAAAGAGGGTTAAAGGCACAAGACCTTTAGAAGAATTGAACATGTTCGCAGGAGAAAACAAATGAGTAACATAATCATCCAAAAATTTAATTTAAAAATAGAAGGAAAAGCAATGGTTGTCATACAATCCATCAATGGATCAGCAATCGTTCCTACATTTGGATTTGATAAAAATGGGGATGTGGCTTCAAGACAACTATTAGAAGGAAATTATACTTATCCAAAACAAAAGTGGATTAATCAACAAGTAGATATAGCTGTTAAAAATGCTAGAAAAGCAGTTCATCAAAAAGCTATTTTTGATGGTCAGGGGCATACATTCGACCAGCCTGAAATACATCAAGACGCTATTCCCGATGAAGTCCCTGTGTATGTAGCCATTATAAAAAGATCAGATGCCCCTAATGAAATTGGCATAGTCGTAGATAAACATCCTATGTCTGTAGAGAATTATTCTGTCACTTTAATGAACACTTAGAAATTATTGATAGGACATTTAAATTTAGGATTATTGAATATAGCCTGAAGTGAAATTTTAGTTTTATGGCAAACTCTTGCTTTTCTTCTTCTCTCATCTGGAGTAGGAGATGATTGAGGGCAGGCTTTGCAAAATTTTATTTTATTTTGAACTATAGCTCTTCTTTTGTTTTTATCTTTTCTTCGACTACTGGTAATTGCTAATTTCTTAGCAGTTATTTTTTTTATAGTAGACTTGGCTCTATTTACTCTATTATTTTTACTTTTAGAACATCCACAACTAACGTCACACCTCACTTTTTAATTATTAAGAAATATTACAAACAATCCATTCAGATGTATCAGTTTCATTATTTTCAGATTCTTCTGCCCATTTAAAAGGTATACACCCATCAACCCAAGAAACACTGTTTATAAATGTTGTTAGATCCCCTTTATACCTTTTTGTAAATTCATTTATATCCCATATTAATCTTCTTCTCGCATCGTCTATATTTAAATGTCGTAACATAAAGCTATAAAAAGCATCTATTTTGGGAAATAATTGAGTAGAAGCTTCATATGAGAGATCGTCAGTGCTCACTAAATCAACTATTTCTAGCATTACTTGTTTAATATGATAACCCCCATTTTTTCTATCAGAATAAGTGGCTTCTATATGATAAACTATTTGTTCGTATGTATCTCTCCATCCTGTAGTTGTAATAGAACTACTGGAACTACTTGAAGTTATACCACTACTCTCAGAACTACTACTCGAACTCTGAGAACTTGAACTGCTACTCTCAGAGCTACTACTGCTTTGAGAGCTTGAACTACTTTGGCTACTCGAACTGCTCTGAGAACTCGAACTACTACTATCTGAACTACTACTGCTCTGACTGCTTGAACTACTCTGAGAACTTGAACTACTCTGAGAACTACTACTGCTTTGAGAGCTTGAACTACTTTGACTACTCGAACTGCTACTATCTGAACTGCTACTATCTGAACTGCTTGAGCTACTTTGAGAACTTGAACTACTACTCTGAGAGCTACTTGAACTTTGACTACTTGAACTACTTTGACTACTCGAGCTACTGCTCTCTGAACTACTGCTACTCTGAGAACCTCCACCTTGAGCCGCTACCCATAAAGCAACCTGGTCAGCGGGTTGATATACTAAGTTGGGGTTTTCGTATAAGGCTTTAATTTCTGTGGCTGATAAGGCACGGTTGTAAATACTAAAAAAATCTATGTTCCCTAAAAGTCCAGTTGAACCGTCTGCGTCTCCACCTATTATAAATGATGTTCCCGATGATCCTGGATTATCGCTACCGCTACCTATAGTTAAATTGTCAAGAATTCCATTAACGTATATATCCTTACTTGTGTCAGCATAATTAATAAATGCAACATCGAACCACACACCAAACGCATGTACGTTAGACTTTGTAGCATTATAACTGCTACCATTCCAGTAGCCAAAAGTGAAGGACATTGAAGCACTGTTAGTAACGACGACGCTTAGCCTATCTGACACACCCCGTGCTTGACTAGCTATAAAATTCAAGGATTTTTGTTGATTTGCAAAAATCCTTGCAACTATAGTGAAATCAACAGTTATGTTTAAAGCGCCTAAAAAATTACCAATACTTATGTGATCCCCTGTCCCGTCAAAATCAACAACAGGCCCATTCGGTCCAGGGACAAAGTGAGCATCGCCCTGGAAATAGCCGTGGTTGCCGTTTTGGGTTAAATCATTAACTAGGTTACCCCCAGCTTCACTCATAGCATAATAAGCTACAAGTCCCTCAATTGACCAGTGATTATCTGTTCTCAGAAGTGTTCCTAGAGGTGGTTTAAGTATCATAATAACTTCCCTTTAGGTTAACTTGCTACAGGTATTGTTGCGTATTTAATATCTGTTTTTGTTGTCGCAACAGAACTACCAGTTGTATTTCCCCATACAAGATGAATTTGAAATTTTTGATAACTAGAAGCACTCAAGAAAAATGTTTTACGATTCGTGCTATTTTGAGTAAATGCCATCTCAAATACAAAAGGCCCATCGGCAACAGATTCAAAAGATCCATCCCCAGTTTCTCTAGTAATATATACAGATAAACCTGCTGTCGCTTTAGCATGATTAGAATAGTCTGTATCTATACTAATAAGACAAGCAGCTTTTATATCTAAATCTAAAGTTGCAGATGAATCAGTAGTTGTTCCACCTTGTGTTAAAACTACGGCAGCATCAACTGCTGTCCATGTGTCGTCCCAATCGTAACCAGTATTTGCCATTATAATCCAGCCTCCCAATTAGTTAAAGCCGTCCCACCATTTGTTTGAATGTCACTCACAAGAGCATCAATAGAGGCTTGTTTTGTTAACGAAGTTAAATAGGCATTTTTCAAAATGTCTAATACTTCCGTTCTTTGCTCAGATGTGCCAATAATTGCATCAATAGGACCAAATGTTTGAATATCTTCTCCATCAGTCCTAGTTGCAGTAATTGAAGCTCTTTTACTTCCGACATCTATCACGTTTATACTTACTGTCCATGTGCCATCCATATTATTCTCCTTTATTTATATTTTACAATTTTTACCGAAAAAACCTTTATTGTTTATTATTCTCATTTTTACCGAAAAAACCTTTATATTTTGATTTTTATTGAAAAGTGAAAGTTTTAATGATACAATCATAATAATAATAAGTATAGACCCAAAGTGGAGCTTTATAATGTTAAAAATAGGATTTACAGGTACTAGAAATGGTATGACCGACAAACAAAAAGAAGAATTTGAGAAATTAATCAAAGCTAAAGATTTTGATGAATTCCACCATGGAACGTGCATAGGGTCTGATGAAGAGGCTCACAATTTCATAGAGAAAGACAAAAAAACCGTTAAAATTATAGGACATCCTCCAGTGTGGTCAGGATCAGTTGTTAAACTATTATGTCATTCATTGATGCCAGAAGATACTTATGCAAAAAGAAATAAAAATATTGTTGATTCTACCGATTATTTGATTGCTACTCCAGATGATAAAGAACGAGCAGGATCTGGAACTTGGACAACTGTTCGATATGCAAGAAAACAATGTAAAAGAATTTACATTATCCATAAAAATGGAAGAGTAAGTATAGAATAGGAGACTAAAAATGTCAGATTATGAATCTAATTATTATGATATATGCTGTCCATATTGCGAAGAACCAATATATGGAAGTTCTGAAAGTGGATGGTGGGTAGATGGGTTAAGTAGCGAAGATGAAGATTTTTTTCAATGTGAAAAATGTACAAATTTTTTTAAAGCATCATTATTTATATATAAAGAATATACTTATACTGTTTCAGAACCTACCGAGAAAGAAATAAAAGAACACAACCTAGTATCTGATAAAAAAGAAGAAGATGATAAAATTAAAGATGTCGAAGGTCAAGTATTTTTATGGGACAATTTATTTCCTGACAAAAGCTAAATTAATGTAAGGGTTATCAGTATCCTTTTTAATATAGTAAGGCAATAAATATTCATCACCATTATCTTCTAAACCAGTATAACCATAGTTATATTGGTTAAGTGGTCTCTCATTATCAATGTTAATAAATTTTATTTTATTTGTTTTGATATTATGTTTAAACAAAGATACATTAATATTATCAGTATTCCTAAATGCTCCAACAACGTTTTTATCATCATATTTTAATGCAGTAACTCTTTGACCAAATATATTAAGTTTTTCTGGTTTTGTCCATTGAATACCATCTGAAGATCGAACAGTATATACATATCTTTTATGTCCACTATTATCTCTAAGATAAGAAATCAGGTATGAACCCATATTTACCACTGAGGATTCACAGAACTGTTTTTGATAATCATGAGCCATAACGTTAGTATCATACCATACTTCTCCGTCTTTAGACCATGAGATAAGCTGTATTAGCTCATTACGATTATTTTTTATCTTGTGATTCGCACAAAAATATTTATCTTGAAATTTGATAATTTTGTCAGGAACCATTCCAGGAATAGGAGTTTCTATAACCTTAATAGTTTCTCCTTCATCTTCAGATGTAAGAAAAACTGTTTTAAATTGAGCTTGTCTCTCATAAGTCCCACTTTTAGTGTCACAAGTTATATATAGAATATCTCCTATGTAAGACAATCTTGGACAATTCCAAACACGACCATGCTCTTCTAAATTAAGCCCTACTTCATTAATTGTTTTCCATGATCTTCCATTATTTGTAGATTTTTTTAATATTAGATTTGATATTATTGGATGATGTCCATCACCAGACCTATAAACTATAAAAAATGTATTAGGGGTTTTTGGGCTTTTGACAATATCTGGAAAAGATAGATAAAAATCGTTGTTCTGATCTACAGTTATAATATTTTTTAATTTAAGCATTATTCTTCTTCATCTACATCATAATAATTGTTATTGTTATATTGCTCTTCAAATTCCTGCAACCTATCCCCTACAGTTCTTTCTTCTTCCTCAGGTTCGTTATTAAAATCAGTATCTTGAGTTTCTATTTCTTTTAATTTTTTTTGACTACACTTATGTAAAATGGAACCCAGTTTTATTTTTTTGTCGCAGATAGGACAATATCTGTCTTCAGGTTCAGTGAATTTGTTATTATCAATCATAAATATATTATCGGCAAATAAAATTTACTTCACTACGCTATGGCATATACCATTAGATAATAGTTATTACCAATTCTGCCAGCCGTTAAAGGAACTCCACCTAAAGTAACGGAGATATAATCCTCCACATCGTTTTCTGATAATCCTGAATCGTAAAATGCTATTTGATTACTCTCTCCTATCCCTATAGGAATACCTTCTAAAATCATAACGTCTGTAGGAATAGTTGATCCTATTTGAGCAACAGTAAAATATAATTTGCCGTCACTGTCTTGAGAGGCAGCATATCTAACTCCATTCCATACATAGGATATTTCAAAAGGATTTGGGTCACTGGGATTCTCAGGTTCTACAGGAGAGACACTTATTTTTTCTATAAAACCAATAGCATAAAC
>SDBT01011857.1_pt1 | contig 14005 bp, 17 predicted proteins | sample 2277101 | NCBI WGS metagenome assembly SDBT01 (sample SAMN10404973, study PRJNA504765) | marine sediment metagenome | isolation source: marine sediment core GS10_PC15, 103 cmbsf | place: Arctic Ocean: Southern Knipovich Ridge | collected 2010 | reverse complement strand
GGGCTACGTCACCCGCGATGATGTCCAACCATTCGGCTGTCTGCGCGAGGAAGCTCTCCTTGCACTGCTCCAACGTGTCCACGTCCATGGAGCGGAAGGCGCCTTCGTTGTTGTAGATCTCGTCGATGCCGGACGAGTTGTCCATGAACACCATCGGGAGGCGGCACATGAGGTCGACGATGACCATGAGGATCTCGCACTCGTAGGCGATCATCCTGATGATGGTGTCCGACGTTGAAGGTGCCACCACAGGGTTGGTGGTGAGCACCGCCGCTACCTTGGTCACGCCGAGGCGAGAGTAGAGCTTGCCGCGGACGCCTGCAATCACTGAGTGGATGATCTGCTCGGCGTTGCTGTCCACGACGATGCCCGACAGGCGCATGCGCGCCTTCAGCTCGTCCAGGTCAGGAGTGCCGCTAACGTCTGTGACAAACAGTGGTAGGGTGTCAAGGGCCATGCTAGTTCTTCAGTGCTCGGGCTTCCTCGACGGAAAGGTTCTGTCCTGCCATGTCGGCCAGCGAAGGTGTCTTGTCGGCGATCGTAATGTTCGAAGGATCGATCTCGGTGACCGGCAAGATCTCGTTGTTCTCAATGCGGCGCGGGCCGGCGCCGAGAACCTCGACTGCTTCCGTTCGCTTGGCTTTGCGCAACACCTCACGCGTCGCTTTGTCGTCCGAGCGGCCCACCTTCGCGGGCGGAGGGGTTACCTCGTCGGAACCTGCCTCGTTCGTTGGCAGAGGTTGCTGAATCGGCTCTTGGACGGTGAACGCTTCCGCGATGTCGGTGCAGAGCGTGCCTCCAGCTACGAGCTTCTCGAGGTAGTCGACGCTGTAGTCGGCCTGGGGGAAGACGTCGCCGGGGGAGAGGAGGCCACGAGGGCCTTTGACAGACCCGCGCGAGGTCACGTAGTAGGTCTTGGTGATGAGTTCCATGATGGTTGAGTTTCTGGTTCTGGGAAACGGTCGGGAAGGAAAGGGCGGGAGGGAAGTGTCAGTCCTCCCCTCCCTGGGTCTGCTACGTGCTGACGACGAGCATCGAGGCCATGCTGTCCGGGCGGCGAGGCACGGGCAACGGCCGCGACTGCGTCTCCATCCACATGAGCTTGCCGTTCGCGCTCTTGTAGGACTTGGAGAACTGGCGACCGACGAACTGACCGGCCTCCATCGCGTCGATGTCGTGGATCGCGCCGTAGTAGAGGACGTTCTCCGCAGCGGGGCTGCGCGTGACGAACTCGGCATACTTCGTGCGGATCAGGTCAACCGACGTGCCGTCGGAAAGCGTGGTGCTACGGCTGTAGCTCCAGACATTGAGGCCCTCGAAGTGACCGAGGAGCAAGGCGCCGTCGTCTTGGAATTCCTTCTCCAGGTCGAGGTTACCGGCCTGGATGCGCCGGTTGTTCAAGAAGCCGCCGACGCCGAGGACGTCGGTGTTGCGCAGGAAGGCGAGAGTCGCTTCCTGGCCGAGGATGACGTCCGTCACGGTCAGACCTGTGTCCGTCGCTACGAGGTCGCGAACGGTGAGGAAATCGTCGATCGGCTTACCACCGGCCTCGTCCCAGTAGTTGCCGGAGAGGAGATCGATCGTGTGGGTGGCGGACCGACCATACGTGATCGAGAACGACGCCTGCCCGGCGACCGAATAGCTGACCGCACCCTGAAGCGTGAGGCAACAGAGATACTCCTCTGCCTCGGTAATCATGTCGGCGAGGAACCGACTGGTGCGCGCGATGTGCTGCTGGGCAGCGGAGAGCACCTGACCCTGGCCGGGCATGATGGCAAAGCCGGCGCGCAGGTTGTTCATCAGTTCCTTGGCCGTGAGGTGACGCTTCACAGCGACGCTCGGGGCGATGATGTTCTGGAAGTCCTCGGAGTAGTTTCCTACCTCGATCGCTTCGCCATTGCGCTTCACGAACGGCGCAACCTGCCGGGCGCCGACGATGACCGACACTTCGATCTCCTCGGTTTCCTGCGGGCTGATGTCGCCGTAGAGGAGCTTCTTGATGAAGCTGTGAGGAGACAGCCGTGCGTCGACGGCGGCCGTGAGACTGGTCCAAGTGAGCAAGTCCTTGGTCTGGGCTTTTGAGAGGTCCATGATGATTCTGTTGGGTTCTGTTTTCAGGAAGGGGAACGGGCGGGGTCACCCCGTCCTAGTGAACCGTGGAGAGGCCACGGACCATGATGCCTGCGTCTTTCAGGCCAGGATCGCCGAGAGCGATATTCAGCTCGGCTTCGGAAGGCGTGCCGCGCAAGAGCGCGCGGACGGCTGCGGTGTTGACGTCGGCCTTCTCGGCCTCGCCCTTCACCATGATGACGCCGAGAACCTCGTCGGAGGCGTCGATCTGAATCGAGTCCTCGAAGACGAAGGCCCTGATCTTGTCCGTGCTATCCAGCGCGGTGCCCGCGTCGGTCGCGGCCAAGACAATCAAGCCGCCGCCCATGTCATCCGTGTCGACAGCGACAACCGGAGCGCCCATGAGTTCCGGCCACGTGATCGTGATGACCGCGCTGTTCACGCCGAGGTTGGCCCCGGTCGTGGCTACACACGCGATCGTGTCGCCGCCCGGAAGGTCGGATCCGTCTGCGCCGAAGCGCGCGCGCAGCAAGACCTGAAGGGCCGCCGCGGTCACGTTGTAGGGAACCTCGGTGCGGTAACCATTGAGTTCGAGGTCGAACGTGCCGCTGGCGGCTGCCACTGCTGCGACAGGGTCAACACCGGGCGTGGTCTGCGACAGCACGTGAGCGTTGCCGGTCAAGCCGAGGGTGTTCATCGCAATCGAAGTCGCTCCCATGGTCTCGGGAAGGGTGATGGTGACCACAGCATTCGCATCACCGAGGTCGGCGCCTGTCGTGGCCGCGACAGTGATGGACTGCGAATCTGGATCGACGTTGAGGAGAGTCGCGCGGATAGTGGTTTGCAGCGCCGCCGCAGTGACATCGAAAGCAAGCGTCATGTTGTGGCCGTCGATTGTCAGCTCGAACACGCCTGCACTTGCCGGCGTGGCATTCGCGGTGATGACGTCCACCTGTGGCGTGCCAGCGACGCGAGCCGTGCCGTCTGCGTTGGCGTCCGAAGTCAAGGTATTGATCGCCGCGTCACTCGGCTGAGTGTAGGGCACCCACAGATTCGTGGATTCGTTGTAGGCCAGGGGACACCCGGCGATGAGAAGCTCGATGCCTGCGTCCGCGGCGAAGGTCGCAACGTAGAGGCCGCGGGCGTCGGGCGTGATCCGGGCGCGGGCGCCTCGGCTTGCACTGGTGAAAAGTTCGTCGATCTTGAGGGCCATGATAGGTTCCTGTGTGGGGTATTCGTGTTGGGGAAAAGAGAATCGAGGTCAGAGACGACTACTTGGCGTCGTCCGTCTTGCGGCCCTCGTATGCGTCGATCAGTTGCGTGCCGAGCTTGGCGCCTGCCATCTCGGACTTGGACATGCCGAACACCTCGGCGTCGTCATCGGAGTCAGTGTCGACACTCTTGTCGACGCCAACCGTGGAGCCTTTCTCCAGAGCGGTGATCTCCTTCTTGAGCGCGTCAATCTTCTTCTCGTCAGCGCTCTTCTCGACGTCCTTCAGCGTCGCCTTGTAGTCGGCGACCGACTTCGGATCGTTCCAGTCAACCTTCGCGATGGCCAGCTTCTCCTGGTGCTTCGCGATGTCCTCGACGTCCGTTGGGTCGCCCTCGAACTTGATCTCCTTGTCCGACTTCTCGAGGGCTGCCTTCTTCTCGGCCTCCGTCTTGGCTTCCGCCTTGGCGAGATCGGCTACGCGCTTCGCTTCCGTGTCCGCGTCCTTGGCTTCTTTGATGCCGTCAGCGACAGCCTTTGCCACGAGGGCCTTGATTTCGTTTTCGTCCATGAGATTGGTCTTGGTATTGTTGGGTTGGGGGAGGGTTTTGTGGACGGGAGACCCTTCGGCCTGCCCAAACATACTGATCCCGTCCCAGTCGCCCGCGTCGTATGCGGCCTTGAGTTCGGGGTCGAGGATCTTCAGGACGACGCCCCACGACCCGGTGGGGTCAATGGTCTCGCCATCGTAGGTCATGTTGGCGAAACGCTCGTCGCCCTTCTGCACGATGAGCGTCTCGCAGATCTGGATCTGCTCTTTCGACAGAGGGTCGAGGTCGTGCTCGACGTCGATGTTCCCGCCGTTCGAAAGGAAGCCGTGCGCCATTTTCTGGATCTCGGCGGCGTCCATAATGTCGCCGTCGATGTCCTCAAACTCAGGAGCCCAGACCAAGGTGTAAAGCAGGCCCTCGGTCTTGTCCATCTTGGAGACGAGTGCGATCTCGAAACGGTCGCCACTCTTCATCACCGTCTTCAGCTTGTTACGGCCCTTTCGGCACAGTGACAGGTGGGTGATCCGAGCGTTCTTCAGGCGGCGTTTTGCTGTCATTTCAAGAGAGGTTGGCTGGGAGAAGACGTTCTGGTAGACTGGGCGAACTGGGAGTCTAGCATTTCTAGGCGCCGGCACCAACCCCTGCCCGAGAACTTTCACATGAGCCGATACTCGACCGCCCTATCCAAAGACCCTGTAAAGGGGGCTGTTCACCGTTTCGCGCGTGATTCCCACAATCTGGTGACTCCCTTGAAAAAGTCCTGCGGGGCGCTCGAGGCCATCATGAAGAGCGTCGGGGAGGAGGAGGCCAGCCGGGTGGGGATCGAGGTCGGCGAGCAGGAGCTACCTTTCGACTACGACGCCGCGATCCTGTTCAAGGTCCACAACACGCACCACTCCACTTGCATCGAGGCGAAGAAGCAAGCACACGTAGGGCTCGGGTTGGTCGACAAGAAGGTCACCAAGATCCTCAACAAGCTGTGCTCTGTGTCGTGGCAGACGGTCATGACCAAGCTCGCCGAGGACTACCACCAAGTCGGCAACGCTTACCTCGAAGTCGTGCGTAATCGAGCTGGGAAGATCTCCGGCCTGCATCACATTCCCGCTCGGCTCGTGCGTTTGTTCATCGAGGACAACCAAGGTCACCACACACACTTCGTCGCGAAAGGCACTGCTCTCGTGACGAACGGGTTGGGTGACACGCGCCTCGCACGCTTCGGTGATCTTGAAAGATTGCGGGAGAAGTTGGCGTTCCAGCCCGATCAGAAGATGAGCGAAGTCATTCACTTCCCGCAGCCTTCGAGCATGATTCGCGCGAGGTGGTATGGCTTCCCTTACTGGCTCGCCGCTGCGGCGCCGGTTGAGTTGACGCAAGCTCTGCACCAACACCAGTTCGACTTCCACTCCAACCGCGGTGTGCCAGAGTTCCTCACCTTCCTCACCGGGGGCAAGGTGGACGACGCCACGTGGACTGATCTCGTGTCTGCGTTCCAGTCCTACGTCGGCGTCGGCAACTCTCACAAGTCGTCAATCTTCAACCTGCCTGATCCGAACATGAAGGTCGACATCCACAAGCTCGCGATGGACGGCATCGCCAACGGCACCTTCTTCCGCGACATGAGCGAGACGCTCGCGACGATCATCGTGTCCGCGCACCGTGTGCCGCCGGCACTCGCCGGCATCGTGCTACCTGGGAAGATGGGCGCGGCCAACGAGATCTCGAACGCTGCTGTCGTGTTCCAAGGCTTCGTCATCGGTCCCGAGCAAGAGCACTTCGAGACGATCCTCGGTTGCACGCTCGGCGACGAAGACGACGGCATCGAAGGTCTCAACGACGAGTCGTTCGAGCTGAACACCATGATCCACGAAATGGCAGAGGCCTTGAAGCTCCTGGCTCCGATGGACACCATGGGTCGGATGCGAGACGAACTGCCACAGGCTGCCGCGGACGGTCGCGACCTGAACGACGGGTTGCAGAAGTCGCAGGAGCACAAGGACATCCTCATCATGGCCGAGGCCTTGATGAAGGCTGCCGATCGCGAAGCTCACGCCACCTACCATGGCTAGTAACGAGGACATCGCGGCTGCCGTGAACATCGCTCGTCGCATGTGCGACCGAGCGAGGTTAGAGGTAGGGAGTGCGCTGGACTCCGGCACGCTCCGGCGCGCTCTCAACTGTCGCGTGGACGCTCTCGGGAGGGATGTGGAAGCCATCCTCTCGGTGCCCCACTACTGGGCGATCTACTACCATGATGGTCGTGGAGAGATTCGTGCGAAGGAGGGCAAGGTGCTCGTGTGGTTCGCTTCCATCGAAGACGATCCGCGTGTAAACACCACTGGTCACCCTGTGCGAATCACCGACCGGCAGAAGCTCCGGTTGTCCAAGGCGCAGTTCAAGCGATTGCGCAAGGCCGGCAAGCTCATCGTCGCCAAGAGATCCGGCCCGGCGCGAGGCAAGCCGTTCTACGAAGTCCTTCGTGGGTTCGGAGGTCGCGTCAGCGACATTGCCATTCCGGAGATCGACAAATTGATCCTGAACGGGCTGCGGAAGGACGGAACGCTTCGCGTAAAAGGAACGATCGACATCGTCCTCTAGTCGTCCTGTTCGCTCTCATCGAACTCAGGCCAGTCACGATCCATCTCACGGCCCTCGCTCTCGAGCTTGGCTTCACGACGGAGGCGGCGCTCGTGCGCGGAGTCGATATCCAAGTGGTAGGTCGGAGGGAAGAATGGTGAGTGGTCGCTCATTAGATCTCCAGCATCGCAATGCGTTGCTCTCTCTCGTCTTCAGTGATGAACCACACATCCCCGCCGTATTCTGCTACGTCCTCGCAGATGACGAAGTTCGCCGAGACGAAGCCGTCATTTGGGAAGATGCGCGCCATGAGGAAACCTGGACGCCAACCTGCATGGGCTATCGGACCGGGCATGTATTCCTTGGCCACCGCCTCGGGGAATGCCATGCAAGGTGTCTGCCACCATTGGTGAACCCCTGTGGCATCTGAGCCGCCTGAGACCATCTTTGGATCGTGAAGGTGTCCGTTCGTGCCATAGCGCATGAATCGCGCCATGTGCTTGTCTGGGGCATCCTTGCCACACAAGAAACCGTGGACGATCGTGAACAGCCCGGCTATGGTCTCCCAATTCTGTGCGATATCGGTCTTCTTCATCTTCGACGTCGGATTCAGGAACGTGTTCCTAGCCACAAGTCCGATCTCCAACGCGTCGAGATCGAACAATTTGTTGAACTCGAGACTTTCCAATGTGGAGTAGATAGGGGCTGCCTCTGCAAGAGCGTAGACCAAGCGAATGTCGTGGTTGCCTAGGATCCACTTATGGCACGCGTCAGGTGTGACTGCTCGTGTGTCTGCCATGAACTTCTTCCACCCTGTGATCTCCTGTTGAAGGTTCAAGCAAAAGTGTCCGGGGAGTTGGCGGTGACGGGAGAGGGTGGGGAAGTCAGGACCGTCCCCGTTGTAGCGCACGCCGTCTGGCTTGTGCTTCTTGGCCACGTCCATCCACACGCGCGTGGCGAACGGATCGGTGAAAGGATAGTGGAAGTCACTGCCTATCTGAATCAAGAGGCTGTCCTTTTCCAGGTCGAGCTTCTCGAACGCGGCGTTGTAAGGCTTCACGTATCGCTCGGCATAAGACGCCACTGCCTGCGCTCGAGTGATCTTCCCGATCTTGCGTTCGATCGCCTTGATCGCGAGATTGTCCTCAACGCCGGCTTGTCTTTTGAACTCAGCCCATGAGCCGATCACGTAGGTGACAAGTGATGTGCTGAAATGACCAAGCTCTCGGTAACGGTCGCGAGAGTGCGACGTGCCAAGGATGGCGCGGGGGATCTTGCCTACACGCTGAAGGTCAAGGATCAAGAGCTTCTTCACCTGTTCGGCGAAGCCGGGGTCTTTGTGGCACTTGCCAACGAGGTCGGCGTTGTGCTCTCGTGCGTCCTTCGCGTCCTTGAGAAGATCCTTGAGGGCTTGCTCTTTGACTAGCTTGGCCCGCGCCTTCGCTTCTCGCGCAAGCGAGGCAAGCCTCTTCTTGTTATCGCGCTCTGCGTCGGCGTCGGCTGTCTTACGCTTCGCCTGCTCTTCCTTGTAGATCTTCTTGCATGCCTTGCAAGGCGTTCCCTTGTTACAGCGCGGAGGATTCACGCCGAGGTAGCGGCGGGCGTTGGGACAGCGTTTGAGATGCTTGGGGTTGCGGGGTTTGGCCATGCCCTAAGACTACACCTTCGTTTTGAAGAAGGCGACCACTACAGAAAGAATCGCCACGAAGCCGGCCCATGAAATCTTGCTGTGCAGCGATTGCTTCGACTCGATCTTCGCCACTCGAGTAACGAGTCCATCGTCGCCCGGCTTGCCACACAAGAGAGAGTGCATGTCCTTGACCATCTCGTTGGTGGTCTCTGTCTTCTCTTCGAGTCGCGCTAGTCTTTCTGAGGCCATTGGGTCCGTCCTGTGAAACGTCCCAGGGCCACCACGGTTTCAATTTACGGTATGTGGGTTGGTGGCCCTGGCGTCGTGTTATGTCTTGTCGGCCTCGTCCTCTGCCCCGTCTTCTGCCCATTCCTCGTCCAGGATCTTCATCTTGTGTCGCGCCAACAGGTCTTTGAGGAGACTGGCCTGCGAGCCGTCGAGAGGCTTCGCCGGTCCACGAGCGAGACGGACACCTGTGACCGATGCGATAACTGCTGAGAGGATTCCGCCGCCTACGACCATGATCTGGTCCCAGTCGATCTCGCCGGAGTAGTTGGGATCCATGCGCGCCATGATCCGTTGGATGAGAAGGTCTCCCAGTTCTTTGGAGAGCGAGCCCTCCTTCACCTGTGTCTTGATCTCGGTGATCGCTGCCTGTCCCTGTGCTGGAGGGATTCCGCCTATGCACGATGTCATGGGAGCGAGGAAGAGGATGGCGCAGAGGAGGTAGGTTGCGGTTTTCTTGATGAGCTTCATGTTCAGAGTCTACCTCCAAACATGGGATGTGTCCAGGACCGCTTCCGGCCGCCCTCCTGGCCTCCTGTGAAGGCTCGGGCGCCTTTGTGGTAGTTCGGGTCGGCTGCGCCTGAGGCTGACAGAGGGCGCCGTGCGCGCTGCTTGACGTTCAACGGGATCTTGCTCTCCTCCACCACCGCGGTGCCTGCGTGATAGCTCCGGCCTCCGCCGACCGTGCCCGCTGCGGAGAACCAATCGCAGAACAGGATGAAGCTCGCGACACAGTCATCGTGCGCGCCGGGCGGGGCCTCGGTGGTCAGGTAGCCTGACGGCAGTTCCTTCCACCCGTAGATCGACAGTTCCTCGAAGTAGATGGGCTCGAAAGAGTCTGCAGGGACCAGTATGCTGTCGCGTTCAACGAGAGTGACCGCGTTGTTCACCATCGCTCGCTTCGACGTCGCGGAGAACGTCACGCCGCGCACGTTCATGCCGATGTTTCGCATCGCGTCCACGATCGGCTTACCGAGTCCTGTCTCATCCACCTTGCACGGCGCGTTGCCATACTTCTGAAGGATGGTCTGTGCGTGGGAGATCATCACCGGCACAGGCATGTGATCGAAGCGTTCTGTGTAAACGATGCGGATGCGTTTCGAGTCTCCGCGCGGTGCTCGCCCTATCGTGAGCACTGTTGCATCGTGGCTCATGCCCAGGTCAAGGCCGGCGACGTAGTCGCCCATGACGCCTGCGCCGTTGCGCGTCGGTGTTGGCTCCTCCCAACGGGTGACCTTCGCGCAGCGCTCCAGGTATTCCGGACCGAACACAAGGCCGCCGGCTGCAACGAACTTCGCGCCATACTCCTGATCGAAGGCTCGGACAGGCATCGTCGCGCGCTCTCGAGCGAAGACTGCCTTCGGGACGTGCGGGTTCACCCAGCTCGGGAGCTGGATCGCTATGTGGCCTTCCGTGTGCTTCGCGTTGCGGTGCATGGCGGCGAAGAAGCCGCGGGTGCCACGTGGAGTGGATATCAGGAGGCAGCGCCCTTCGCGGTCAATGAGGCGCGTCCGGAGCATGTTCTCCCAGGTCGCGTCTTCAAGGATGCCTGACGCCTCGTCCAAGACCATGAAGTCCACCGCGTAGCCGACGAGGCGTGCCTTGCCTGCCACGTTGTCCGTCGACTTGCGCATGATGCGCGAACGGGAGCCGCCGAGGTTGGTGATCGTGATGACGCCTTCGGTCTGATTCTTGTTGACGTTCGCCTTGCCGAGGAACGCGCAGAGGATAGCATGCGTCATGTCGAAAACTATGTCCGCGAGGTCGTGCGTCGGGGCGACGCACCATCCCATGAACTCCCCGTCAGGGTTCTTCGGCTCCTTCTTGCGCGGGAGGATCGACTCGAACGCCATCTCGTGCGCCGCGGCCTTGGTCTTACCGAAGCGGGCGCCGCACGCAACGATGGTGAAGACGGCCCGTTCGATCGCGCCATGAATCATGTCCTGCCCGATGTGGGGGACATACTTCACGTCAGCGAAGAACTTCTTCTTGCTGAACTTGCTGCGGTGATCGACGGGCGCCTTTATCATATCAGTTGATGGTGCGGTAGACGTCGTCTTCCCACGTGTCGCTGTCGATGGAGAAGATGATCTGCTCCCAGCTCGGAGTCAGGACGCGGACCACAGCGACGCCTTCGTCGTCGAAGGTGAACGGGACGGAGTTGCTCTCGCCCTCGCCGTTCTTCCACTCGAGTGTGCCGCCCTCACCCTCGACGCCTCCGTAGATGGTGATGTCGTGGAAAGAGCCGACGTCGTAGGGTCCGGCGGCGGCAGCGATAGCGGGTCCAGATGGAGGAGTTGGCATATTCTTAGTTGGGTTTGCGGGAACGAATGATAGGGGAAATCGGTTGTCCGGGTTTGCGCTCGACATCGTCGAAACGTATACGGCCTTGGGCGTGCAACCATGCGAGGTGGCAGAAGTGCTTGAGGAGCAAGTCCTCTTGGCCCGGGCCGCCTTCGCCGTTGAACATGGAGCGGACGAAATCGGCGTCGAGTTCCATCTTGTTGAACCACTCATCGAACGACCACGAGATGCGCGGGTCGTTGCCGAGCACATCCCTATGAACCGGATTCGGTGTCGGTAGGAGGATCTTCGGCATCGGGCTCGGGGAAGGCTTCTGAGTCGAAACCATGAGGGTCAGGGAATTCAGTAGTGATGGAGACCACGTCGGCTTGCTTGGTTGTGGGGTCGAGGAGCTTCTCGAGCTTCTTCTCCAGAAGATCCTGAAGGCGAGACTGCTCAGAGTTCTTGTCGAGGCCGTAGGCTTCGCGCTCCATCTTGATCGCCATGCCCACCAACTTGATCGCGTCTTGTGGCTTGGTGAGAGGCGAATGTTCGAGGAACCGCATCGCCTTCTCCTGGAGCTTCTTCAAGTTGGAGATGTGTCGCGAGTTCACCTCGGCGAGGGACTCGACGAGTTCTTCGTGTGTCCGCGAGTTCACCTCGTTGTGGATCAGCGCGATGCGCTCACGCCACAGGAACTTGGTCGCGTGGCGGATCAGCTCGGACGTCGGCACGCCTGTCTCTTTGGCGAGAGCGCCGTAGCGTCTGCCGGATCCCATGCTCACGTATTGGACAAAGAACTCTTCGAGCCGGATCTCCCGCGGCGTTGCGGGAGCCGGCGTCGGCGGCTGTTCCACGGGGATGAGCTTGTCGTCCATGTGGAACAGTCTACCACACCGTTTGTCGGCGCGCTACCTGTCGGACGTCTCGTCCGTGGTGTCGTAGGAATCCTCGGCGAGAATTCTGTCCGCAGGCGGCGGAGGCGGTGTTTCCCGAAGGGTCTCGTTAGGCGGTGGCGTTGGTTTGGATCGCGCGCCGAACCCGCGGGAGATGTCATCTAGATCCAAGCGCCGTTCCCGCTCCTCTTTGTGAACGTGCGCTATCAAGTCTCGCTTGTCGTTGAAGTCATCACGCCAAGATTCCTTCACCTCTTCGTTCGCTTCTGCGATCTCCTGCATATGGGCGAGGTAGGTGTCTTTCTCCGCCGTTCCTTCGAGAGGATCCTTCTCCTCGGTGTCCTTGGCATAGTCCATCTCGAGGTCTCGGTCACTTGGCTTGAAACCTGTCACCGACCACTTCTCGATGATGTCCTTGTTGAAGAACAAGGATGTGGCATCTTTCAAGTCGGCGGTGTCCATGCCGGACACGAGCTGAAGCCACTGACTGCCAACATCTTGGTCGTAGCCGTCACAGAAGACAACTGCGTGGTTGCCTCCGAGAAAGTGGATGGTGACCGTGAAGTCCGGGTCACAAGGAGGGGTCGTTGGTTGGTCCGTCATAGCAGTGTGGTTTGGGTTGAACGTCGGGTGAAGGTGAGACAGAGAGACGAGGGAAGGTTGGCTTCTCACCGAGAGGTGGCTTGACTCGTCTGTCCTCGGGGATCTTCGCAAGCTGAACCAAGAGATGGTTGACGTCGCGGCGCAGGCTCATGCAGAACTTGCGGTTGGAGGTTGACTGTTCGCGTGCGAGTCCTTGTCGCTTGTCGATGATCTCGAGCGTCTGTGCGAGGTCGTTCATCATCTCGGTGAACGTGTCCTCTTCGCTGACGACTTCGCCCACGGCGAAGGTATGGATATTGGAGAGCTTGTCCTTCATCTCGGAGCGCAACGTCTCGATGAGGTAGTCGCGCGTGCCGAGGGCTTCTTGGATCTCCCGCGAGCGTCGCCGGGAGAGGAACAGTTCGAGGACGGTGAAGACGATGATGACAAGGATGACGTTCATGCCTTCAGCCTACCACACTCTGTGGAAGCTAAGGTTGTTCTTTCCAGGAAAGGGAGCCTTCCACGTCTGAGTTTGTGCCTAACACAGGGCGCGCCGTCAGCACGAGGATGTCACGGGTGCCGTCGATGGCTGAACCCAAACGAAGTTCGCTGTCCATCTCTCTGAACTCGGAGCCGCCTCTGTTGGCCGATGCGAAGAAGCCTCCTGCGATCGAGAGGCCTCCAGTCACAGTGTTCGTTATCGCGCCGAGAGCCGTCTCAACACTGCTGTTGGTTTCACCGGAGAAAGTGAACGTGCCTGCCACCGTTGGATTCAAGCGGAGCTGCCACTCGATGACCTTCCCGCCGGCAAGCTCTGCGAGGTGAGCTGACAGCAACCGCACCTCTGCACCCAAGTGCGTTGACTTGAGCCGAATACCGACGATGGCGTAGACAGTGTCGATCGCGGAGGTATCCACGTGGGCGCCTCCTGTTCCCTTGTAGCGGTTGACGCCGAGTTCCGAAGCTCCACCTTCAGAGACGACGGTTCCACAGATGCACTCCATGGATGCTGCCACGCTCTCGGGGTCTGCGGTGAGTTCAAACCTGCACGGCAAGTTCGGCGTGCTCATGTAGACACCTGTCAGCACGTTGGCGTTGTCGAACTCGTGGACGTAGTGAATCTCGCCATGGGCGAACACACCCATGCGGGCCGTGCCTACTCCTAACCACTCGAAGTCGAACACGAATATCTGGGTCTTCGTCCAGTCCAGATTGATTCCACTCTCCCCTGACCCATTCATCTTGTCCACGTTCCAATCGGTCTGCTCGAAGCGTGTGTCCTCGGTAAATCCACTTGCTCCAGATCGCAGAACCACGGCGGTGTCGCCTGCTAAGCTCTCAAAGAACATTCCGTTGTCGGCGTCGAAGTATCCGATCCGTGTGTTTGCCGCTCCGGTCTTGCGCAAGATGCCGGTCATCATTACCAACTGGGACTTTCCCGGTTGGTAGTTGAACCTCATGAAGGTCTGCCGGATGAATGTTCCGCCCGTTTCTCCACCATTGTAGGAGATCACCGTGGACGCAGTCGAGACGCTGTGCGCCGACGATATGTCTGCTAGTCCTGTGGTCTCATCCCAAAACAGGGGTTGGTTGTCGAAGACCTGTTTTGAGTCGAACAAGGTCAAGGGTTCGCTCGTGCGTTGTCTGCCAAAGGCATCCACCTTAGATGACTGATCGCTTCCGGATTGCCAAGATCCCATGACTCTCTCCTAGTTGTATTTCCGGGCGAGGCCACCACGATGAATGACGCCTGTCACTTTGAGCGCCGTGTTACCGCTTGCTGCAGAAACGTGAATGGTTCTGCCTGAGACGGCGGCCTCGTAGTCGTAGACGGAACCTGCAGCCATCACGATCGAAAGCGCGACGATCTCGTTCACCAAGATGTTCACCGTGGAGGCAGAGGCTCCCGCAAGGTTCGCGA
>SDBT01011856.1_pt1 | contig 14005 bp, 12 predicted proteins | sample 2277101 | NCBI WGS metagenome assembly SDBT01 (sample SAMN10404973, study PRJNA504765) | marine sediment metagenome | isolation source: marine sediment core GS10_PC15, 103 cmbsf | place: Arctic Ocean: Southern Knipovich Ridge | collected 2010 | reverse complement strand
TCGATGAAGGCCTCCTTGCTCGGCAGGCATAGCCGCAAGAATCCCACGATGCGATCCGCGGGGGTGACGAACTGCAGGAAGTAATCCTCCCCCGCCGAAGTGTCGTAACGAACCTCTTCTAGCTGGAGCTCCGCCAAACGTACCGGCTCACCTCTAATTTCGCGGCTGCGAATGTCTCGGCAAGTTCCACCTCTTTTTTTAACCTCTGCTTCAGCGATCACCCGGAAGTTAGTGAGCTTGTTACCAACCAAAATGTCTTCGCCGGGAATGTCCCGGATGACCCGGCTCACCCGGCAATAGGGAGGTACTTTCTTCAAACACTCGGTGAGAACCTCGACGAGCTCCTGGTGCTCATAGGGACGCCACTTCCCTTCCTCATAAACGTTCATCAGCTCGGCACTCTCCACCAAGCTGCAGGGATAGATCTTCAACTCATCGGGACGGAAGTCGGGATCGGAGAACATCCGGTCGAAGTCCTCGACATCCCGCTCAGGAGAGGAGCCGTAAAGGTTGGGCATCCAGTGCGTTTGGATCTTGAAACCGGCCTGCCGGAGAAGCCGGGTGGCCTTGCGGGTAGCAGCCACATCGTGGCCGCGCTTGTTTGCCGCCAGGACGTCATCGGAAAGGCTCTGATAGCCGATTTGTACCTTGGTGGCACCGATCCGTCGGATGCTCTCGAGCTCCGACTCGGTAACGTGATCCGGCCGAGTCTCCACCGAAAGACCGACGCATCGAGAAAGGCTCTGCTCATTTCGCCGGTGGGCTTCCGTGAGGCCGGCCATAGCCGAATCCACATCTCCGCCCCCCCCCAGCGCATCACCCCCGTGGGAGCGTAGAAAATCAGAGACCACGGCGTTGTAAGGGTTGGACTCGAACCTCCCGTCGACTTGCTCCGGGAGCTCGGTGAAATCCACCGGCGGGGCGGGCAACTGGGAAACATCCAGCTCGCCGCGGCCACGCTCGTTCATGGCCTCGAAGCAACGCCGTACGAACCAGAGCCGGTAAGCCTCCGGGTAGAACGACCAGGTTCCCCCGAGGATGATGAGCTCGACTTTGTCCACCGGGTGCCCCATGAATTCCAGGGTTCTCAACCGCACCTGGGTTTGCTGGTAGGGGTCGAAACCATGACGGCCGGCGCGCTGGGCCCCCGGTTCCCGGACCATGTAGCTCTTGGGCATTCGCAGGTCATTGGGACAAAAGATGCACTGCCCCGGACAAGGATAAGGCTGGGTAAGGACGGTCACCGGCGTCACTCCACTCAGGGTCCGCACCGGCTTCATTCTCACTTTTTCGATGAAGCCGTCCGCATCACCCGAATCTCCGGCCCGCTTCGTCAAATACCGGTAGCCGCGTATGATCTCACTCTTGGAGAAAAACGCGTTGCCGTTTTTGGGATACTTGGCGAGAATACGGTGGAGTGCGCCCGAATCCAGGCTGGCTGAAGCCTCGATCTCCCGAATGATAGCGGAAAGCTCGCGCTCGTGCTCCTCCGGCGAAAATCGATAGGGAGACAGCCAGGTCGATCGCTTCATATCAGGCAACCATGAATCCGCAAACCATCTCGACGCTCGCCGGCATCAACCAGGACTTCTATTCTCGACAGGCCGACGCGTTCAGCGCCACCCGTCGCTCTCCCTGGAAAGGTTGGCGGCGTCTGGTACGCCTCGCCGAACGGCAATTCGAGACTGCCAAGGACACTTCCTTGCTGGATGTGGGTTGCGGTAATGGACGCTTTGGACGTTTCTTTGCCGAGCACTATTCCAAGCCCTTCTCGTACTTCGGTGTCGACGCCAGCCCCCGGGCCCTCGAGCATGCCCACAGCGGGCTTTCCGGGGCCGGCTCTATCACTCTCGCCCAGCACGATGTAGTGGCGGAAAAAGCTGAAGAGATACTTCCTCGCGAAGCCCACCACTCGTTTTCCCTGGTCGTCGCTTTCGGCCTCCTCCACCACATTCCGGGTCGCGACCGAAGGCGAGCTTTGATGGCCGAGCTGGCACGACGAGTCGATCACCAGGGTATCCTGGCGATCTCGATTTGGCAATTTGCCCGGTTCGAGCGGTTCAGGAAGAAAGTGATCCCGTGGGAGGATTTCGCGAGGCGAACCGGCATCAGGGTGGAGCCTTCAGAGCTGGAGCCCGGCGACACCATCCTCTCCTGGGGCGCCGGCCGAGCGGCTTACCGCTACTGTCACTTCATGAGCGCGGAAGAGGCTTCACAACTGGTTGATTCATTGCCTTTGGATCTGCTCGAAACTTTCACCGCCGACGGGGCCACAAACAACCTCAATCAGTACTACTTGATGAGGAAGCGGCTTCCGACGTCGTAAGGAGCTGACTTTCTCTTCTTGGCCCCAGGACTGCATTCCGAGTATACTTCACCCCGCCTTCGGCCCTCTTGGCAAGGGCTTTCAAGAACAAAAAGGAGTAGATAGGTGGCGACTCGAGGATCCTGGAGCTCTAAAACGGGCTTCATTCTGGCGGGCGCCGGTTCGGCGGTCGGGCTGGGCGCCATATGGCGCTTCCCTTACGTTACCGGTGCCAACGGCGGAGCTGTTTTCGTCATCGCCTTTTTGCTCTGTTGCTTCTTCATCGGCTATCCGGTCATGGTGGCCGAGCTGACTCTGGGTCGAAATACCGAAAAAAACCCGGTCGGCATGTTCAACAAACTGTCGGGCGGCAAGTTGAGATGGAAGCTGGTCGGCGCGCTCATGCTCTTGAGCGGGTTCACCATCTTCGCCTGGTACAGCGTCATCGCCGGCTGGGTCGTCGGCTACCTCTACAAAACGGTGACGGGGCAGTTTCATAACGTGCAGAACCTGGATACCAATCAGGTGTTCGCCGAGTTCGTCAGCAACCCCCTAACCGTGACCTTTCTCCACGCTCTGGTCATCTTCATGACCTCCTTCGTCGTCTACCGCGGAGTCAAAGGAGGTATCGAGCTGCTATCCAAGTGGCTGATGCCGCTGCTTTTCGTTCTCTTGATTCTGCTGGCGATCCGCTCCGTCACCCTACCCGGCGCCACCGAGGGTTTACGGTTCTACTTGATGCCCGATTTCTCCAAGCTCAACGGCCAGATGATCCTCGCCGCCATGGGACAGGCGCTTTTCTCCTTGAGCCTGGGTATGGGCACCATGATCACCTATGGAAGCTACCTTTCGAAACGAGAGAACATTCCTGCATCAGCTTTTTGGATCACTTTCTTCGAGATTATCGTCTGTCTCACCGCCGGATTCGTCATCATGCCTGCCGTCTCTGCCATGGGAAAGGACTTCGCATCCGGACCCGAGTTGATATTTGTTGTGCTGCCTTCGGTCTTTGGTGAAATGCCCGGAGGCTATCTGTTCGGAGTGGGATTTTTCATCTTGATCATCATTGCCGCTTTGACCTCCACGGTATCCATCCTCGAAGTTCCGGCGGCTTACTTCGTCGACGAGAAGGCCTGGTCGCGCAAAAAAGCGGTGACCGTCGTTGCGGTCGTCGCTTATGTGATCGGAACCCCGGCCGCCATGGCCTCTGGGGCCAGTGAGTTCTGGACAAACTTACCCGGCCTCGGCACCGACTTCTTCACCATCATGAGCACCGCTTTCGGGGATGTGTCGCTTTCAATCGGAGCGTTCTTCGTCGCTATCTTCGCCGGATGGCACTGGGGTATCGGCAGGGCGAACGCCGAGATCGAGTCGAACGGCAACTCGTTTGCAATTAAAAAGCTGTGGGGCTTCCTCATTCGATATGTGGCTCCGATTACCATTTTCATCGTCTTCGCCCACGTGATCTGGACTCAGGTTTTACGCTAGAACTGACCACCGACTTCAAACGGCAAGAGCATGGGGTCCGCAACCCGACCCTCGTTGGCGGAAATAGAGCAAGCCGCCGCCTGCATTCAGGAAGTCGTTTTACACACCCCCCTCATACCTCTACATTCCTACGAAGGCGGGTCTGACATCGTCCTCAAACCCGAGGTCCACCAGGCGGTGACTTCTTTCAAGCTGCGGGGGATCTTTCATGCCGTCTCCTCGCTCTCCGACGAGCAGCGCCGACGTGGGGTGAGCACGGTGAGCGCCGGCAACACCGCTCAAGCCCTCGCCTGGACGGCGCGCTATTTCGGAATCCCCGCCCGCAGCCTCATGCTGGAAACCGCCCCCCGGGCCAAGATCGAAGCGGTTCGTTTCTACGGCGCCACCCCGGTACTCGTTCCGGTGGACGAGGCGTTTCGTTATCTACGCGAGCACGGCTGGGAGCAAGAGCCTTATGCGTTCATTCATCCCTGGACCGATCGGGCGGTGATGACCGGCCACGGCAGCATCGGCCTGGAGATCCTGGCCGATTGGCCGGAGGTGGAATCCGTTTTCATTCCGGTTGGGGGAGGCGGCCTCATCGCCGGAGTCGGAGCGGCACTCAAAGCCCTCGCGCCTTCGGTGCGAGTTTTCGCAGTGGAGCCCGAAGGCTGCCCTTCACTCGCCGCCAGCTTTCGGGCGGGAAAACCGACCTCGGTCGACTGCCACACATTCTGTGACGGGGTGGCGGTGCCCTACATCACCGAGGAGATGTATCCTCTTTTGCGACAAATAGTTGACGAGGTGGTGCTAGTTCCAGAAAGAGCGGTCCAGGCCGCCATCAAACGGCTGGCACTTCGTGACAAGCTCGTCGTGGAAGGGGCCGGCGCCTTGTCGCTGGCCGCAGTGCTGGCGGTGCCGGCGAGACGGCGGGGACGGTCGGTTTGCCTTTTGACCGGCGGCAGCATCGACGCCGAGCTGCTCTCATCCATACTGAGCGACCCCGAGCTCGACGACTACGACTTCGAGAAGCGCTGAGGGGACAGGCACCTAAATAAAAGGTACCTGTCCCCTTTTCCTAAGCTTACCGGATGAGAGGTGCAATCACCAGCGAGACCACCGACATCAACTTGATGAGAATGTTGAGGCTGGGTCCGGAGGTATCCTTGAACGGATCGCCAACCGTGTCGCCGACGACCGCCGCTTTGTGGGTGTCGCTGCCTTTTCCACCGAGAGCGCCCGCTTCGATGTACTTTTTGGCGTTATCCCAGGCACCTCCGGCATTGGCCATGAAGATCGCCATCAGCACGCCGGTGATGATGGTACCGGTGAGAACACCGGCCAAGAAGTTCTTGTCTATGAATCCAGCTACGACGGGAATCAAAACCGCCATCAAACCAGGGATGATCATCCGCTTGAGCGCCGCGGCGGTAGCAATGTCGACACAGCGTGCATAGTCCGCCTTGACGCCCTCTTTTCCGTCCAGCAATCCGTCAATCTCCCGGAACTGACGACGCACCTCCTCGATCATCTCGAAAGCGGCTTGACCGACCGCTTCCATGGCAATCGAAGAAAACAGGAACGGTACCATACCGCCGATGAGAAGGCCTGCCAAAATCATCGGGTTGAAGATCGAGACCTCGTCGGCCTGCAGGTTCGCCTGATAACGGAAAGCAGCCATCAAAGCCATAGCGGCCAGTGCCGCCGAGCCGATAGCAAAGCCCTTGCCGACGGCGGCGGTGGTGTTGCCCACCGCATCCAGCTTGTCGGTGCGCTGGCGCACCTCCGGTGGAAGCTCGGCCATCTCCGCGATGCCTCCAGAGTTGTCGGCAATCGGTCCGTAGGCGTCGACGGCAAGCTGGATTCCCACTGTGGCCAGCATGCCGAGACCGGCAAGCGCAATTCCGTAAAGCCCGGCGAGCTGGTAGGTGACTACGATGGCTCCCGCCAGCAGTAGAAGCGGCAAAGCTGTGGAACGCATCCCCAGGGCCAGACCGGCGATGATGTTGGTGGCGGCACCGGTCTGTGAGGCGGCGGCAATAGCTCGAGCCGGCTTTTTCGACTCAGACGTGTAGTACTCGGTAATGAAACCGATGGCGATGCCCAAGGCCAGTCCGACGATCATCGAGCCGTAGAGCTGGGCCCAAGCCTCCGGGCAGAGCCACCGAATGACGGGTACGGCGACGATGAGCATCACCACCGCGGCCCCGAGGGTGCCGACGTTCAAGGCGGTTTGGGGATTGCCACCTTCCTTGGTTCTCACCACGAACATGCCCGCAATAGAACAGGGAATTCCAACCGCGGCAATGACCAGCGGGAGGGCGACGTAGTTGAGCGGCGACGCCACATCGCCGCCCAGGGCGGCGGCAAACGGCAGGCCCAGGACCATTCCTCCGATGATGGCTCCCACGTAGGACTCGAAGAGATCGGCCCCCATTCCGCAAACGTCACCGACGTTATCTCCAACCAGGTCGGCAATCACTGCCGGGTTGCGGGGGTCGTCCTCGGGAATTCCCGCTTCGACTTTGCCGACGAGGTCGGCGCCCACATCAGCGGATTTCGTGTAGATACCGCCGCCGACGCGAGCGAAAAGCGCGATGGAAGACGCTCCAAGGCTGAATCCGGAAAGGACCTGAAGAACTTGATTCTGCATGACGTCCAGTTCGGTGCCGAAGAGGTTGGTGTAGACGAGAAAGAGTGTCGAGAGCCCGATAACTCCCAAGCCGACGACCGACATGCCCATGACCGAGCCGCCGGAAAAAGCGACGTTCAACGCCGCGTTGATGGACGTACGTGCGGCACTCGCGGTTCGAACATTGGCCAGAGTGGCGACACGCATCCCGAAGACCCCCGCCAAGCCCGAGCAGATCGCGCCTACCAGGAAGGAGATTCCCACCAGTTGCGTTCCGTTCGAGTAATTCGAAACGAAGAGCGCGATGGCAACCGCCGCCGCAAAAATGGCAAGGACGGAATATTCTCTTTTTAGAAATGCAGTGGCTCCTACTCGAATGAAGGAAGCGATTTCCACCATCCGCTCGGTGCCGGTGTCTTGACGCGCGACGTACCTTGCCTTGTACCAGGCAAACAAGAGAGCCGCGACGCCAAAAACCCATAACCAGTTAACGACGCTGTGCACGCTCCACCTCCTTTTCTTCCTCCGCCCCCAACGGAGCTTCGGAAGCCCCACGCCGTCCGTTTAAGCGCTGGCGGGGACAACGCAAGCTTTTCCCAAGTTGATGAGGCCCCTACGTTTTGAGGGACCCCGACGGCACCTCGAGTGCCGGCGAGATTCTACAGGAAACGACCCTGGCACCCAAATCCGAGATGGTGGTCCCGACATCGGCTCGATATTTTTGAATTCGACCCGACTGAAGCATAGAATAGCATTGGCTTCTCGCGGTATAAAACTGAGGTAGTACTTGAAGGAGGTCGAGAGGTGACGAAACGCTTTATTCTCGTCGTAGCGCTCTCATTGATTACAACCGTCGTCAGCGCTCAAGGTCTGGAATATCCCGTCGATGTGGCCCTCGACGCGAAGGGCGTCGTCTTTGTCGCAGACCACCAGGCCCACGCCCTCCTCAAGTTGGAGGGCGGCAGCTTCAAAGTTGTGGCGAAGGGTGAGGGACTTCCGAGAACGCCGCTCTTCGGCATTCGGCATATTGCTCTGGACAGGCAAGGGCGGTGGGTGGTAAGCGATCCGGCCACCATGAAGCTCTACCGGATCGACGGGGCCGGGACCATCACTCAGGTGCCCGACGACGATCACTTCGTCACCCCTTGGGGCGTTGCCGTCGAGGCTTCCGGAGCGATACTGGCGGTCGATAGGGTAACCCACAGGCTCCGTCGCATCTCGCCGGACGGCAAGGTAACCGATGTGGCTGACGTGCAGGCGCCTAGGGCCATCTTCTTCGACAAGGAAGGGGGGATTCTCATTCTAACCGACACCAACCTGATGAAAGTCGGAGACGGTGGCAAAGTAGAGCCGCTCCTCGAGAGTCCACCTTTCGAGTTCCCCCACGACGCTCTGCTCCATCCTAACGGGAACATCTACGTGACCGACGGATACGCGCGAGCGATCTGGCAAATCTCCCCCCAGGGTCAGGTCACAACACTGGTGCAAGGCGATCCGCTAAAGAGCCCTCAGGGTTTGGCGGTAGATGGGCAAGGGAATCTCATCGTGGCGGACGCTCACGCCAAGGCGTTATTTCAAGTGAGTACAAAGGGAGAGATAAAGGTACTGGCCCAATAGATCGGGCACCTTCCAACTGCCGGGCTCGAGCGGGAAGATCTAGAGCCCCAATGCCTCAGCGGCTTTCTCGTAATCTTCTTGCCGCACATAGATGATGTAGCCGTAGCATTTCGTGCCCTGGGCGACACCGTAGCCGTAAACGTTGACCTGGGCCTTGTAGAGTGTTTTGTGAACCTCGACGAGAGAGCCCAGTTCGTCCTCTCCGTGAACGACGAAGGCGCCGTGCGGGCCGATGAGCTTCAAACCTGATTTTTTTGCGAAGCTCTGTAGCTTCGGAGAATCGTCGGGGAAAATGGTCAGCTGGGTATTGTCAGGGCCCAAGGGCATGGCGGCAAAAGCCAGCATGTTGATCCCCAGGCCGGCCATCTGCTCCAGCATCTGGTAGGCCTGACCGGGCTGGTCTCTGACAGTGACATAGAAATAATCGACACGGCGGACACTATTCGACATGTTATTTGCTCCTGGACTGCCCGACTTGAAAACCCCTTATCCCGCTGACGGAATCATCTCTGCTTGAACTCCGCCACCACCGCCGAGACGGTGGCTTTGGCGTCTCCGAACAACATCCGCGCGTTCTCTTTGAAAAACAGAGGATTGTCGACGCCCGCGAAACCGGAAGCCAAGGAACGCTTCAACACAAAGACCGTCTTGGAGTGGTCCACGTTGATGATGGGCATTCCGTAGATGGCGCAATTCTCGTCTTCACGCGCCGCCGGATTGACCACGTCGTTGGCGCCGATCACGATGCAAACGTCGATCGTCTCGATGATGGGATTGATGTCGTCCATCTCGACCAGTTGCTCGTAAGGCACGTCGGCTTCGGCCAACAAGACGTTCATGTGTCCCGGCATACGACCCGCCACCGGGTGGATGGCATACCTCACCTCGGCCCCGTTCTCCTCCAGGAGGTCGCCCAACTCGCGTACCACGTGCTGGGCCTGGGCCACCGCCATCCCATAACCGGGTACGAAGGCCACCGAGCTGGCCGCTTCCAGCACCAGATAGGCGTCTTCGGGCGAAATGGGCTTGGCCTCTCCTCCGACTGCAGCGCTTATCTTGCCGCCGGCGGTACCGAGCCCGCCGAAGAGCACGTTGGCCAGCGAGCGGTTCATCGCTTTGCACATGATGTTGGTGAGGATCAAACCGCTGGCTCCCACCAGAGAGCCCGAAACGATCAATACGTTGTTCGAGATGACGAAGCCGGAGGCACAAGCCGCCAGACCGGAATAGCTGTTCAACAAGCAGATGGCCACCGGCATATCGGCTCCGCCGATGGGGATGGTCATCAATATGCCGAGAAGCAACGCCAGCACCATAGCGGCGATGAATATGGGATAGGCATCGGTCGGATTCGCAACAAAAAGGACGCCGCAGAGGATCACCGCCGCCAGAGCCGCGCCACCAATGATGTTCTGTCCTTTGAATAACGTTGGCTTTCCGGAAATAACTTTTTCCGCCAGCTTCGCGTAAGCGATAAGGCTGCCCGAGAAAGTTGCGCCACCGATCAGCAGCGTGGCGTAAATGGCCACCGCCAGATACCAGATGGGGGGCTCACCGGAACTCAGGCTCTCGCCCGCCCAGCCACCGACCTGCCGTTCATATTCGGCCCAGCCCACCAGCAGGCTCGCGATACCGCCGAAACCGTTGAACAGCGCCACGAACTCCGGCATCGAGGTCATCGGAACGCGCACGGCGGCGATCGATCCGATGAGGCCGCCCACCACCACCCCGGCGAGGATGTACTGGAACTCCATCCCCTGCACCGCGAGGGTCGCCACAACCGCGATCAACATTCCGATAGCAGAGACCCTGTTGCCCTTGCGGGCGGTCTTTTGGGAGCTCAACATCTTCAAACCGTAGATGAAGAGTACCGAGGCTAGGATATAGCTGAAGTTTATGATTGACTCGCGCATGTCAGGATTTACCCTTTTCTTTTCCCTTGAAACATGGCCAACATACGGTCGGTGACCAGGTAGCCGCCAACCACGTTGATGGTTGCAAACCCGACCGCCGCCATGCCGAGATAGGTGCTCAGCATCTCGTTTTGTACCGAGCCCGCCGCAAGCAACGCGCCGACGACAGTGATGCCCGATATGGCGTTGGAGCCGGACATCAATGGCGTGTGTAACTGGGAGGGCACCTTCGCAATCAACTCGAATCCCAGAAAAATCGCCAGGACGAAAACGAAGAATAGTAAGACCAACATAGTCAGGTACCTCTAGGCTTGACGCAATTTCTTGATCATTTCGTTTCGAACCTCGCCATCATGAGTAATGACACAACCTTGGATGATTTCATCATCCCAATCGAGCTTGAGGCTTTTGGTTTCTTCATCCCAGAATGTCTCGATGAAGGCACCCATGTTTGCCGAGTACATTTGGCTAGCATCGATGGCAACGTGACCCGGCAAATTGGCGAGACCGACGATAAGCACTCCGTGGTGCTCGACCTCCTTGTCCACTTCCGAGCCCTCGACATTGCCGCCCGTTTCCACGGCCAGGTCTACGATCACACTGCCGGGTTTCATTTTTTCGACCATCTCTTTGGTCACGATCAGGGGCGCTTTCCTGCCGAAGAGTTGGGCGGTGGTGATGACGATGTCCGACAGGGCACAAACCTTGGCCATGGCCTCCCGCTGCTTGGCTTGCTGCTCCGGTGTCAGCTCCTTGGCGTAACCGTCCTTCGTCTGGCCGGTCTCGCCCAAGTCCACCTTGACGAACTTGGCGCCCAACGACTTGACCTGCTCTTCAACTACCGGGCGGGTATCGAAAGCATCGACACGCGCACCTAGCCGCTTGGCGGTCGCTATCGCCTGGAGACCCGCCACCCCGACGCCGATGATGAAAACCCGGGCCGGAGCTATCGTTCCCGCAGGTGTCATCATCATCGGCAAGGTACGGTCCATACGCTCGGCGCCGAGAACCACCGCCACGTAGCCTGCAAGGTTAGCCTGAGAGCTCAAGGCATCCATCTTCTGGGCCAATGTCGTTCGCGGGATCATCTCCATGCTGATGCTGGTGGTTCCGCACTTCAGCATTTCGTCGATCAGAGCGGATTCGTTGAAGGGATCGAGAAAACTCACTTGAATACAACCCTTTTTGAGGATCGCCAGCTCTTCGAGGGGAGGCTTGCGCAGCCGTACCACGACGTCCGCCGAGCCCAACAAGCCGGTCCTGTCGCTGCTTACGGTTGCACCCGCCTTCTCATAGGCCTCGTCGGTGTACCTACAGGTCAATCCCATTCCGCTCTCAACCGTGATAGGTACTCCCTTTCCAACGAGCTTGGCGACCGTCTCGGGGATCAACGGCACCCGCTTTTCACCAGGATCTGCTTCTTTGGGCACAAAAACATTCATAGGGGCCCCCTTGCGCCGATATGACTCACTAGAATCTCACAGGTCACGAACTCTCCAGATAGGCAGGATCGCGGCAACGGCTACCCGTTCCCTCTTCTCGAGCCGCGGCGGAGATAATAACATGGCATGCAATGTCATTCGATGGAAAAATGTGCGGTGGCGGATTCGGATCCAGACAGGAGGCGAAACGGCCTTGTTAAGCCTCTTCACCCGCCCTTCCGGTCTTGGGCGTGCCATCCCAGTCCTGTGCCGTACTTTTGATGAGCTGATAAACCTCGTCTTCGAGCGTTTCGTACGGATCGGTGAGGCCAAGCTCCGCGTACCGGTTCAGGTGATCGCACAGCCGTGCATAAAGAGCATCGGCAAAGGGCCGCAATGCGCCCTTGGTGTCGGCTTCGACCAGACGAGCCAAGTGGATGCTGGCTCGGGTGTCTCCTCGGGCTATGCAGTCGAACAAGGCCTCGACTTCTTTGTGGAGATCTATCGAGGTGTCGTCCGAGCCCGCGTTCGATGCTTTCCCTTCTGCAGCCATCCTCCGCTCTCTCCTTCCGACCTTCGGTAAGCCGACATCATTCTAGATCATTTTCGGTGCCCTGCGACAAATTTCATAATGGCATTCGACTCTACGCCAACTAATTGACAGTCCGTTCGATAACGTATAGCTTGACGCTGCTCGGGGGTCGCCATGCTCGAAAACGCCATCAATGCCGCCAACAACGTCATCTGGGGCTACCTTCTCATTTACCTGCTCCTGGGCGCCGGCTTTTACTTCACCCTCCGCTCCCGATTCATCCAGTTCCGCCATCTGGGCCACGTATTCACCGTCATGCGGCGGAGCCTTACGACCGAGCACGGCGGCATCTCATCGTTCGGTGCATTCGCCACCGGTCTGGCCGCCCGTGTGGGTACGGGCAATATCGCCGGGGTCGCCATCGCCTTGACGCTCGGCGGCCCGGGAGCCATCTTCTGGATGTGGATTGTCTCGATTGTGGGCATGGCGACGAGCTTCGTCGAGAACACGCTGGCCCAGATCTACAAAGTAAAGGGTGAGAAAGGTGCTTTCCGGGGTGGTCCCGCCTATTTCATGGACCGGGGACTGGGGCAGCGCTGGATGGCGTTGGTGTTTTCCGTCTTGTTGACGGTGATTTTTGGTGGTGTGTTCATCGCGGTGCAGGCCAACTCGATGACCGCGGCGCTCGAGTCCGCGTTCGACTTCAACAAGCTGGGGTGCGGCGTTGCGATCGCGATTCTGACGGCGGCGGTCATCTTCGGCGGCATCCGGCGCATCGCGCATTTCGCCGAGGCGGCCGTACCCCTGATGGCCATCGCTTACTTGGCGGTGGCGGTCTTCGTTGTGGTCCAGAACATCACGCAGTTACCGGACATACTGCGGCTCATCTTCCAGAGCGCCTTCGGCATCGCACCGGCGGCGGGCGGTGGAGTTGGGTATGCGGTGTCTCAAGCGCTTCAACAGGGTGTGCGCCGGGGCCTGTTCTCCAACGAGGCAGGCATGGGAAGCTCACCCAACGCCGCGGCAACCGCGGAAGTCAAGCACCCCGCGGCCCAGGGATTCGTTCAGATGCTCGGTGTCTTCAGCGACACGATCATCATCTGCACCTGCACGGCCTCGATCATACTTCTTGCCGGGATAGTCGATCCCGCAAACGAGCTGACCGGTGTCCAGCTCACCCAGGCGGCGCTCAGCAGCCAGGTCGGTGCTTGGGGTGGCGTCTTTATCGCTGTAGTGCTGCAGTTTTTCGCCTTTACGACGATCGTGGCCAACTACTACTTCGGCGAGACGGGTATTCTGTATCTCTACGCCAACCGGTCCATTCTTCCTCTCTTCCGGATCGTCGTGCTGGGCTTCGTCATCATGGGAGCACTCGCCGAGCTGCCGATTGTCTGGAGCGCGGCCGACATGTTGATGGGCCTGATGTCGCTCCTCAACCTGGTGGCGATTCTCCTGCTTTCGCCCATTGCCTTCAAGGTGATGAAGGACTACGTCGATCAGTTGAAGCGCCACAAAGAGCCGACTTTCGATAAGAGTAAGTTCCCCGAGCTGGAAGGACATCTAGATCCCGACGTGTGGTAAGCGGCGTCCGGCTCGGTAGCGCATCGGACTGACATAGGTTATCCTCTTTCCTAAAGAAACAGCTTAACAGCCCCTTTCTTTGCGGAGATGCTCCCGTGTTGGTCGTGTACATCTGCACGATTTTCGTCGGCGCCGGACTGGTCTTCCTGATACAGCCGATGGTGGCGAAGATGGTCCTACCTTTGCTCGGCGGCAGCCCGGCGGTATGGACGACCTGCATGGTGTTCTATCAAGCGGTGTTGCTGGGAGGGTACCTCTACGCCCACGGACTCACCCGGTTTCAACGACTCCGGACCCAATGGATCATTCATATGGCGGTTCTGGCGGCGCCGTTGTTGGTTCTGCCGGTCCGGTTACGTGATGGCTGGAGCCAGCCGTTCGACGGCTCTCCGGTAGGATGGCTGCTTTTGATACTGGTATATAGGCGCGCATTATTAAAAGGACATATTAGTGATTCTATGATAAGTTATGGCAGATTCTAAGGAGGTCTGCCATGCGTGCCCGGGTAATTCGATTGCATCATCTGACGGCGAAAAA
>SDBT01011855.1_pt1 | contig 14006 bp, 13 predicted proteins | sample 2277101 | NCBI WGS metagenome assembly SDBT01 (sample SAMN10404973, study PRJNA504765) | marine sediment metagenome | isolation source: marine sediment core GS10_PC15, 103 cmbsf | place: Arctic Ocean: Southern Knipovich Ridge | collected 2010 | reverse complement strand
GATTATCTTCGCCAATCTTCCCACACTATCTATCTCAATCATCCCCTGTGCCGTCCTCTCCAGATGCTCCTCTGCCCTCAATGCTCTCTCTCGCTGCTTCCCCTCAATCTTGTGAATCAAAAAGAGCGCCGCAAAAGGACCCACCAGAGCCAGCCCCGCAAAAAGCCCCAAAGGAGGAACCCACCAAAACCTCTCCATCGCTCCCACAAGCCAGGGCCTCGCCACCGAAGCCACCAAAGCCGGAACCCCGATAATAAAAGCATAAGTCCCCGCCAGCACCCCACCCCTGGTCATCACCACCGCAATATCCATCAACCGATATGTGACAATGGCATGGGTCGTTATGGAGGCAAAGACAAGGATGAAAATGAAACCAACAGGATAAAGTTCTATTCCGTAATTGACAGTATAGTCAGATGCCGCAGGGATATAGGTAATAAGGGCTAATAGCATATACTTTATCTGATTATACCTGAGAGGAGACGACTTTTGTATTTTCAAATGAGACACTAAAAGAACAAGCGCTCGAATCGCTAGAATAGAAAGTTGCGCTAAATGGAGAGGGTGCAAAAAACCAGCTCTTGGATAGTATCCCCAGTAGTATTTATAGAAACCATTAACAAAATAATTGGTAGTCCAGAGTAGTAAGACAAAAATAAGACCTAAACCGTAAGATAGAAAAACCAACCATTTGTCCCTCTTAGCCTTTAAGAAGGATACAAAGAAATGGAAAAACACAATGGGAATAAATATTATCCCTGTATACCCGATTTTTACTATATAAACAGCAAGACTTTCGCTTGCTGTATTAAATAATATAAACCATGAAAATTGCCACCAAAAGGTGGCCAGACACAAGAGGGCAAAAGTAAAATTAACGAGCGATTTTCTGTTTTTTAAAAAGCAGAAGCCTCCTATCAACAAAAACAAGATACTGCTAATCAATGGTGGTAATGAATATGGGTTCATTACTTCTCTGCCCCTTGTGTTGTGTCTTCTTTAACCAAAAAATACATTGCGTTCTTTCTTATCTCTTCAGGAATAGGAATGAGTTTACCGGTAGCGTCGGCAAAAGCTAACTTTTGTCTGCCCTTTGCAATAAGATGATTTGTTTTTTTACTGGTGTAGGTGAAAATTAGGTCTAAGCTTGCTTTTTTAATGTTACTCGTTTTTACATCTATAAGTATCTCGTCGTATAAAAAAGTCTCTTGTATAAAGTGTAGGTAAGCCTCTACGGTTATCATTTTGACTCCCGACTGTAAGATAGCAACAAGACCAGGAACATTAGTCCTAACAAATTCTTCTCGCGCCATACCTTGCCAATCGAAATATCTAGAAAAATAGGTGTTCCCCTCTGCATTTGTGTCGATTAAGTAAACGGTTTTCTCAAATATGAAAACTTTTCTTTCCATTTATGACCTCCTGTAGAGAAAATAATCTATTTTTTTTCATTTCTATTTCTATACGCTACCTGTTGTTCCTTAAGCCATTTCTTAATCTCTTTCTCCTCAAACCTCCAGTGTCTACCAACCTTAGATGCAGGTATACGTCCAGTTTGAGCTAAATAGTAGACTGTAGGTTTAGGAATTTTTAAATATGCGGAAAGTTCATCTACTGTGAGCAATTTGGAAGGCATAATAACCTCTGTGGAAGTTACCAGTAGTTACCAGTTAGTAACGATAATTATAAATATATATAAACTCCCTGTCAAGAAAATTCTTCAAAAACCCTGAAAAAACACCTTTTTATGAGCTGATTTTCGAAGTCCAGGAGAGGTCAATTTTTAGGGAAAACTAATTTGGATTTTTGATGAGGTTGCCTGATAGGCAAAATTGGAAGGTGCTCTCTAAAGATAATATAAATCTTGTGGAAGCAACTAACTCACTGCCATAAGGCAGCGAAAATCGACCTAAAGATCCACTGGCGGCGAGAAAAATATAGTTATTGAAAATCTAATACTTCTAGTACTACTTCGGGGGTCCCGCGGCCGCTTTCTAATCCTTCGTATCGAACCCATCTATGGGATTCGTCTGCAGTATACCAGAAATATGTCTTGGGGATAAATGCTTTTAAAAAACTTGGTATTTGAAAAATGATTTCCACCTTATAACATTCAATTTCTTTTCCAGCAACAACAATCTTCTCTTTCCCCAAGCATTTTGCCGTTACTTTATATAATTTCGGCTCATCTGTACATAAGGAAAACTTAGTCTTGTATCCCTTGGCAAGATTAGCGCCTCTTAATACAAAAGCTATATTCTCCGGACCTATTACCGTTGAACCTGGTTCAAAGGAGTCACTGGAAACTTTACCTGAAATTAAATCTTTACGTTCAAATTCTACAGTGCCTTGCACGACGTCAAACTTTTTCGAGATTATCTCAATAGTTTCGCCTTCTATGTTTTCTGTTTCTTTCCTGAAATGGATCGTTTGGAGAGAATCGGTATATTCTAAAAATATTTCCGTAGACCATTTTATCTTTTCTTTCCGGTTACCATAAACTCCATATCCATGCTTCTTCGTTTCCAGAATTATTTTGCCATCCTTCTGAACTTTTTCCATGCTCCAGTCTACACGCCACAGCTCAGCCTCTGAATTTTTCTTGAGACAATGATAACTTCCCTCTGCATAATCAGAGGTCACAGGCATTTCAAAACCATATCCCGATGAGGCCACTATCACCATTATTAAAAAAGAGATTAGCCCCGCTTTTCTACCTTCTAATAGAGTCACTAAAACTCTGTAAATTTGGCGCATCTGCCACCCTCCTCAGAAAGAGTTTTCTCCAACGAGCTTAAATCTTTTACATTTAGTCTTTTCAGTCCTTTATTTATCCTTCTCACTAATCCAGAAAATAGCGCCCCACCAATGTGGGAAGTTACCAGTTGGTAACGATAATTATAAATATCTATAAACTCCCTGTCAAGAAAATTCTTCAAAAGCGGTTGTTTCTAAAGGGAATATTTCAATTGTCTATTTATAACAACGAAGAGGATTACCTTGTGTGAGCACTTCCAGTATGCATTTATTACAAGAGGTACAGGTAACAGGATTAGGTTTCCCTTGTTCGATTAGCCTGATCAGGTTAGGTTGACGGATGAATGGCCGAGACATAGAGACAAAATCAGCATCACCATTTTCGATTATCTGTTCCATCTTTTTGACATCGCGAATACCTCCCACAACAATGACCGGTATATTTACTGCATGTTTAATTCTTCTCGCTTCTGGCAGAAAATAGTTCTCCTCAAATTTGGCTTTTTCTCTTATTGATTTAGCTTTCAAGCGAATGAGAGTTTTTTCCAGCACATTTCTGCCTCGAAGGACAATATCGACAGGGAAATCGCCTCTTGTTATCACTAACCCTCCCGTAGCCATATCTTGGACACCACCACTTACCTCAATCGCTGCTACCCCAAGTTTACTTAATCTTTTGCAGATTTTTACCGAATCTTCAATAGTCAACCCATTGATAAACATATCTTTAGAATTTACTTTTACTAATATAGGATACTCTGGTCCTACTTTCTCACGGGCAAAGTTATACACTTCTATCAAGAATCGCATGCGATATTCGAGAGGCCCGCCCCATCTATCTCTACGACGATTTGTATGCCTGGATAAAAACTGATGGATTAAATAACCATGTGCACAGTGAAACTGCACTCCATCAAATCCAGCTTCTTTCACTCTCCAGGCAGCTAAGCCAAACGCTTCAATAACCTTTTTTATATCCATTTCTGTCATCTCTTGGGGTTTAGAAAAGACAGGTATCATAGTTCTCACTGATGATGGGGCTATCTGTTTTTCTCCTGAAATTTTTGGATTGGCATGTCTTCCTAAATGATTAATCTGAGCAACAATCTTTGCCCCATGCTTGTGTACTTCATCTGTAAGTTTTTTAAGCCCTTCAATTACTTCATCATTATCAATCATAATAGCTCGGGGCAATGCCTTACCATTCTGTTGAATAATGAAATTCCCAGTTATTATTAATCCTATCCCTTTTTTAGCAAGGTTAGTGTAAAGATTCAAGTATCGCTCGCTAACTTTGCCTTCTTCAGTAGCAAGACATCCAGCAGTTGCTGAGCGCACAAACCGATTTTTAACTTCGATATTTCCTATTTTTGCCGGTGTAAATAATATTGACATAATTTGTTACCTAATGCTGTAAAATTTTGTTTTAACTTCTTTTTGAAACTGGATAATTTTTCTTCAATTATGGAAGTCAATTTCAGCTCTCTTTGTATGGAGATAACTCTATTATATACATCACCAGATATATTGACTCCTCTGCTTTTGACAGAGCCTCTTTTACGGCAGGAAAGTATTTAGCCCCGCTAATATCCGTTACATCAGCCTCATAGCAAAAAGCCCTTGTAGTTACTCCTAACACTACAAAGGCGATTATGAAAATTGCTAAATATCTCTTTACTTTAATCACTTATTCTCTCATCACCTCTTCCGTCTATTATCTACTTACTTCTTCACCTTTTCTCCCCATTTCGCCCCTTCTGAAACCAGGGAATTCCACCCGAAGCCAAAACCGAAGGCAAGGCAGAATATCTTAATTGATGCCTCAACACCAACACCAGGTTGAGCAATGTTGAACTCTGGAAAGATTAACAATGTAGTAATTAAGCCTAAGATAAATGAGGCCAGGGCTGACAACCAGTATCCATTTTTGAATTCCTTAATCTTTCCCTGCTTTAGCTTTCTCAAATATGGCACTAAGGTCCTAGACAGGACACCTAATAAAATCCCTGAGAGTTTCAGGAAAAGCTCCATATTAATGCCTCCCTGCTTTATGATTTTTTTTCTTTTAAGTCATTCGCCCGTTTCAGTTCAGTAGCCAATTTCTCCCCTACTTTCACTACCTTATCAAGCATTTTCTTAAGAGTCTCCAATTGTTTTGGCTCAAGCATAATCTTCATCAAAAACCTCCTTGAATGTCACAAAAGTCTTGCGTTTGCGACCTTTGGTATTACGTCAAAGCAATTATGAATTATATAAAAAGAAAGCTATTTAATGCAAGATGAAAATATCAAAATCCTTGTATCCAAGTGTCCATTAATGCGTAGATTTCAGGACTGCCAAATTCTAAAATTTGCCCTTAATAGAATCAAGCTAATACCAAGGATTTCTATAAGGTTTTATGGACAAGGCTTTTAGAAATGTCTGTAAAATAAAAACTCCCAAATCCCTTCGAATTCTCATCCAGATTCAGAATTTTCGTATAGCTTTACTAATTCTATTCTTTTTCAAGACCATTCATATTTCTCGAGAGCTTTGACAATTTTTCTGGTTAGAAATTTAGGTAGGAATTTTAAAATTTTATTGATTTTTTTTATGCGGTTTGTTGGAAGTACTACCAACGTTGGGTCTTTATTAAGCATCTTCTGTTCATACCTTAAAAACCACCCCACTCTCCAAGGAATTTTTCCTCTCTTAAGTTCATCAATCTTCCAATTATCTTTCAAACCTGCCAGTCCATATTTTCTTCGTATAATAGTTATTGCTTTTTCGTTTGGGTCATCACTAAATCCAGGCCTAACTGAAATAACTTTCGGTGACTGATAACTCTGGATATGTCTGGAAATTAGCCCCTTAAAAGTTGCAAAATATGCCGGTGCTTTGTTAATTAGACCTAGAATTTCATCGTGACTATAGACTTTTGTGCCCGCTTTGGATAATCTTACTTCGTTTCCATAAAGTATATAATCTGAATGAAAAATTGCATTTCTCAATTCTCTATCAAAAGCATCCTGAAATGGAAAAACAGAATTGGACATATTGATTTTGCTTGCCATTCGAATAAGTGTATCTATTTTCTCTTTTGGACTTTGAGGTCTTAAATATTTGCCAGACTTCTGGGGTGGAAAGTTCTCCCGATGGAATGCTTTCCCATCAATTATCCTAATGAGATTTGCAGTAGTCTCATACGGTTCCGAGGCTTCAACAATATGACCATATAACCAAAGAAACAGATGCATAGTTGTTTTAAAATCTCTTATTTTCTTTTTTAATCTTGCCAAACAGTCAATGGCTTCTATGGTATTCTCCCAAGGGTCCCACCCCGCACTCTGTAAACCTCTAACCCTAAGAAGGGTGAAAATAAATTCAAATTCTGACTTGTTTTTTGCCTTTTCAAATAAAGGATCAAGGCAGTTTAAATATTTCTCAAGTGAATTCCAATATATAGGGGGAGGGTCTTTTGTTTTCACCCTTATTTCCCAAATCCCACTCTCATTTCTTATAATCCCCATAGTGCTCTCCATTTTTTACGAGTTTTTAAGGTGTAAGTTAAGATTAAAACCAATCCGCAAGTACTACCCGTCCACCAAAAATTGTAAGAAAAGAAGTTAAGACTATTTTATGCAGTTCAGACATTTTTTACCTCCTCCAAAATGCAAAAAGTCCACAGACATCATACCTGTGATTCTCGATAAAGTCAAGAAGAACACCATTATCCACTCCTGTAGGAATTTCTTGATAGCAACTCGCATTCTCAACCTTCAGTTTCCTTACACAAAGCGATTCGATTTTTTGACGAAAATAGTTTTAGCTTGATTAGATTGAGGATAAAGGAGGAAAGGCTATATTAACATTCAGTAAGTGGGTTGTCCTTTAATCTCCCAAAAAAACCTTAATATAAGATTGATTCTATAAACCCTGATTTTTTCAATTTTGTAGTCCTTGAATTTAGGCATTAAAGGACAGGTAACCGTTGATTTTTTCTTGCATTAGGCAGCTTTTATTTGTATAATTTTTAGCATGAAAACCAAGGGTCGACCGAGGTTGTCAAGATACCTTTGGTTTCCTTCGCTTCTCAATCTATCTTCCCCAAGAAAAGCTTTGCTACAGATTGCATAAACGAAGTATTTCGCAAAATATACCAATTTGGGAGCATAGACGAAGTATTTTTCTTATTCTAAGTTATCTGCCATTTTACTCAGCCGAAGTTTGAGAGGCATGAAGTATGAAATTAAAAGATTTTAAGCTGGCGTCGTTAGAGGAAATTGCTAAGGCAAAAGAATTTCCAAAAGGTGTTAGAGGTGGTAATGTTGGAGGGGGAATTTTGATTGGATCCCCAGGAGGGATAAATTCAACAATAATTTATAAAGTTATGCAGGATACATTCGGTCCTATTAATACAGATTATGTTGGTGAAAAATCTGCTTGGGAGTGGGTTCTTAAAACAGATAAGGGTTTGTTGTCTGTATATGACTACAAAGGTGGCTGGTCAATTGGTTACGTGGGAAGCAAGCCGGGACTGAGGGAAGAGTTAAGAGAATATGCTGATATTTTGAAAGACGTCATCTTAGAAGAAGCGAATAAAGTTAAAATATCAAAAAAAAAGATTAAAGAAAGTACGATAGGGGGAATAATTACGAATCCGTATGCATTGTTTAGTAGTACTTCTGATCAATTACTTGAAGAAGCTAAAAAAGTCATCTCTGAAATCAAGGAATATAAGATAAATAAAGATAATTTGTTAAATACAAAAGGATGGAATAGAAGCCTTGCTGTTGCAGCCTTATTTAGGGTGGCTTTCATAACAAGTTATCTTGGAATAGAGGGTTTCATTAATATTGTTTATACAATTTTTTTGAATAAAAGATATAAGAATGAAGTATTTGAAAGGAAACTACAAAACGAAATGATTATCACTAAGTTGCTAGAAATTGACAAATATTGTGGTGAGTTTAAGGATCCGGTGATTTCTATTGATGAAGAATTGTTTAAAGCATTCCAACATCTGACAAATATCAGGAATGACTTTGTACATGCGAATATTATTAAGGATATGAAATCTCATCTTGTCCAAGTTGGGCCCTATCAGTTATTGGCAGAAGAAAAATCAGAAAGAAAATATGGGATAAGCGCTCATCCCGGAAGAATAACGAATGTGGATGTTATCAGAACACAAAGACTTATTCAAAAAATTGTAATTAAAATTATAAACGCTTTAAATGAAAGAATTAGATGGAAGTTTGCGGTTGTTCATTCTTATTGGCGTCTTCCTTATTATTATAATGACAAGGGATTAGTGGACTTTCCTCTGACAGAAGATGATTATGTTCCTGATGAAGAAATTGAGAGAGTCCTAAGCTTAACTCCAGATTTAGATGATGAATACTACGATGTGGGGGAAGAAGAATATGTTCCGCCGGCCAGTAGAATTTATTAGTTTATTCGACTTTGTAAAACACATTCGCTCCGTAAAAATTGCTTAAAAGAAAATACTTTCTTGAAAAATTCAATTGTTTTTGCTATATTAATTATTAAAGATAAGCTATTAAGTATAAATATAGACTAACTGGGGATAATGTTATGAACAAAAAACTCTACTTTTTAAAAGGTTTCCTTGCGATAATCGTGATTATACTTCTGGCTGGAATAATATGCCTAATAGTTTCTCAAACATGGTTAAAAGATGTTCCATTCTGGGGCCATTTTCTTGAATCTATCGGAGAGGCAGGGATCATCGCAATAATATTAGTTGTTACCATCGAATCATTCACCCGCAAGAGGTTTTTAGAGGAAATTACCCGAACCCGAGCTCAAATAACGTCCGACGTCTTTCATGCAATTCTTGGTCAAACTGTTTCAGACAAAATATTAGCTGAAATTGTTGATAATGTTATAAAACAACCTTTTTTACGTAAAGAGCTTAACGTCCACTATACATTAAAGCCAACTGATAAAATGCCAAGGTCTGTCGAGGGAGAAATAACAGTTAAGTATCAAATAGAAAATATGACCGCATTAACTCAACAATACAGAATCTGCACTTTTATGGAAAAAGCCTTAGTTCCAGATCATGGAAAAAGTATTAGGTTTTCAAACCTAATCATTGAATCACCGACAGGGGCCAAGACCAAAGTTGCTATTACAGAAAAATCGGAAAATGATGCAGTGGTTTGGTTTGAGCACATTATTTCTATGGCGCCTAAAGAAAAAACTATAGTTACATATAAAATAGAATCACTTTTTTGGAAAACATACATGGCTAATTGGGTTACAATGTTTCCTACAGAAGGTTTTCTGTTCACCATAAATGTGCCTGAGAAGAACCTATGTATAGGAGCCGAGGCTATGCATCCTGCGCAAGACCGCTTTTCGACAGAAGTAGATAATGGATATAGCAAACAGTGGATTCTAAAAGGGGGGATTCTCCCGTATCAAGGCATTCAATTTTGGTGGTTTCCGAAGTAAAGGAAAGTTAGTAGGTCAACATAAAAATCTTTAAAAAAAACATTGACAAATCCTTCAATAACATTATAATTAGAATATGCCTTGAATTTACTATTGATTGCAAAAGAGGGGTATTAATATGTTTCCGGGATGTTGAAGTATACAAATTGAATTTTTGTGAGATAGAAAGATAATTTTTTGGAAAACTCACCCAAGGATTTATTGAAAAAATGATTCCCAAAGGTGAGTTTTTTATTTATTCTTCCTAACTTTAGAATTACCCTAAGAAAAAAGTTGAAGACAAAATGAAAATTGAAAGAAAATAACGACTACAAGGAAAGTTTTTCTCGCTAAGACAAGATTTTTTGTCATATTTCAAAATGTCTTCTTCCTCACCCTTTCGTCTATGCCAGTTACAAATGCAGGGTTTTATGCACAAGACTTTTGGAAATGCCCATTTCCTTTGCTATTTCTCTAATAGAATTACCATTCAGGACTAATTCTTTCATTTTATCGAGGTCTACCTCCAAAGGAGGTCTTCCAAGCCTTATTCCGTTTTCTTTGGCTCTTCTAATGCCAGCCAACACTCTTTCTCTGATTAAAGACCTTTCAAACTCGGCTATCGCTCCCATAATAGTAAATACCAACCTCCCATGATTCGTAGAAGTGTCAATACTGTCCTGATAAGAACAGAAATCAATGCCCAGACCTTCTAATTCTTCTAATGCGGTAACCAGGTGTTTTGTGGACCGAGCAAACCTATCAAACTTCCAGACAAGTAGAACATCAAATTTTCGCTTTCTTGCATCCTTCATTAACCTGTCTAACCCAGGCCTGCTTTCTTCTATTCCACTTACACCCCGGTCCACATACTCTTGATAAACTTCCCAGCCTCTAAGCTTCATATACTTCCTTAAATCCAAAAGTTGACTTTCCGGGCTCTGGTCTTTAGTGCTAACCCTTGCGTAAATAGCCACCCTTTTCATAATCTCTCTCCTCCTTTAGTAAATGAAAATTGACCACTCAAATACGAAAGTGTTTTCGCATTTATTAGCTTTTGCCATTCTCCGCCGCCTTCTTCCGCTTCGCCCTTTCCCAGGCTTCTTTCAATTCCTTCTCCGCTACCTCTAACTCCTTCAGCTCCTGGTTCAACTCTGATTCAGTCTTGACTTCTAACCGGTCTGTAGCTTCTCCAAGGAGCAATAATGCCTTATCTATCGCAGTCGCAAGTGAAATCATCAAACTTGAAGCGGCGGTCTTTCGTAATTTCTCATCAGTTATATGGCTTTTCATCCGAATTGCCAAATTCCAGAGTTCCTCAGCCATTTTCCTTTTTTTATCTGTCCTTAATTGGTCTAAGTTATCTATTTCATTCTTTATACTATTAACAGCAGTTTTACTTATATTAAGTTTCTTGCCTATATTTCTATCACTTAATCCTTCAATAGCTAATATTTTAACTTGCTCTCTAATATTATTAGGAATTCTTTTAGAGCCTTTAGTTTTCATTTTAAGTCCTCCTATTATTAAATAATATAATTAAGTTCTTTATTTCAAATTGATAAATGTATAATTTTCTCTTAATTTTATACTTTCCAAGTGGAATACCAAAACCACCAAAATTTTTAACCATTTTTTGACCACAAGTCCGCCAAAACCCCATAAATTCCGATAAATTCCCATAAAATAAAAAATCCCAAATCTCCTTTATTTTTCAAGCAGATTTGGGCTTTTCGTCTATCTTTTTACGACCCTTCTTTTTACCCCTTTTCGGTTTACGAAACCGTTGCTCTACCAAGGGCACATATGGAACAGAGCACAGGTGGACGACCACAAGGGTCGCCCCTACGCGACCAGAATTATTACGGGGACAAGCCCCTACACTACGCTAGTCCTGTCCTATTGGTCGGAGTGGGGATTTTTTGTGGATTCTTCTGTTAGAATACTGTATTGTTCCTGGGCATTGATGACGGGGGTGCGGGATATCTTCTCTCTTTCATGGTTTGAGGTGGGGATGTTGACTTCCAGTCCTTTCTCTTCTGCTTCTCGATAGGTTTCTTCTATTAGATTCTGAATCTGGCTATTATCGGGGTGCTTTTCGCTTATCTTTCCATAGAGGCTTAGGAGATTATTTGCTTCCTGGTTATTTGTCAGAGGCAGTCTGTGGCACTCTGTAAGTGCTTCATTTATTCTGTTTTGAATGAGTAGAGTTTCTATAAGTTGGTATCTGTATTCTGGTCTCTCTTCAGTTAACTCCCCATAAACTTCGGAAGCCTTGTCGAAAATTGAATTCTCAACATATATTGTGGCGAGTTTGGAGAGATTGTCTAAAGTTAACTCCCTTCCCATCTGCACTTCCTCAGCAAGGGTGAGAAACTCTTCCTTATTGCCAATTTCAAAATAGAGTTTCAGGAGCTTATCCTGATATTCCGGCCTTTTCTTATCGAGCCGGCTCAATTTCTCGTAGGCGCTGATGGCTCCTTCAGTGTCTTTTAGCTTCTCACAGAGTTCACCAAGAACGTTCAAATCATAGGGCTTTTCTCTAAGTGGGACCATTCGCCTGAAGATATTTACCATTCTATCTTCCTGGCCCAAATCGTGATATATTTGTGCTAATCTCTGTAGAATATCGTAATCGTCTCCTTCTAAGGAGGATTTCTTTTCGTACATCTCGGCTGCTTTTGTTAAATCTTTTGCATTCTGGTAAGAAAGCCCTGCCTCACCAAACATTTCAGCTTTCTCATAGGCTAAAGCAGAAGCGGAATCGAAAATCTCCCCTTCCTTATAGTGACTGGCAAGCATGTTTACTAAATCTCTGTTTTCCGGCAGATATCCAGAGACTCTCTGGTATGTAAGGAGCTCGGTGTATCTCTTTAGAATCTTGTTATGTCTCTTTTGATAAATTAAGACAAGGCCGAAGCTGAGAAAAAGTAAGGGGAGGAGAATTAGAAGAATTAACCAATTGGGGTAGCGCGGTCTGGCTTCTTCTATCTTTTCGGGGGGAGGGATTGGAGCAATTACCTCTTCAGGAGTAGGGGCTGGTGCAATTACCTTTTCAGGAGTAGGTGTTGGTTCAATTACTTCTTCGGGGATGGGAGTTGGTTTGATTGGGGGAACCTTTCTCGCTAATTCCATCCTTAAAGCCCTGGCTCTCTCTATGCCTTCTATGGCTTTGGGGTTCTCTGAGTCAATTGACAAAGCTTCCTGAAACTCAATTATGGCATCATCAAACTCTCCTTTATTAAGATAATCGTAAGCCCGGGATAAATGGACTTCTATGAGGGGAAGAAGTTGTTTGGGCTTTTTTGTTTCTAAGAAATAGACATATGAGTCCCAGGGGGCGACAGCGAGATACTCCCCATCTCTGGTTAGTGCTACTCCCCAAACGCAATTCCCAATCCCATATTTCCATAGGATTTCACCGCCTTGATTTAATAGATACACATTTCCTATTACCGAACCTAATGAGATATATTTACCATCTCCGCTTAAGGAAACTGCTTTGACTTCATCCTCTATTAATTTTTTCCATAGAAGTTTTCCGTCCTTGGTAAGAGAATAGAGCCAATTCTGGCTGGCTCCTATAATATTTTCTCCACTATCGCTGAGAGCTATGCTTTTAATCTCTTCATTGGTCTCATATTTGCTCACTAATCTTCCTTGACCATCCAAAAAGTAGATGTATCCTTTGCTCCCTACGGCAACGAATTGTCCGGATGTATCTATGGCGACTGTTTTGGGCCGACTTGCGAGTCTATATTTCCACAAAATCTCACCTTTATTATTAAGAAAATATAAGTAATTATCCCGGGTGGCACAAGCAATGAACTGTCCTTCCTCGCTCAGGCAGATATCTTCAATCCAGTCTTTCATCTTATATTTCCCAAGAAATTTCAAGTCCTTACCAAAGAGATAGAACAAATCTCTCGATTTGGCTACAAGATATAGACCATTCCCACTTAAGGAGATGGCTGTAATGTCATGCCCGATTATATATTTGTTCAATAGATTCCCTTTTCCATCAAAGAGATAGATAGAGCCATCCCTGGAACTTGCAGCAACTCTCTTGCCATCTTTGCTTATTGATACATTGTAGAGTATGTCGGGAGCCCTGTAATTCCAGGAAATATTGGGAGTGAATTCTGCTTTGGCGGGAAGAACTAATCCGAGGAGAAGTATGGTGATGAGGAGTGGTTTTGTCATTAAATCGTGATCCCCTTGACGCTCCGATAAATCGGAGCTACTCCTTTTCCAAACGCAGGCTGAAGCCTGCGACTACCATAACCGATAGTCCAGATTAGGGGTTTAGTTCTTTTTTGATGGCTTGGCTAATGTTTTTGGCTATTTTTTCTATCTTTTCTCTGTCTTTTCCTTCAACCATTACCCTGGCTACGGGCTCTGTGCCAGAGTAACGAACCAGTATGCGACCTTCTTTTCCCAGTGTGGATTCTGCCTCTTTAATCAGTTTAGAAGTCAGGGGGAGAGAAGTAAACGGCTTTCTCTTTTTAACTTCCACATTTATGAGCACCTGAGGAGCTCTCTCCATTATTCCTGCCAGTTCGGATAAGGGTTTCTTTTCCTCTCTTATTATAGAGAGAACTCTCAGGGCAGTAATCAATCCGTCTCCGGTTTTGCCATAATCGAGAAATATAATGTGGCCTGCCTGTTCGCCACCGAATACAGCTCCACTTTTTAGCATCTCTTCCAGAACATAGCGGTCTCCAACTTTGGTCTGGAGCACGCGGATTCCTATTCTCTCCATTGCCAGAAGAAGTCCTAAATTGGACATAGTTGTTACTACCAGGGTA
>SDBT01011854.1_pt1 | contig 14006 bp, 16 predicted proteins | sample 2277101 | NCBI WGS metagenome assembly SDBT01 (sample SAMN10404973, study PRJNA504765) | marine sediment metagenome | isolation source: marine sediment core GS10_PC15, 103 cmbsf | place: Arctic Ocean: Southern Knipovich Ridge | collected 2010 | reverse complement strand
GCGGTCGGCGAGCAAGCGGCACATTGGCTGCGTGCAGGGATCTGGATTGGTGCAGGTCCACTCCGCTGCCTCCGCGTCAGTCACCATCATATCAAGAATTCGCTTTCGTGCTTCAAAACCTCGTATACCGCTCCTGCCACCTTCTGCATCTCCCTATCGGCGCCGGCGCCACCACGTAGCTCTATGAACCACCTCCACGCCCGGGCATTGGCCGTAACCGCTATGTAGGTCTCTGTTGCGTTGGGCAGGACGGAACGGGCTGCTTCTCGAGCCCTCTTCCTTCTTTCAGTCTTGCTAAGTCCTGTATCCTCCAGATGGCGCATGTTGATCTGTACCTGATGGGTATATTTAGCTACTGCCTCAAACATATTCAGTTTCCACGTTTCCCGCCCTGTATTCCCTAATTCTTGTATCAGAGGGGGCATTACCACTGCGGTGTTCGCTTCGTCTACATATCGCTGGGAAAGCTGAGAATACGAGAAGCCGGCTCTGTGGCGCACCAACTCGTGGGTGAACGATCTAGAGACGCCGGCGATGATCAGCGTCCATACAGCGTGCTCGATTGTAGAGGTATGTTGCATCTTGAAGATGTTCTCGAAGAATTCCTTGGAGTCCCGCCCCTTCTCGAATGACAGGTAGCACAGCCGCGTGGACATCTCGCAGATGTTGTCGGCGTCGGTGCCATTCATCTCTTCTAGCTTTTTGTTGGATAGGCCGTTTCGCTCTAGGAAGATGCTGGCATTCCCATAGTCGAAGCTCGGCCGGCCGATCAGGTACACCTCGGGGTCATACTTGATCTTCATCTCGCACCTCTTTCTTGGGCCAGGGGGGGTTCGCGCTGCTAATGGTGTAGTTAGTACCTGATCCGGATTCGATAGTGGCGAATTACCCCCTAGCGCATCCTTGCGTAGGAGGTGGTCTTCCGTGGGAGCCCAGTCCTTGCAATGTCGAGAAGGTGACCTGCACCTTCAGGGGCATCCAGCCTTACCCACGAAAGACCCACCACGACTAGAAGATGAGGGCGGAACGATAACACCCTCACCGCATCCTTGCGACAATGCATTCTACCAGATCTTCCACCACGGTTTCTCTGTCTCCTCATCATCCCAGGTAGGATGCCAGTGAAGTTTGCTGAATCTGAGTCCCGGCATGATCTGGTACAGAGCACCCCCCTCCCACTTTAACTGTACCGAGAACGTGACTTCATAGTAGTTGCCATCGTGGGGAATGACGGTCTTTGCCCGCTTCGTGATCAGGTCTACCATCTCCTGCTCGTCAGAAAGCATCATTGCGGGCACTCCATTCTGAATCCCTTGTCCACGATGTCCTGGTGGGTGTAGGTGTCGTCTTCGTTCGCTATGAGGGTTCGCCCACCCTTCCAGCAGTTGTTGCAGCAGACGATACGATCTCCGAGATCCGCGTTGAACCTTCGGGGGATCTTTCGCGCGATCAGCATCCTTAGTTCGGTCGGGCCGGTGGTGATCCTATGAATTCTCATTCTGTCGTTCCAGTATGCAAAGTCCGAGGTCTTCCGGGATTGTGTAGTCGAGATCCTCGACGGCCGCTTCGAATACGTCATCCCAGGCGTCGAGCATGATGGTGGTGCATTCGTTATTTGATTTGATGGAGTTGCCGATGTACACACCAATAGATATGGCGCCTACCATAGCTCCTACATATACTAGGCAAATCACTGCGATAAACAACAGAACTCTTATTGCTCTGGGCATTGGTTTTTCCTCCTCACATAGTATAACGCGGCTTGCGTTCCTTTGTTTCAGGGGGGTATAATGTTCTTGCGATGTGTTTGTCTGAACCTTGTGCGCTACATTCTTGCAATTGTGGTCATCGAGTGATCGGTGGTGGGGAGCCACTACTGTTTCAGCAGATCCCTGGAACGCAATCTAAGATTCGTCCGCTACCTGATCGTATGACCTTTGAAGAGGCGATTCGTAAGATGAGAGAATCTGATGAACCTGTGGCAGAGGATTAAGTTCCTACTCCTGACTCCCACCTTCGCCGGCAGCTTGATCGGTCTGGTTGCGCTGGTGTTATGGCCTCTTGGGGTTCCACATATGGATCTGCTGGCATGGCTAGTTCTTACACCCGTGGGGTTGGGTGGCTGTGCTATCGCGCTCGCATTCGAAGTGAAAGAGGATATGGAGAAGTGGGGCTGGGAGGGGCTCACGGACGCCTTGCGGCGTCCTTCCGCCTTATTCGTAGCGAACTTCCTAGGTCACACTCCCCAAGCTCTCGCAGGATTAGCAATAGGGCTGTACTGGAGATTAGGAGGATAGTATGGATTGGGAGAAAGATTTTTCCGAGTATCATGAGGTAGGGGACTCTGGCTGTCCTGCATGTTTGGAGGCTCCCGGAATGTGTATGTGTGGAGGTCTATTTCATACGCAGTTGGAACCCGAAGAGCTTGAGATACTTCAGGTGATGTGTGATCGTTGTTATGTTGAATCATCTATAGGGAATCTAAAATATGCCTCCTAACCGACTACGACAGGATCTCATCAAGCAGCGAAAGGGTCTCACTAGCTCTGTCAGTAGCACGGTGAAGAGTACGCCGTCTGCAAATCAGCTTGCCACTACCGCTTTGAACACTGTTTCAAAGGAGCTTCTCCCTTCTCAGAGAAGTTCTTTGAGCCTCGTACCGAATTTGGGCGTGTTGGACAGTACCGCAGCAGCAACCGTCCCACAAATAGGCCCAGGATCGAGTAGTAAGAAAGACACCACCGTAACCTTCAATGTCGGGAAATCCGGAAGTCTTATAGGGGGGGACACACAAAAAGGGGTGACCAACCTTGTGAGGCATGAAGCTGCTCACTTGGTTGGCGCCGGTCATCCCGCTATTTTTGCTGCGGGATCTGCGACATCCGGCCCCTCCCCAGTAGGTAAAGGATCTAGTGCTCAGCTTACTAACGCCGCCCAAACTCAGGGAGCAGTGAAGCTACAGGGTAACACCTCACTTAGAGCCCATAGAATTTTCTCCAGGCGAGTTCGCCAGGGGAACAACGATATCCCGAGAATGTCGGGTGTGGGATTGAAACCTAGAGGATTCATTTCTCCCAGCCCCATACGCACTGGTTTGCAGTCTGACAATCCCAAGCGGAAGAAGGATGCGCGAGCTCTATCTAACAAGATGCAGTTCCGCCTAAGAGCGGCAGGGAGAGACTTCTAATGACCCATCCACGACCACGCGCGACTCCAACTCCTCCCGGCGCCGGTCCACCTCCTACCCCTAAACCTATTCCGGCTCCTGAAAATCCGACAACTGTATCTCGTAGAAATCGTCTAAACCGGTTCCGGCGCGAAGTATCTACTGCCTTCTCTTCTGTGAAGAAGGAAGCTACAGCTTCTCAGAGAAATCTTATATCTGGTGTGCAACCCAAGGCTGTGGAGAGTATCGGTACTGTTGGTGGTAGAGCAGTATCCGGCCGCACCTTCTTCCCGGCTCCCGGAAAAACTGCCGGAATTGTCACTGGGGCTATTCAAGCTACTGGTTTGATTCCTCAAACAGGGATTCAGATCTCTATACAAGGTAAGGATCCCACAATCAGCAAGGTTCGTCATGAGACCGCACACGCAATCCTGTTCAAACAGGGAGTGCCTAGTGGTGCTCAGCATGCGATCCTTGATCGCTCTCGTGATCCTAAAGGTCAGATTAACCTACCTTCAATTCAGGCGGCAAAGCGAGCGACCAGTGGATCAACTGCACGCGGTCGTAATGAGGGTCGTCAGGTACTACGGAAGCGCCAAGCAGTTCTGGCGAAGCGCCGAAGGTAGAGGGAACACATATGTCTCATAATAGCGCAGAACGTCTAAAGCAGAAGTTTGGGGTTGGTGATACTCGGGCTAGGATTCGTAGTGCTGGCAGTTCTCTCAAAGCACAGTTTGGTGGGCCACGTCCTGCTTCTCCGGTTAGAAATATTGGGGGTTCTAGTAGGAGTCTGAGAGATGTAGAAAGGTTCAAGGCTCATAGAGGTGCAAAGCCTACTCGTGGTAGGGGAGTCAGGACACGATCAAGCCAAACGAATTTGAAAACTATTCAGTTTGGTAAGTTGGGTGCGGCAAAGGGTAAACCATTAGCTAATGCTCCGAAGAGTGCTGGTGGTAGGGCCGGTGGTGGTATAGGTAAGGGAAATATCACTCGTGGTAGGGCCGGTGGTGGCGATAGTGCTCTCTTTGGTGGGAATGGTATTCTACCGGCTGGTGGATCATTTCAAACATTAGATAGTGATCTCCAGAAACAACGTAAAAATCTGACTCAGCGAAGACGAAGATAGCTTGACATGCTATTAGAAGACCGGGTACACTGTTCGTAGTAGATGGCATATGCTGTTTAACTACTTCTTGCAAGAAGGGAAATAAGAAAAAATGACTGACGCACTAAGAGATGTGAATGTTCGGGGAGAAACCCAAGAGGATGCGCCTGCTAAGAAAGCAGACGGTATATTTCGTCCCCCCCGCTTTACGGCTGACGGTTCACAGTTTACTGCTACATGGCTTCAGGGCCATCTTCTAGCGGGCAAACTGTTTTCTGTCAATGTAGGTACAGGAACCACCGTAGTCGCTTCGGCGGGCACATGGGTTGCTACCACTCCTGATTTGCACCTACAGGTTCCTTTGGGCACCAAGATTCTTCCGGTACATGTTTCGGTTAGTATCGATGCTCTGGTTGACGACCAGGATTTGGAGATTGTGGCAGCGATCTCAAATGGTCGAGATGCTTCCCCGGCTGGTGGTACTGCACAGACTATCCTGAATCGAAACTTTGGTCACGGTAATGGCTCCAATTGCATTGCTGAAAGCGATGTGACTGCTATTACTACTCCGATAACAGATCGTAATTATCTGGAGTTCTGGCGTGAAATGGCTACTTTGGGTGCGGCTCCTGTTGCTGCTCAGAATGAAGAGGGACAGCGAACAACGTTCAATTGGAGCCAAGGCGAGGATGCGCCAATTGCTCTGAACGGTGCTGGGGAATTGCTTCTCTGGGTTGCTGGTGGAGCCACGTTTGACTACTTTGCCACGGTTACCTGGATTGAATTGACTTAATCGGAGGGCTTAAATGCCAGTAGATCAAAGTGATCGGTCTGGTGTCCTTCCTGGTGAAGACCAGAATAAGGCGCCATCTCCGATTCCAGCCGACCATCAACCTCAACCTCCCGAGTATTTGATGAAGCTCTTGTCAGATCGTGATGCTCTTGAACAGGAGAAGAGTAGGATTTGGTCTGTCAGATATGGCATGAATGCTTCTCCGATGACTGCTGATACTAAACCAAAGTTCATGCAGATCATAGAGTGGGAACAGCAGGATGAGGAGATTAGCCGTAAGATCAATGGTCTCACAAAAGAGATCAACGAACTGAGATGGATAGCAACTCAGCCCACTACTCCTGATCTAAGCGCGGGTTAGTTCTATGCCGGGGGTAACCGACACTCTACGGAGTTCGAGTTCCGTGCCTGAAAACAATAAGAAGCGTGCTGTCAACAGATCTCGGAAAGCAGCCGTAGGGAACAAGATCCGAAAGCTGAAGCGTGAGGGGAAGTCTCAAGATCAGGCAGTCGCTATTGCCCTGAATATGAGACGTAGGGGGAAGATCTAATGCCTCACCCAATTGATCGTAAAGACAAAGAACTGAAAAGTCTTCAAAAGGGTTTCGGTCAAGCTAATACTGTTCAAGAGATTCTCGGGCGGATAACGAAACTTGGCGCACATAAGGATGACACCACTACCAGAACATCTGTTGGGCAGAGTATTAGTAGAAGTCCAACCAGTGGTGTTCCATTCGCAGAACGTCGGCTACCTCCCCCCAATCCTTTGTCTGGGCCACGTAGTATTCTACCTTCGCGTCCTTTGATTATCAGACCCCGAAGTTTTACTCCGGATCCCGCGTCTCGAAGATTTATTCGGAGTAGTATCGTCTAATGGAGACGTATGGATTGGAATTGGATCTTCACTTTGATCAATGTAGGAGATACTCTGCTGGGTATCGGTATAGCTGCGTATCTTTGGAAGCATCGTAATGGTAGATTTTGACCAGGAGCAGACCGATCTCTTAGTCGGGACATCTCCTGACAACATCATAGACTGGGTTGAAACCTTCCTCACTATCCCTTCTGAGCAAGGGAAGGTTGGGGATTTCAAGCTCTATCCGCAGCAGAAGAGAATGGTGTATGAGTCCACCGGCCGCGACCTCACGGTGAAGGGCCGGCAAACTCGTGCTTCCTCGATCATTATTGCCAAGAACCTCCGTCGTATGGTTACGGAAGAGGGTCTGACGTGTCTGACCATGACACAGGATGATCAGACGACCGCTACGTTTCGTACGCGCATCAAGCATCACTTAGATGACTTAGAGCGACATGGAATGCCGTTCACGCTTAGCCTGGACAACGATGAAGAGATGCATATCAAGGAAACCGGAAGTCGGTACATGTTCGGTTCCGGTAATGAGAAGGTGGCCGGCCGCGCGTATGCCTGCCACATTGCTCACCTCTCAGAATTTGCTCACTGGCCGCAGGAAAAAGCGCACTCATTGATTGGGGGTATTACTCCTGCTGTTCCTGGTTCTCCCTATGGACAGATGGATATAGAATCCACTCCAAACGGTGCTGAGGGACAGTTCTATGATGAGATCATGGGATCGAAGATGTACGATCCCGACTCTCGGTGGACTACGCACTTCTACGAATGGTTTGGGGAGCCCCGCTATCGCGCTGGCACACTACCTAGTTGTGATATTCAGATGGGGGAGAGGGAGTGGGAGGAAGCTCTTGTCAGGTTTCAGCCTACGCCTGATGAAGAGAGGCTCATGGAAGTGTTCCGGCTAGATGCTGGGCAGATTATCTGGCGCCGAATTCGTAAGAAGGAACAGGATAAGACTGATGCCCCGTTCCTTCAAGAGTATCCCGAGACTATCGAGGGGTGTTTCCTCACGGCCGGCGGTAGCTTCTTCGCTTCTCCGGATGGGGTTAACCACCTTGAGCAGTATCGTAAGAGTACCCGGCCAGCCGCTAAGGTTCTCGAGTCTATCATGTGGAGAGGCGGTAGTGTGAGTTTCTTCGGCCCCAATCTCCATATCTGGCAGGAGCCACAGCCAGGTCAGCCGTATGTAGTCTGGGTGGACAATGCAGGGGGTGGTCTCGATGAAGAGGCCGATTTCTCTGCTCTCATGGTTTGCAACGTTGCTAGTGCTCCCTTTGAGGTCGCCCGTGTAAATATCAAGGTGGCACCAGAAGAGTTGGCTCCTCTTGCAGTTGCACTCGCCGCTTACTACAACGACGCTCTCTTAGGTGGGGAGCGGGATCATTATGGGGAGTCATGCCTACGAAAGATTGAGGAGCTTGGGTATCGTAACCTCTGGTACTATCAAGACCCAAACAAACCAGTGAAAGCTAATTCTGCTCCCGTTGAACCTTGGTCGCATCCGAACCAGACAAGGAATGATATTCTGCAATCTCTACGGGCATTTATATTTGATCACACCTTCGGGACGTTCGATTCTCTTCTGGTGCAGCAGATGGGTTCATTCACATGGGCGAAGCACGGGATCCGCAGGAGCTTGAAAGCCTCCGCAGAGAAAGGGAAGAAAGACGATCAAGTGATGTGTGCGGCAGGGTGTTGCTATATTGCTCTTCTTGGTCGCGCGAGGTATAATGCACAACTAGTATCGAAGAAGAGTGAGGTAGTTGTGGTAGGAGATCGTGGTCTCGTAGTTAGTAGAGAAAGAGGTGGATCGGTCTCCACCTATCCGTGGTTGAGATAGTATGGCAATTCCTCTTGATGCCTTCGTAAACCCGCAAAAGGTAGACCTAGAACGGATGAAGGAGGGTCTACTGTCTCAACTTGTCTTTGCTAAGAACTATTGGAAGCCTCTTCATTCCCGCCAAGATTACTGGATGAACATGTATCTCCTGTTGGATGTGGTTCAGCAGTCGAAGCCTCTTGGTGTCGCGCGACGGTTTGTATCCAATGATCCTCGTACTGGTTTTGATGCAGCCCTAGCTATCCTGACTCGTAACCCGATTCCTTGGAGGATTCCTCTGACGACCGCTGAGGATGAGAATGCCGACCAACGTCGTCTTATCGGACAGATTGAACGTACTCTCACTGGTCTCAACTATGATCTGGATGAGTTGTTCACTATGCGGGGACTGCCTACTCTCTGGAAGCAGATCTTCTTTCAGGCTCTTATACGTGGTTGGGTTTGGGGTAAGTTCCACATCACCACCGAAGCTCTCAAGTATCGTCGCTCTCCTTTGGTAGCAGAGATCTACGACGCTCGCATGGTCTACCCCCACTTCGACCAGTGGGGTTTGAATCACATCTTCATTGAGAAGAAGACCAACCTAGGGGATCTGGTATCCACCTACCCTCTTCAGTTTGGTAATCGTGCGTCTCAAAACAATTTTGATCCTCACACCCCTGCGGTGAAGATTGAGTTCTGGAGTAACGACCGCGATGTGCGGAAGGGGATCCATGCTGTTCTCGCTCAGGTAGGTACGCCGGCTCAGGCGGGCACGTATACTGTGACCGCTGTTGGTCGCTCTGTATCGGAAGACGCAGAATGGGTTATCCCACCGTTCTTCCACGGCTACACCTATGATAACCTTCCGGTAGTCGGCGCCCCCGTGAATGGAATCAACATACAGGCCAAGCCCGCCCTTAGTTCTCCGCTGGAGCAGAGGCTTACGGAGAGGGCTGACCTCCTGGCGATGGAGGCGTGGTCATGGCATGGCGCTAACAGTCAGGTAGCGGAGAGTGGGCGCTCAATCCTTAGCTCTGTCGAAGAACAGGTTCCTCAGTACAACGAGTTGATTGCCACCATCTTTCAGCATCTTAGTATTGGAACCTACGGTACGTGGGTGTTCAAAACACCTACCGGGGAGATGCCTGAGTTCCACCCCGGCATAGAATCTCGAATTGCTCTTAATCCAGGAGAGTCCGTTGAGCGGATCGCACCGGAACCGATTTCCCCGGACGCCTACCGATTGGTTGAATTGCTTCAACAGGAGAGGGAGAAGGGGGTATTATCTAACATCCTTCAGTCGGTTACACCGTTCAGCGGTACCGGAGTCCTGTTCGAGCAGATGACCAACTCTGCGCTGAACTCCATTGAGCCCTATCACAACGGTGGGGTCCAGTTCGGCACACTCATGGGTTCGTCCATCATGGGTCAGCTTCAGGTCGCCGGCCGGGAAATTGGATCTTTCCAACTGGACGCTCCGACCCCAAAGCAGACGTACTTCCGTGTCGAGTTCGATCCGGCCATGCTGGATAAGACGCGCCACTACCGCGCAATCCCTGTGTTGAAGCCGGCGCTGCCTGACGATCTTACGGTTCGGATGACGGCCGCACGTATGGCCCTTGACCCGAGAGCCCCGATGCTGTCGCTCCTGACGGTCATGGAAACCATCCTCCAGATCGATGACCCGATGGGGGAGATGGACAGGATCTTTGAAGACATGGCCCAGCGTGACCCTGTGCTTCTACCTGAGATCATGGCCCAGGCGTTCGACCGCCTGAATGAGCCAGCTATGGCAGCTAGGATGAGAGAGACTGAATTCGAGGCGCAATTGATAGCAGACTTGCAGTTGCGTCAGCTTACTGGTAACCTAGGTACAGGAGGAGCGGGTGGACAGCAGGGGCCAGAAGGTGGCACAGTTTTCCCGGCGCCAGCGGCCGGGGGTAGTGCAAGCACCCGCCGAGATGGTTCGAGCCAGTCTCTTCCACGAGGGGCTGAAGCGGCCGGCGCTGCCGGCCAGAGGGTGAGCGTCTAATGCCTAGACATCCTACGAAACCAAAGCCTAAGAATATCTATATAGTGAATACTCGTTGGAGAATAGTTTCTAGTGGCTGCACTATCAGATAGGGCTGACCGCACAGTGAAGCGCCTCTTTGGGAAGAATCCTCCTACTACTTCCGATGGGGGAGATGAAGGGTTAGTTCCTAAGAGAGCCTTTAAGCGATCCATCAAACAACAGGCACGCAAAATACGTGAGCGGAATAGGCGAATAGTATGACACACGAACCACGTCCAGGCGAAGGTACGTTTTTTGACTCTCTCCCTGGTTTTGAAGGATTGCCGCATGAGGATGGTGATACTGGGGGTTTAACTATTGAGGACTTGCTTGCGGCTCTTGCTGCACAAGATGCGGCCGATAAGGCTGCTGAGGACAATGCTAACCCCAACGTCAATAGCCAGTTTAGTGAGAGCAATACCACGGTTGGACGGTTTCGTGTGGACACCAAGCGAAACATTACCGAGTCCATTCGGCGCTACGTTGATGTGCCCACAGCCAAGGAGTTCTTAAATGACTTCGAAACCGGTGTCAACACCTACCTCGCAGACCAGCGCGAGACCGGTAATCTTTCGCAATTTGACTTGGACTTGGCACGGGATGCAATGGGCAGCTTGCTCGATGACTATCTCGGGGAACTGGGTCAACGGGCTGCTAGAGGAGAGGATATCTTCGAAGTAGTAGGGGTCTCCAGCGAGATTCAGCGGCTTGGTGAGCGCCCCGGTCAATCGTCACAGCAAACAACGACCACAAAGGAGAAGTCATCTGGAAGTCAGTCAACCTCAAGTGCCTCGAAGAGTTCGTCTACGTCAGATGGTGCGGCTTCTGGATCACAGGCTAGTCAAGGGACTACAACCAGCAAGACAGACACTACTACCGATAGTAGAGACGAGACTAACGTTGAGCAGACCGAACAGATCTTCCGTAGGGAGAATCTCACCAGCGTATTCAAACTAAGTCCTGCTCAGTTTCTTGAGGGGCGATTTGCCAACTCTGGTGATCTTGCTACCGTTCTTCGTTCTCGTGCCGGTAGAGGTCGTGCTATCGAAGTTCGCGGTGGAGCAGGAGTTGTATCCGGTGCTCGGAGGGCTTAAATGCCTACAGGTGGTAGTCAAGACTCTACGCTAGCTCACGCTACGTCGAGACGGTCGAAGCTAAACCAGACCCGCAAGCTCCTTGGTCTGGGGGATAGAGGCGTCCCCCAGCCTCAGCAAGGCCCGCCCCCAGTGGCGCCGGCCCAGGATGTTCCCCCTCCTTCTGCGAGTATCCCGCAGGATGTTCCGGATGAGGTCTCCTCTAGTAACCCTGACGACATGCTGGGGCAAGCACAGGCATTCTTAGACCAGGAGCAGAACCGAAGGTTGCAGGAGGCTGTCGGCCGTGATCAGGCTGTACCCGGTCTTGACCAAAAAGATGGTAGAATACTAGAGTCGAAGCGATTCCTCAAGAATTTTGCACCGTGGAGTTTAAGTAACGATGGCTTTAAGAGCAGCCCCAGCAGCTAAAGGCCGGCGTCCCCCTCGGAAGCCTACCCTTGCGCCTATCCCAAAGGTGCGTGACGAGGCTGTTGTTAAGAAAAACAAACAGCGTCGTGCTCGTTCTGTAGAGTCGGCTCAGACCTCACCCGCGCATAGTAACAACTTCGGGAACCTCACTCAGTCTCAAAAACTGACCATCATTGGAGAGGCTCAGCGTATTCGGAAGGAATTCGGGGGATCCCCCCTTGAAGTTGCCAAACGAATACAGTATGCGACAGCGGTTGAGGCTGAGTACAAGCCGTATCTGAACTCTCTTGAGACTCTGTATCGTGAAAAGGCTAAGGCAAAGGGTTGGGTTGTCCCTCCCGGTGAGGATCCTGCTGAGTTACTCGGGAATGAAGATGTGGATGTCTTCATTGATCAATACTCCGAGGATTTCGGGGGAGGTACGCTTCGCTTCGGTGGAGCAGAGTTCTCCATAGCTTCATCCGGTCAAAACTGGCAACAGTTCTCTGAAAAGATGCTCGCGGACGCGAAGGATGGAAAGCGTTCGTTCATGGATGACATAATCCAGTCCTACATTGCATTGGGGGTTGCGGAGCCTGTCACTGAAGAAGGCGTGGTGACCTACGATGAGAAATTGGGGATACCGAACGTTAAATTGACGAGTACCTTTGAGGAGTTGGTTAGCAACCCTAAAGAGATCCCGAGCATGGTGACTTTGGGTGAGTCTCTGGTGGGTAATGCCAAAAGCAGAGAAGATCTCGACTTCATCATGGCTTCGGTACTCTCTATGTATGGTGGGGGTGCTGTGGCTGGTGGTGCCACTCAGTTAGGGAAACTGGGAGTGGCCGGCGCCATTCGTGCCGGTTTGCTAAGTGGTACCAAGGCGGGAACACAGGGGGCTGTTATTAGGACGTTCGCGGCCGAGGATCTTCCTGGTCCTGTGGATAACAGCGTCAAGGGCATCATAGGTGAAGCTCGCGCATGGGAGCGCGATACCTTCATGCCCGGGACACAGTCTGCTATTGATAAACTGAATGTCGCATTAGCACCCACCGGCCGGCAAGTTCCAGGTGTAGCAGAGACCCTAGTAACTGAGTTTCTACTGCCCTCCTCGGCTCTTCTGGCTGTGACTCGTTCTCCCTTAACGCGCGGATCTGCATTCCAAACATCCACAAAGGGCCGGCAACTCGGCTGGCTAGGGTTGGAAGGTGCCTCGTACGGTACTCTGGATATCGCTGCAATCGCATGGGCTGAGAATCGTGAGGTCACATCTGATGAACTCATGCTTGGTTTCCTATTAGGTGGAGGAGGTGATGTCGTATTTGGGGCAGCGATGCCTGGTATCGCTAAGGTTTTGGGCACCGGAATACGAATCTCGGGTAAGGGCGCGGGTGGGGCCGGCCAGATGCTCGGTCTTCCAAATTTGACGGCTTCTGCCTTGAACCGTGTTCCTTCCGGTGTCCAACGATTCTTTAAGGGCCTGTCTAAAGCAACACAGAACGACTATCTTGATGCCGTTGTCAGGCGGATTGCGACCGACCCTAACGTAAGGGAGATCGGCCCTGAAGTATACGAAAACGCTCGTATGCTCGGGAGGCAGACTACCCCCAATGGTGACGGCACAGTAAGTATGCCAAAGGGAGCGGCAGTCCTTCACGGTGTTCGCGCTTCGGAGACTATCAGTTTCTTCAACTCTGGGGCTGGCGCAAAAGGGATCAAGGTCACGGCTGACTTTGATGTAGCCCGACAAGCCTCTCAGGAAGCATCGGCTGCTGCAAACGAGTCTCTCGGTGATGTGATGGCTATGACCACCACCCGGGATCTCAACTTGATTGATAACTCTAGCGACCTCTATGCCAAGCTCATCGCTGATAAGGGTAAGGGGAAACTTTCTCCAGATGATATCGCTCGCCGTGCTCAGGATGCAGGGTACGATGGGATCTGGCACCCAGACACACAGGGCGCCACCTTATTCAGTGGTGAAGATCTTCTTGTCGCCGCCCGCATCATTAAGCAGGACTTTGAGCGTAATGCTTGGGCTGCTAACTCTATCACGTTGAACAAGCCGATTATGACTGTTAATGATGTGGTGACAGAGTTCGATGCTCGGCAGATCCTTGCAGAGGCTCAGATTTTGGGAGGGTCGGCAAACAAGGAAGGAGCCTTAACAACTCTCCAGAAGTTGGCTGCTACGATCAATGAGAACAACCCGAATGCTCACATGACCGCAGATATTCTTCGGAGATCTGATTCGGAGGGTACTGGTACAACCATCCTTCTGAACGCGCTTGAGGATCTCGTTCCCGAGCCTAAGTTACGTCAGTTCGTGGAGTCTATTACGGATAACGATGCTGACCGGTTGATGGCCTACATTGCTCTGTCCAAGTCTGTGACAGCACCATTTCCTAGAGGCACCTTCGGCCGCGCTTGGATGCAAGCTAAAGCCGTACTCACGGTCTCCCCTGCTCACACGCGCAAGACCCAACTCCAATTGGAGGCTGCGTCGATGATGTTCGAGTATGATGGAGCCCGGGTAGGATCCCGATTCACCATCATCTCTAAACTCCTAGAATCCACATTTGGTAAGGAAGTGTTCAAAGATCAGAAGGGCGCTGCTAGGGCACTGGGTCTGCGCTACAAGGGGGAAGTGCCTGAGGGGGCTGAGGGGGTCATCGATGACATCTTCTTCGTCTTCGAAAACCTTGATGA